>Ga0163154_10000161_pt1 | contig 98408 bp, 78 predicted proteins | sample OliLakLV19MP9P1_FD_148649 | JGI IMG/M metagenome (GOLD analysis project Ga0163154, IMG submission 148649) | Freshwater microbial mat bacterial communities from Lake Vanda, McMurdo Dry Valleys, Antarctica - Oligotrophic Lake LV.19.MP9.P1 | ecosystem: Environmental > Aquatic > Freshwater > Lake >... | reverse complement strand
GCTTAAATCGTCCAGAGCGGCTTGGTGAGCTAATTCAGGGAATTAAGTTTGTTGATGGTATCAAACAAGAAGAGGCCGCCTAAGCAATGCTAAAACACAACATTTGAGAAAATCTCTCCAATAGTTCGCGCGTACTTTTTCCTTCTGCCATATGTTGCTTGATATATCGATCAAGCATGCTATTCATATCGTTCGGTTTCGTTGATGTCATTGTCAGGTCCTTTCTAGTTGAGCGGTTTGGCTCTGACCTTTGACACAAAATATTTTACAGACTCTGCGGGTTACGTGCAAAGCGATCCGGAAAGACTAAATCGGACTGAGATCTACTAAGAATCAAGGGCACCATTCATGGTGCCTCTGGAATGATACCAGAGATGGTCAGTCGCTCTTAGTTTCCCACACTTGAAATGGTGTAAGTAGCGCTGATTCAACGATTGTCTGCTTTACTCAAACGCGCGTATCGCTACATGATTCCGCGCTGCCTAGGTGATTGGCTTAACCGACCGGTAGTCGGCATCACTAGGGAGATGGTTGAACAACGTCACACCGAGTTGCGACGAAGGACTAAACAGGGCAGTTCCGGTGAGGGGCAAGCAAATATGGTCATGCGGATACTTGGGACCTTGCTGAATTTTACAGCTGCCAACTATGAAATTGACGGACGACCAATCATCCTTGTGATCACTTCGTCCGCGTGCTTCAATTCACCGCGGTCGGCAGCATCTATACCTTTTTGTATATCCCGCCTGAAATCCTCGGCTTTGAGCTCGTGCATCAATTGCTCGCGTTCGTCAGCAGGCAGCTGATCGACGAGTTTTAAGACCTGATCGACGGTTGGTTTTTGCTTGCGTGATTGAGTCATCTGGACGCTATCAATACGGGTACTGGTTCACAGTTTACCACTAACCAGGCCGCAGGAGCGCTCACAGCTTTGGCGCTGGACGGTTGGAAGGATAACGAAGAGCCCATCATTTATTGTAATGCCAGTGCAAACCAGGAAATCGAAACTATAACTGCAATAGATGTGGACACGTAGTGGTACCACTTCAATTTGCTTTTCTTTTGGGCTACGGAAATCATGGCAACGACTAGAGACAAAAATAGGAACGTGAGAATGACCGCCGGTACGAGAGTCGTCCACCACTTGTAAGTGGAGGCAATCTCTCCATTCTCGGTAACCACCACTCTTAGTGGCAGCAAGCCATTGTCATGCTTGGACTGATTGCCGATGGAATTCATAAACTTTTGAGTTATGTTTTCACCATCAGTAAGTTCTATTGTATAGGCCTTACCAGGTTCGTACCCCTGAATCATTTTGCCGTTGCGATCGTAGCCGCGCACAAAGAAGCGCACTTTATCAAAGGTAATGCACCGGATCGCTCCCGGTCCAGGAGGGGGCTCACCCTCGTATAATTGTCCGGATGCCACTATTAGCGGTAGCAGTTTATTTCCGGCGCCGGTGCTCGCTGTTATGCTGGCATGTGTGGGTTTACCAGTGAAAGGGTTCACATAGGTAAAATCCGGATTTACTTTGTTCCATGGATCAGTCGACGTTTGATAACAATGCTTCTCTTTATAGTGCCATGTCGCGAATCCTACGTACCACCACATGTGGTGAATCATGTTCACCTCAGGGGCGCTGGGCTTATAGAGCGATCTGCCCTGGTCATCCTGGAGTAAATCATCACCTTTGAGGGTGTAGAACACTGTATTAGTGTGCAGATAGCCGCGCAAAAGATCCGGTAAATCTTCATTGTTGCCGCGCACTGTTGTGAATTTGCCGGTACAAATGTTTCCTTTCTCCCAAATACCGACGTTGTTGTGTTCTTGGAAATCTACGACCTTGAGTTCGTCTGCAGTTTTATATGGACCCTTCAATGCTATTGCCACCGGTCTGGGAACGATCGGCTCACCGACTCGGAGTGAAACAATACATGCTACTCCGCACATCATCAGTATTACGCCGAGGATTACTTGAACCCAAATCGAATTGAGGACGCGGACAAGCGGATGTCCGGAAAGTTCTTCCAGTCCTCTGGTCGCTTTGAATTCGATATCAGAACCCGTGGCGCGCTTGATTTTTTCAGATGGCGCAGGCTTTTCTATTGGAGTTTCTTCGAAAATCTCTTTGACGTTCGATGGTTTTCTAGTGGCTGAAAATGACTTGTTCGGACCCTGAACCGTTCTCATTCTGAGCGTTGTGCATTGCTCTTCTATCGCGGCTGTTTGGGAGGTTGAACTGTTTTCCGATTTGCGTTTTGCATGCTGCACATAAGCTTCGTTGATACGTTGATGCAATACATCTTTTTCGTCAAGTTCTTCGCCTGCTACTTTAATAGCTTCCAGGTAAGTGTGTTCCGCGTCGGATGCTCTTCCTTCCTCTTCGTACCATGTCGATAATTTCAATAAGCATGAAAGGTATTTTTGAACACGTCTAGGCTCCGAATCAGAAGCGAGCAGGCGCGCTTTATGATAGAAAGACACTGCTGATAAAGGCTCACCCAGTAGTATGTAAAGGTCTGCCAATGCTTCGGACCAATGAACAAGTTCCTTTATATCTGGCCTGGCGCTATTTTCCATTCTTTCGATCAATATATGGTATTGTCGGCAGCCCTCGGTCAAATTACCTTTCAGGAACATCTCTTCAGCGGTTTGGGCGGTGACCAGGTGATCATCCAGCACCATGTCTTCATCTGGAAGCACGCGACTGAAGTTTTGTGTCCGGGCGAATGGGGCTGGGCCTCCTGCGGTGCTTTCGTGTAAATCCGACGGCGGAACAATATCCCAATTGGTTGAAGACCGCTCTTGCGCTGCCGGCGTCCAGCTTTCGATGGTTGTGCGTTGCAACGAACCCAGGAGGCGGGGCGAAGGGGTTACGGATAGGGTGTCACTGCCTGCGGTGCCTTGAACAGGGGAGTCAATCAATGCGCCGCCACTCGACGTTGTGACTGTACTAATGGTTTCCATGATGTCAGCGACTGGTGGCGACGCTTTACCGGAATTCAATTTAACCAGATCCTGTTCTGTAATTTTGTTATGCGAAGTGCTAGTTGAAACCCAATGGAGTTCATCACTTGTCGCAGATCTTGGCGCATTAGTATGAAAAGTCCTGGGATTGCTGGTCGTGCCTTGAACAGTGGATGTGAAATCTTCTTTTGTGTCTTTGACTGAGGTTGGCAATGTCGAGGAATCGGAGGCACTAGCGCTTTTCTTACCCATGTTCATCCAGGGCTCGGGTAGACCGTCTACTCCAAGAGAAGCGGTCTGTTGTGGCATCGGCTCGGGCTCTAGTGGTGGCTCGTCCTGCGCGTTAAGAGGGTCAGTCTGACTTGATGTTACCGCGGGCTTGTCAAAGTTATATGTTTGTTTCTGGATTTTGCCTTTGGCAATAAGAGAAGATAAGCCTCGTCTCTCCGGACGCCTGCCATTATGCAGTGGTACTGCCGGCAGTGCTTCTTCCTGTGTTGCATCGGTAGTCGGTTCTACATCCGCGACGAGCTCCGGTGCTGATTCCAATGACTGTGCTAGACCTGTTGGTCTTTGATCGTTGGGTGCTGACACTGGTAGCAGAATCGAACTCTCAAAGTCTGCCAAATCCAAATCGATTCCGGCAAGTTTAAATGGTTCTACTTCGGTCGCGCCGACGGACGGTCGCGAAATTTCAGCTGCTTGGCTGGTTTCGGTGAGCGCGCTGCTGCTCCCTGTTTGATAGTTTTCGATTTCTATAGAAAAAAGGTCGTTTGGTACGAGGTCGGGCGATTGAGCATCGAGAGGACCGTTCGCCACCTCTTCTGTTACAGATGAGGAGAGGGTCTCAGCAGGTTCGTGTGGATCTAAAGCCGGTTCAGTTAGGTCGTCTTCTTCGGGCTTTAAATTCTTTTCTTCTTCTTCTTCTTCTTCTTCTCGATTGATTGCTGAGATCTCTTTTTCCGTTGAATCTGCATGATTGGCTTCAGCCTTCTCTTCAAGTGCTGAATCGGTTCGTGCAACCGGATTTGGTGCCACTAGCGTTTTTTCTACTTCAAGCTGATTGTCGGGGACTCCAGAGTTGAGGTTGTCCTCAATTTCGAATTCCTCTTCCAGCTTTTTTAGTGCCAGATCTAAGTCAATGAACGCCAGCTCTTCTGATTGCACCGCCGTAATATTGGTTTGTGAAATGGAAGGCCAGTCCTGGTCACCCTCGCCTTGATCCTGTTTCGAGTCGATTACGTCTAACAATCCATCGATATCAAAATTAGCTACTTCCAGACTTGTGCTCGCTAAACTCTCACTAGCGGAACTGTTTACCGGATTTGCTGAGGACCTGATACCAGGTGGCGGCGGAGGTGGAAGCGCCGGTTTCTTTGGATCAATGCTTAATGGCATGTTGCTAAATTTCGCTTGAGGTTTTGTTCCGGGCGCTGGCGGCGGGGGGACCGAAGCGATTTTTTTTGACGATATGGAAGAAGCCGGCAATCCTAATAGCGGTCTGTTTTCTTCGTCAGCTGTGCGCTGATTGTCAAGCTCTTCTGTCGTACTATCGGTGGCAGCGTTATCGGATTTGATGTCGCCCGATTCGTTCACGCTCATGTTGAAGCGTGGATTCTGTGTTTCCACAGCATCCTTGTCTTTATTCTCTTCTGAGTTGCGAATATGCTCAGAGACCATTGAGCCGAACAGACTCCCTGCGTGTTCTACCGAATGGTTGGACCAAAACTCTTCCGAGACCGCCAAACCATTGCTGCTATCTAATTCTTTCCTCGCTTGCCGATGCTTTAAGCACTAGATTGCTCTTGGTTGCGCAAGCGTGATCAACGACTCGACCGACTCGCAGCTTTCTGGAATCGACGCCGCCCCCACAGTGGCGGCTACTCCATAGGTGCCTGCGGCTGTGACTAAGGGAGTACTGTTGAGGATTTCCTGCAAATGATAAGCAAATTGTTTGGCACTTGCCAGATCAGTTGACGGCAGGATACAGGCCAGGCTGTTTTCCCCAAAGTGAAAGATCAAGTCCGTCTCACGCACCACTTGCTGGATGTGGTGCCCGACCAGACGAAAAGCTTCGGTGTGAAGAGGGTAAATGCGCTCGTCACCTGCTTTCAGCCCGGCATTGATTATTAAAGTGGAGAAAGGGTGTTTGAAACGAACAAAGCGATGATATTCCGTTGCCAAAAAGTAGATATAGGCAGCCTTGGTGTAGATTGCAGTGTCTGGCTGACTGAGCAGACTGGCGACCTGATGCACTTCATTCCAATTAACGGCTACAGGTTTTGATTCATTAAAGTCGGCACCGTTTTTGAAAGAGCACAGTCCGCAAGTGATCATGTTAAATACAATCGGCACCCAGGTGGTTTTGCTCATCGGCACTTGCCGCAACATGTCTATGATCGGAGTGCGACCATCAATGTTGTCGTAAAACTGTTTTTGCAAGGTTTCATTGGAGCCCGTTCCGTCGGCCACCATTTTGTCGAAGTCTTCTTTACTCAACGCTGCATGTCTGCGGATCAAATATGTGTCCAGATTAACGCCCTTATCGCGCAAAAGATTGATCTGATCTTGGAGTGCCGCGCCTGCCATGAGCAAGTGGTGAAGCGGCTTATTGATCGTTTTTTGTTGACGGGCGTCTTCTTTGAAAAACTTAAATTTGCCTTGAGTCCAAGAGATCAATTCGAGCAAGGCCGATTCGCCCTCGTCACCATCAACAACGCAATGGATCGGCTTGCCGTCGATGAAGTAGACGACTCCAATTTGAGTTTTCGCGTCAATTTCCAGTCGTCCCGTAAGCGCGTTCATGTCAATCGATTGAATCAAATTGGGAATCGCCATGTTTTGAACGTCGCCTTCGAAGTCCGATTTAGACTCGGTGCCGTCAGCCTTCAGTGCGGTGAGCTTTGCGGTTTGCGCTTGCTCTATAGGAATTTCAAAGAGAGTTTTTCTTTTGCCCATCTGCGGAAAGGCAGCTTCGATCAAGTTGAAGACCCAGTTCGGGTCGGTGGTGACCTGATCCCATTCCAGAAATGACTGGCTACCTTCTCCGCGATAAAGCATCCAATGCACGATTCCGCGCATTGGATCGCGAGAAACTGTAATCGTAAAGATTTCAGGCGATTCGCCAAACGGCATCTGGACTGAGATTCCACTGCCGTGTAGTGTCTCGTCTAACATCTTTTGCAGGTCCTTAACCGTGGGCGGATTAGGCTGGTGAGGCAACTGAATTGGTTTCTTGGTCTGCTGCTGTTTCTGTTTCCCGAACATTGCCTCGCCTTCGATCGACACTAGATCTTAAAGAAGTTCTACCCGTTCCGCTCAAATATTTATTCCGGTCGCGATTTTTTCAAGAGTTTTTTTCGATCAAATACGAAAGTACGAGCGAAACCAAGGCAATAATTGCAAGCGAACTCAAGCCGAAGTAGATCGCCACCTCAGTGCTGACGCATCCGCAGGCGATCCCAGAAAGTGTGTAGTATACAACCGCGGCTGGCGAGTGAGAGCGATGGAAAGTGCCGTGCAGGATGACAGTCACCATCAATATCAAAAGTATTGATCCTGTGCAAACAGCGATCGGTTGCCCCGACAGTCCCGAGATAATTCCGCAGGCGAGCGCGCCGAGTATGTAACTTACCCAAGCTGAGCTGGACCTGGTGGCTGGTTCACCGAATCCGGCCCAGACAGCGAAGTTGAGAAGTAAAACTAGAACTGGTGCGACCCAATGAAAACCGGCTATAAGGCAAATGCTTGCAAAGCTCAGATAATTTGCCAGGGCAAGCACAATACCCAGAAGTAGTGGTGCCAAGTAAAACTGCTGTTTCTGAGATTTCGGTATGAACTGAAGTGTAGCTGACAGTAAGATAACGGCGGTAGCGAACACCCAGGTAGTGGGCTCATCTCGATCATTGGCTCGCAGAAACGGCCAATTGTCGCTAGCGCCCTTTTCATCAGTGGGCACGTTTTCAAAAGGGGTGATGTGAATAAATTGAGTTACCAGTGGATCCAAATCCGACCTGGATAAACTCTTGACACCAGGTCCTAGTGCGAAAAAATAGTACTTGGTAGCCAAAGGATCCGGGTCGGAATTATGCTGCAGATACGCGACCTGAGCTCGTTCACCAGTGGCCTGAATCGACGCATGAAGGCGTGCCGGTGCCAGTGATCGGGCAGGTGCGGAGAATCCGACAAACAGCACGCCATCCGGTTTTAAACACTTCAGTGCAAGATTGAAACACTCCGTAGTGTGGATAAAACTGTCCGCTCTGATGGCGCCAGCCGCACTGTCACAACGACCGGGATTAAAATAGCAAAATTCGATCAGATCGTATTTCTGTTTTGTCTGTTGCAAAAAATATCTTGGATCGGTAATGTAAGTTGCCACTTTTGCATTTTGATATGGCTTGTCTGGATGTTTGTTGGCGGCGAGTTTGACGAGTGTGCCATCAAGCTCGACAGCATCGATATTCCCAGCACCATTTTTTAGCGCGAATGATACGTCGTTGCCTGTGTTTGCCCCGAGAATCAAGACATGATCAAGCTGCTGTCGACTGAAGCCCAACGGCATAGCCAATCTTCCAAGGTAATGGCGAAACGTATCAATTTCTGGTTGTACATGCTCCATTTGAGCAAACTGTCGCAATCGCTCCGGACCTGGGATATCCACGCAAAAATTTGAAGGCAGCCCATTAGTCGCGATGATGATTTCTCGTGACGTTGTTTCTTTAACTTCGAATTTTTTATCGTGGGAAAATACAAATTTTGAAGTGGTTGATTGACAGGCAATCGCAATCATGATCGCTGCAACTATGATTGGCAGCCTTGGTTTGTTAGGGATAAACAGTAACAACAGGACCAGGCTTGCCGGGGTCGGAGTGGTTGCCATTAAAATCAGAAAAATGACGATACCGCTGATGCTGCCAAATGAAAGAGTTCGTAAAAACTCTTGGCGCCCGCTATTCAGAAGATGAAAGCTTAACGCCTGACCGAGTTTGAAAAAACTGAAACTCGTGGATAATACCGCTGCTAGTGCGACAGTACCGGCCATACTCAAAGAAAAAAAATCACGTCGCAGTAGTGGGTAAACGCCGAGGTCATATCCGCAAGACAAAAAAAGCGAACACATAGCGACGAATGCACCAAACCATGCAGCTTTACTATGCTCGTTCGGTAACCGGAAACCGGTTGCCATTGACAGGAGTATTAATATCGGCGTAAAACTGGGCAGCCTGTCAATAAAAGCAACTTCAGTGGGAAAATAGTGTACCAATGCCAGCGCCAACCAGGATACTGAAAGGCTGGTGATGAATGTTTTATCGCAAAGCAGTCCGCTCGTTTTTTTGAAAAGGTCGCGCACAATGCCTTTTGTTAAATATAACCTTGGAACGTAAGTAGGTACATGCGTAATACTCTGAATGGATTCTACAGGAACTGCAAAAATTAGGTCTGATGGAGAAGGTCAAAAACATTACTGCGCTTTTTTCAAAAACCTGCTTTACTGGAACCGCGATTCAGCTGGTTCTGGCAGCGTTGTTTATCAGCGTATCAGTGCAATGGCCGGCGATCAACGCTCTGCTTATTGATCCTAATGTCGACATCGAGCTGAGAGCGCTGATACCCGCTGCGATTCATCGTTACGCAGTGAGCATCTGCCTCGGCAGCATTGCGATGTCGCTTTTCTACTTTTTCGATTCCAAGCGCAATCCCCGCATGACTCTAAAAGATGTTTGCTGCGCGATTATTTTGAGTTTTGTTTTTTATGTCATGTTGTTTTTCCAAACACTGCAATTTCCGGTATGCGTGGATGACGCATACATTGATTTCCGATATGTCTATAAGTGGGTCAACGGGCTGGGTTTTGACTATAATGCCGGCGAACGAGTGTTTGGCTTCACGTCAATTTTGCACTTGCTCTTGCTCACGGTTGTTGCGTTCGTGTTCGAAAAGAATGATATCGCGATGGTATCGCAGACGGTTAACACCGTCCTGCAGGCGTCTACTTATATGCTGCTCTACATCACTACTCGGCGCCTGTTTGGAAGCAATTTGATGGCCGTGTTTTCAGCATGCATTTTCGCGCTGAACCCCCAGAATCTCGCCCACACGATAAGCGGAAAGGAAGCTCCGCTCATGATTTTTCTGATCACGGTATCAATTTTTGCAGCCAGCTCGCAACGTTGCGGTTTGTTTGCATGGTCCGGAGCGTTGCTCGCTCTAACTAGACCCGAAGGGCTGATTTGGTTTTTCGCAAGTATCTTTCAACACGTGCTTGTCAAAGGAAAAGAGCGACTTTCCATCTTGATCGCGCCGATTATGGTCGTGGCGATTTTATATCTATCGATTTTTATGTACTTCGGAACAATCGTTCCTCATGGCGCTCTAGGCAGAGCGGCGATGTTCAGCAGTATGCTGACACCATACGACAAAGCGTCGTTCTACATTTTGAAATTTGTCGGCGAAGACACATTCACGCAGATTATTGCTCGCTTACTGTCGCCCGATCTGACTATGCAAACCGCCTGGGCGGTTCAGGGATGCCTGGTGTTTCTTCTTCTGGTTGAGCTGGCAAGAAGGCTCAGCTGGCTCAGGTTCTATGCGAGTACTGTAATTCTTCTGCTTTTGTTTTTCTCCTATTTTAACCCTTACATGTTTTCCTGGTATTACGCTTGGTTTGCTTTAATAGCACCACTTTTGGTACCAATCATTTTTGTGGCTTTGATCGGGCAATTGCAATCGTTGAAAAGATATCCTTCAATGTTGATTGCCGCGTCAATCGCTTTGCTATGCGCTTTTAATGCCAGTTTTGCAAATCTGCCTCCGGCAAGGATTGTTTCACTCAATAAGCATGGCTTTGTGACCACCTTTTGGCCGATCATAAGCACCTTAAGATCATACCCGTTCGGTTGGAATGAAGGACAAGATCGGCTCAGTATGTATAAACGCGCTTGTGAGTATTTGAAAAAATGCGGCACAGGTGGTGGTCAAGTTGCCACATGGGAACCAGGTCTTGTTGGTTTTGTTCTGGCTAAAGAACGGATTCTTGATCTTGGTGGATTACTATCTGACCAAGCATTGAAATATTATCCGGTTCCTAACGGTGAAAGAACGCGTCTGCCAGTCCAGGGATCAATTCCACCGCGAAGTGTACTGGAATTGAAACCGGAGTGGTGTCTGTTTTTTGACTGCCTTGCAGATAATGGATTGATGTCCGATCCGCAATTTCTGTCGGACTACGAAATGGAAAGATTTTGGCAGGGTTCGATCATGGGTGGCAAGGGATTGTTTTTATTTCATCGCATTGATGATGGTGGACGGAAATGAAAGCTATCGACTTAAACAATCCTATTGTTTCAAAGACGCTGAAGGAGATCGGTGTCTATCTGGTGGCAGTGTCAATTGTGATTTTTGCGTTCAGCAGAGCTTTAAACGCGCTGAGTGATGTGGGCAAAAGAACGACTGACCATACCCTCAGCACCGATGCTGTGAAACAGGAACTGGCTAAGCTCTCAGGTAGCACTGTCGCGCTAGGAGATTATTTGCGTGTTGTCGATTTGCTAATCAGTCACGCCAGAGTCTCAGAGGCACAAACACTTCTAGTAAAGAGGTTGAATCATATTCGAACTCATAACCCCAAGACGGCACAACTAGAAGAGATCGTTCTGTTGCGTCGGCTGGCCAGGTCCCATGTCAAACAGATGCATTTTGAAGACGCGCAACTGATATATCAAAAGGCGGCTCAACTTGCAAAAACTTTTGATATCGCCGATCAGCAAATTTTGATAGGTAGCGATTTAATTGATCTCTATGCCCAGTACACAAAGTTTGCTCCTGGTGATTTACAGAGAAAGGGCGCTGAGAAATTGTTTAATAAGGAACTCGAGCAACTTAATCGACTTGCAGCCGCCAAACAGCCGGACGAGAAGACTCAGAGGCTGATTCACAATCGGCATAGAGTCGGTTTGATTGAAATGAATCGTTTTCTTGAATTGGATAACTTCGATCCAGAGCCTGGCGCTAATGGGCGCATTTGATTACACGAAATTCCGACTATCCCCCGGGTGAGTCCTGTGCTAGCATAGATTCAGGGGTGGGGTTGAAGTCTTGAAGAATACTAAGACGGCGCGTAAAAAAGCACGTGTTCGCGACGACCAGGGTCAAGTCGCCACTGCTCTAAATTTGTTTATTGGACTTTTGATTGTCGGGGCTCTGGCGGTATTCGCTTTTGAACTCAGTCGCATTTTGCTGGCTCGCGAGCAGCTGAAATCTTGTGTCGACATAGCGGCTCTGGCTGGTGAAGCCACTCTACTTTCATCGACTCAGTCGTTTGCGACGGCGCAAAGCAACGCCAAACAAACGGCGCTCAATATGTTTAGACGTAATAGTATTCTCGGCGAACCGATGACTGCAGTCTCCGAAGTCGCCAGTCCCACCATGTTGTCGCCAAGTTCTGGACAAGCGCAAATTTATTTCGAGTTTGTCGATCCGGTCAGTGGTGTCATCGGTGGGGCTAATTCAAATGTGCTTCGAGTCACTGGAGCATACTCGTATCAGATTTTCGGCGGCTCTGTTTATGGTCTGGGCAACACCGTCTACACAGTCGCAGTCGCTACCAAGGCTTCTCTTCCTGCTCTAGATATGTATGTGTTGATGGACATATCCGCATCGATGGACGATCAGACGCCGGTGACATGGGTGTTGAGAAAGTGGGACCCAACGGGGAATGGTGGCGTCGGCTCGCCCACCTACACAATTCCGACAGTGACGCCGCCGGCTCAAGGCACGATATTCTCGGGTGGCTGTCCCAGTCTCACCGGGCACCCTGCCAATGGATTGGAGCCCCAGCACCTCGACACCAGTCAGGCTGCATATGCAGTCCCTTGTGAAAAATGTTTTAGCGAAATTCTCAACGTGACGACACCTACAGACACTGACACGTTGCGAGGTCTGTCTGACAATGCCGCTCCGGGAGATGCGCCGATCGCATCGGGTGGAGTGACACCAGGCGGTTTGACGACGCCAGCGCCGTCGACTCCGACTGGACACCCCATGTCGTTTAAATTCCGGCGTAAAACCATTGACAATTACGATCCGCTGTCTGACCCGACAAGACTGATAGCAAAACAAAAATCGAGTGCTTCTAAGGCAAAAGTTCTCAAAGCAGTGAAACCAGATCGTCTGATGTGGGATGCTCCAGCTGCCGCGTCAGGCGGAGCCACCTATCCGGAGTGCACCTTCACGCACATGGTAGTGAACATCGACGGCAACCCGGCCTACGGTGGGCAGACTGTTATGGGTTATAGCTATCCGGGCATCGGTGCTCTGGTTGAAGCATCGGTAGGCAATCTCGAGAGTGCTGGTGCTGCCGCTACTGCCTGGCTTGACCTCGGCGCTCTCGGCGTCACTCCCTCGGCCGGGTACAGAGATGCGTACCGGATTCAAGCAGCCAGCAAAATCGAGCCGCTTTATTCTGTCGAACAAGCAGTGGACGGTTTTCTAACTAAGGTAAGATACACTACTGACCCTCATTTCGGATTTGTAGCATTCTCCAACTACGCTGGTAATGCTCCTGGTGAGACATTCGCGGATTACAGGGTCTCATGGGCCTATCCGCAAGGTGGCACTGCCAATTATCCGTTGCCTGGCATCCACATCGACCCGACTGTGGGCAACGATAATTACAACGCAATTCGCTCCACGATCACTCTTCCGACGGTAGTCGGACCGACCACTTCATTGATGGCAGTTGGAGGCGGCACTAACACAGGACAAGCTTTGTTGCACGCTCTCAATCGGCTCGACCCGAATAGTGGTGCTGGTCCTCTGACGCGAAATGGCGCTGCCCGAGCCGTTGTTCTGGTAACTGACGGTGTTCCAACGTACGATTTGACCGGTGCTGGCTATCCGCCACCGCCGGCTAATGGACCAGCAGAAACTGATGCTCGCGCTCAAGCCGCGGCTGCCAAAGCTGCGGGGATACCAATTTTCGTAGTGGGGCTGACTCAGGACGCATCACTAGTTCCGGACATGGACGCAATCTATAGTGACACCAATCCTGGTGGCATTGCTTATGATTCAGGAAACGGGGCAAAATATTATAAGGTATCCTGGACAAACCCGACCCAGACCAAACAAGACCTCGATGCCGTGTTTGGAAACATCGCAAGACAACTGGTAAATTTAGTGAGATGATCTCAGGTAGAACACGAGTCCGAAACAAACGTGTTGGAACAACAATCGCAGAAGCACCACTGGCTCTGTGGATCATTATTATGGCGATGGCGTTTCCGCTTCTGATACTGGTGATGACATCGGTCAAGTATGGTCTTTTCTGGAACGCGGCTCGGGACGCTTGTAAACAGGCTTGCCAGGCCCAAACCTTTGAACAGTCTGGACCTACTGGTAGTCTGTCAGCTGTCCAGACGGCCGGGTCTGTGGCTACAGCTGCTGCAAGCAGTTTTTCCGGAATCACAATTTCGAATATTGAAGTCTTCATAATTAGAACTGATTTGATTACCGGTATTGATCAAAAGATGCCTGTAAATTTAAAACTTGCAAATGCTGATGCTCCGCCGGATCCAGAGAAGTATTATTATGCAATCCAGGTAGAACTCGATGGTGTCGTTGAACCTTTTATTCAACACCCCGGAGTGGCCAACTCCGGTCTGGCGATTCCTGGATTAACCACTTCCTTTCCAATCAGAGTTACATCGCAACAACCATTCGAGAACATTCAGGGATTAGATGACTAAGCGCAACAACAAGTATCGCCCTAATCGACGAATGGGTTTTTCTTTTGCCGAAGTGGCCGCTACATCTTTTTTCGTTATCGTGTTTGCGATTCTTGGTGTTGACGTGACCATTCTTACTTTCTCCGCGTCAATCAACGACAGCGCATGCCGCAACGCCGCTCGAGCCGCCGCGCAAGGCAGCGACTATGCAAAGGCGACTGCTCTGGCCACTGCCGCGCTGAAATCTCACAAGACTGATGGTTATTTCATATCGCAGCCAACAATCACGTTCCTTGATTATCAAACTTTTGGTGGCAGTCCGCCAGCAGGCGAGACACCTTACGTGCAAGTCCGCACCGAGGTGACAGTGAAATTGCCCGTGCCGATTGTGTTTTTCGGCGTGACATTTAACGAGAACCAGGATTTGGTCTTTAAGCAACGGTATGCTTATCCCATTATCAAAACGAAAATCCTGATGCCGTAGGCGTTCTGGTGGATATTGAATTTTCGATTTATGAATAGCGATCAGGGAGCCATAATCGATGGTGATGATAAAGCTATCGATAGCGAATTTGCTACTAGTGCCGAGAGCAGGCTGAATCTAACTGCTGAAACCAATCAGCTAAGCGAATTCGAGTCTAGTCAGGCCACCGACAACCTTTTTGATTGGCTCAAAATTGCCAATCATGCTTATGATTGCGGCGATCTCGAACAAGCCAAGCAATGCTATCTGCGTGCTTTAGAACATTGTTCCGACGAACTTCCAGATCAGGCAGAATTCCTGCGGGTTTGTTCAAATCGGTTAGCCGACATTTATTTGAAACTGAACCAGCCTGATCAAGCAATTGAAGTTTTATCCAGTGCGCAATACAAGCGTAAACCGGCTGATAGTGACCGTTGGCAGAAGTTTGGTTTAAACATAGCCATCATCGTCGCTTTTGCTTTGTGCTGTATGTCTATCAATTTTCGTCCCTCAGCGAGCAGTGTCATCGATTCAAAGGATGACGGGATAACGGGAATGAGTGTCGCTGAAGGATCTGTTGGAAAATTTGTTTCGCCCATTCATATCGGCGCTGAATTTAAAACAGCCGATCAATTGTCTACGTTGAAGCTAGCAAACGTGGATACTGTCTATCGCTGGGATCATGGACGAATATCGGAAGCGAAATACGTTGTATCCAATTTTTCTTTTGGAGATGTTCTCAAGCTTTTTTCAGGAAGTCGAAAGAATCGAAAAAACTTTGTAATAACTGCAGCCGACTACCTGGTTGATGACACCGGGCTGACCTTTTATGCATCCGGTGCTCCTGAAGTAAAACTGGTCGAGCGGATGTGGTGGTATCCCAGTTTCATCAATTTCTACTACGGGAAATTTCATAAGTATCCAAGCAAAGAAGAGGCCTGGATGAATACAATTCCTAACTACAGCTACACAAACCCGTTTACAGGCAAATCTGAAAAAGCGGACTTTGCATCGCTTACTAATGCTGAACAGACTCCACCGGCTGTCGCCAGACCTGGTGCCATTCTTATACTCTCGTCTTTTAATGGTCAGTGCACCATATGTGGTTACGATCGGAATAGTCGGCTAATTCCAAGTGCAGATCCGGGAAAACCTTTATTGTTGCAGTTGAGAAGTGGAGTCAATGTGACGGAGGAGTATTTCAATAGCTTTGGCGGTAAATGCTTTCAGGTGAAGACTGACCCACCGGAATTGTTGGTCTTTAGTTCGGATCCGGGGCTTAAGGGGTTGCTGCAAAGTTCAGAAGCCTATGTCCCTGCCATCGCCATTCCACTCTGGCTGGCGTCACTGACCCTATCCTTGTTTCTGTTCAGAGTCTTCTTCAAGTCGCCGGCGAGGATATTGGCGTTTGCACCAATATTGTTGCCATCACTTTTGTTGGCGATAGTGATTTGGATGTGGCTCGGGGGATGATTTTGACCAAAGCTATCTTTACTGTTGCCATCATCGGTTTAACGATCTACGCTGCCTTGACTGCCGCGGCACCGCTGGGAATTACGGTTGAGCTGGCAATTACTGTTTCGCTCCTTGCCATGGTCTCAGTCCTCGCACGCGGAAAAGACACAATCCGCTTCACTTTTGTCGTCGCATCAATCGCTCAGCTTCGATACTTAATCTGGCGTCTCAACTGCACGATTGGTTTTGACAATGCGCTTGATAATCTGGCTGCGGCACTCTTCATTATGGCCGATGTTTACTGCACCCTCATGGTGCTGGGCACCACCTTCGCTTATTGGTTTCGAGAACCAGATGATCGGGTTTTCGATTTTGATATACCGTCACCGCCTACTCGAATGCCACTGGTTGACGTGTTCATCACTACCTATCGAGAGCCACCTGATGTTCTGCGCCGCACTATAGCCGGTGCGAAATCAATAAGTTATGCCAACAAAGCGATTTATTTGCTTGATGACGGCAACCTTGATGAAAACAGAACCTTGACTGACGAGATGGGTATTAACTATATCAATCGGGTCGATAACACGAATTTCAAAGCCGGAAATGTTAACAACGCACTGGCTCAAACAAAAGGTGAATTCATATTAGTCCTGGACGCCGATCACATCTGCGCTTCTACCATAATTGATTACGCCATACCTACTTTTCTTGCTGATCAAAAAATCGCTGTGGTTCAATTTGCGCAAAGAGCAATCAATCCATCCGTTATCGATCGAACTTTGCGATATCGTGGATTCGCAACTGACCTGTCAGCTGTTAATTTCGTTTATCTGCCCTCGCAAAAATTCTGGGATGCAATACTTTGGGGCGGCTCGGGTGCGCTGTTGCGCCGAACTGCACTTGCCGAGATTGGTGGGGTGTCGACTGGATCAGTGACTGAAGATGTGCACACTTCATTTACTCTCTTCGATCACGGCTGGAAAATCTCGTATGTTCCCTTGCCGCAAATTTTAGCATTGAGTCCCGAGAATCTGTCAGCTCTCCTGACGCAACAAAAGCGCTGGTTTGCCGGAGCTCTACAACTCAACTTCGGAGTGAAGTATTGGTTGTATCAGAATTTGACGATCCCACAACGCGTGATTCAGATGTTCAATTTCTTGGGCTTCTGGTCCTTCTTGCCACGCCTGATATGGATCTTTTGTCCGATTGTCCTTATCCTTTTCCATATCATTCCGGCTCGCATGCAGCCTCTGGAATTTTTAATTGGTTGGTTGCCGCTTTTCTACTTGTGCGTGCGCGGCAATTTGTTAGTAGCAAGAAACAACCTGTCGATCGTTATTTTGGATCTGTTCGACACCTTGAAAGGACCAGCGCTTTTGTGGCAAGGATTGACCATGTTTATGAATGGTTTGGCCCAGCCATTTCAGGTAACACCTAAGGGTAACAAGGATCCCTCGCATTCCGATTTTCGTCTGTGTATTCCTTACGCAATTCTTTTGGTATTAGCTGCAGGTGCGGCATGTAGTTTTCTTATAAACAAAATTTCGCACCCGGATTTTTCAATTCTGCTGTTAACGTTCAGCTGGTATTACGTCTTTTTGCTTGCCGGATCCGTGTGTATTGCGCTAGAGAAGCCGCAGCCCATGTCTATGCATGTTGTTCCTTGCGACCTTAACTTGACCGTATCGTTTCGTCAGTCGCAGGTGGAAGGACGGCTGTGCCGAGTCAGTGAATGTGGTGGCACAATCGCACTGCCTGGTGCGACCAAAATCGACTGCGACGCGCCATTCGAAATCGCACTATTGAATGGCCAGGGAGATTGGCGGCAACGTGTGCGTTTCATTGGTCGGCGCGAACTCGAAAATGACGTTTGTTTGATCGATGTGTCCTTTATTCCGGAACAACGGAGTACGGCTGATTTTATTAACTTTATTCGCCTCACTATTTGTGAAAATAAGGCGTGGCAATCGACGCCAAGCCTTCACACCTCGACCGCTATGACCAACGTGATTGAAACGCCCTTTCGACAGCTGTCCAGCGGTTTGCGAAGGCTTGCTTCTCACCAGGTCGTTGCCTTGTCGGTTAAGCCCAAACGATGCTCTTCAATACCGATCAACATCGAATAGTTTTTGATGGCCGTTTGTAATTCGAGAGAGTCAATATCCTCAGCCAGTTGTCCGGCTACTTTGATTGTTCGATCAGCTTCACGTATTGCCGCGATTCGATCCGCCTCTCTGGCGAAATCGTCGCTGGCTTTCAGGTAGCAAAGGTTGATTAGCTTTACCAATAACCTTCCACTCAACGGCTTGTCGTCAATCAGCCTGGCTTCGTCGATTGCGCCAAGGTAACTCTTACGAGCGAGCTTCAGGCCTTCCTCGCCTTGTTTGTCTCGATAAACATCGCCAAGAGCAGCTAGCACATCAACTCGCTGTCTGCGTGTTTCGACCTCATCTTGAAGGATGTCGTTGAGGAGCATTGAGGCACTAGAACTGTCACCGTCCTTCGAGTATAAACTTGAAAGGCCGATCATCGCAACGACAAGTGCGTCGGTGTTTCTACTGAGCCGCGCGTCTTTCAACTGAGTGAAGGCACGAGTGAACTGCGCTTTAGGAACGCGAAAAGTCTTCTTGTGCGGACTCGAGTATTCCGCCTGAATAATTCGCCCAAATGGAATGATAAGAAGTAGGCAAGCAGATAATAGTATGTAGCGTTCTTGAATTGACGGCACGAAATGCTCCAGCTCACCGGATGACTCATGAGAACGCGAACATTTTTTTCCGAAACCAACTCATGGAAAAGGCACGAAACGCGTGTATAGTTTATCATACCGGGTTAATACCAATCGGGGATAACGATGCGGGTGAAGCTCCGAAGCTGGCTTTGGATAGTGCTTCTGCAATTGCCGTTTGCGCTGGTCTTAGCATTTACGTACCAACAATCTGAGTCAATCAGAGCCGTTTTGTTGACTCAATCTCATCCTGTCGATCGCATTCAAATGCTCAATGATGCCTTTCGACGTTTGTTGGTTGCGTCTGTGGTGGCGCCCTTACCACTGAGCATTTATCTTTATCTGATTGGCGATCAAATCCTGGTGGCAGCCAAGAAAAGATATGCGCTGGCCCTGCTTCAGACTTTTTTATTTGTCGGACTCTTTTACGCAGTCGTAATCACTCGATTTCTGCAGTATCCGGTTGGACCTGACGATTCCTATATCGATTTCCAATATGTGCAGCGCTGGCTTTCCGGTCGCTCCTTCGACTTCAATCCCGGTGAAAAAGTAATGGGCTTCACATCGCATTTACATGTGATGGTACTTTACTCGCTGGCGCAGATGCTCCGATTTGCCGATATCCCGACACTATCTACGGTGCTAAATGCGTCACTGAGTTGTCTGGTAATAATCGGTCTGCATGCTCTGTGTCTTCGCCTGTTTGGCAACGGCTGGCAGCCGTTATTGGCCTGCCTTATTTTTACTTTGTCGAAATACACTATTGGCGAAGTTTCCGTGGGTAAGGAATCTCTGATTGTAAATTTCCTGATTGTGTACTCCTTGCTAGGACTGTCTTATTACCGCTGGTCGGTATTTTGCTGGGGTTCCACTTGTCTGGCTTTGACGCGACCGGAAGGAATCTTTTGGCTTGGTGCAGCCGTTGTTCTTTCATACGTGCGTCGCGGAAAAGCGGCGACTAGGTCGTGGATACTACCGTTTCTGCCATTGATATGCGTTTATGGATTTTTGCTGATTTATTACGGCACCATTATTCCGCACGGTGCCATCGGTCGATCGACGATGTTTCAATACAATATCGACCCTGGTGCGCAGACTCCGGGCTATGTCCTCAGTACTTTAGGAACAGAAACCTTTGGAAGCGGTTTGATTGCCACCTTCAGCATGTTCGATTCTCTGGCAAATGTAATCCATCCGATTCCTCAATATCTGCTGGAAAAAGCCTGGATCGCACTGTCTATTCAAGGTTTGATTGCTCTTTTGGCGCTGGCAGTGCTTGGCCGGAACCATCAAGCCTTGCGGTTTTATTTTTACTGCTGCGTTTTGGTGCTTTTGTTTTTCACCATAACAAATCCATTCAACTTTTCCTGGTACTTTTGCTGGTTTAACATGGTCGCACCACTGGCGGTGGCGCTTGTTATGGGGTGGCTGTTTAGCTTGCGAGTAAAGAGGGCTACACCACTAATCCGTATTTGTGCCGTCACCTTTTGCGCCTATTTGATTTTTCATCCCATCCTCTGGGAGAATTTAATCTTAATCTGGTTTCCGGAAAACGATCGGATCATTTGCTACAAAAAAGCCGCAGACTTTTTGAACAGCAGTAACGCCGGCTATACTCGAACGCTGGCTACTTGTGAGCCTGGTGCCATAGCATATTACTTAATTGCCAAAACGAGCGTGATTGACATGGGCGGTTTGCAATCGCCTGAATGTCTGCCGTTTTTTCCAGTGCCAAAGACTGAATATTCCAGAAAATATGTCTGGATGTCAAATCCAGTTGAAACTATTTTGACGTTGAAACCGGACTGCTTTCTATCATTGGATATTTGGACCGATAATGGCGTTACAAAAAATGAGAAATTTATGCAGGACTACCAGATCGTGCGTTTTTGGCCGTGCACGACCTGGGGCTCACGCGGCTTATTCCTGTTTATCCGCACAGACCGAATGCCCGAGCAGTCTGACGAGAACTCGCCGGGGAGTACGATTTAGTGGCGCCCGAACAGAGCGATGCCGGCATGGAAGGTACGGAGGCCGTGACTACAGCTGGATCTGGTATCGATGATGGTGTCGTCACATGTGGAACAGAGCGCTTGTCGGATGTTGCCGCCACTAATTTAGCAAATATCGATCGAAGCGTCCGCCTTCCTGGATATCCGTTGAAAGTGCTCACCATTGCGGGAGTTATACTGCTTGCTCAGTTGTTGATTGAGTTTCTTCAACATCCAACATTTCTGAACCATGACTGTGCCTTTTTGTTGCATGGTTCGCGTTTGCTCATGGACGGCAAGGTGCCGTTTGTCGAGTTCGTTGATATGGTCCCACCCCTGGCGTTCTATAGTTTAATTCCGGTATGGGGGCTTTCGGAATTAACAAGGTTGTCGATTGAGTTGACCTGGTCGATTGTTTGTTGGTGCGCAGTGCTTTTTTCTACAGTTGCTGCTGTGGTTGTTACTCGCAATTCCAACAATATGCGCTTAAACGACTGGCTGTCGCTGGGACCGCTTTTTTTCAGTTTTCTATTGCTTAATTTCGTTTTTCTTTATCACATCGGGCAACGAGAATATTTATTCCTACTTTCCTTTTTTGTCGTGTTTCTAATTCGATGGCAAAGAAGCCTGGGCACAGCTGTCAATCCGTACTTGTCTGCAACCGCCGGTCTTGCCTGCGCGATTACCTGTTTTGTCAAGCCGCAACTCCTGGCCATTGTCTTTTCTCTGGAAATCTATTGGCTGTTATTTACGGTGATTCAGTTCCAAAAGCAAAGATACATGGTGCTGAGGGCACCGGAGATGGTGGCAGGTGCGGTCACCTATGTGGTTTGTTTTCTTTCTTCATTTCTGATTCCAAATATCGATTTGTACTACACTCGCTGGCTGCCTTTGGTGAGTCAGGGTTATGCCAGTTTCAATCCACCAGTTCAAAATGTGCTTTTGTACGCTACCAACTTCGGGCAAATATTTGGAGACCGACTCCTGGTCGCTAGTCTGATGTTAGCGGCCCTTGTTATGCTCCGACGCACGACCCTATTGGCACCATTTCTGGTGTGGACATTTTCCGGCTGGTTTGTTTACATGGTGCAAGGGAAAGGTTGGGCCTATCATTCAATACCACTGGTAGCCGGATACTTCTTGACCGCCGGAGTCGTGTTTGCACAGCTGGCGATCTGGCTTCTAGAAAAGTCGTGCAGATTTCTACGCCAACTGGAGTTTTTAAAACCATGTTTTAGTTACTATCATTCTTTTGAACGAGAATTCTTTCAAGCTCATAAACGGCAGACAGGTGAGAACGAAGAACTCTGCGGCTTCAAGCTGGAAGATCGCTGCCGTCTCAACGGGGCTGCTACCCGTTTGGCTGTCCTTGTTTTTCTGCTCAATGGAATGTTTTTGCTTCCTACTTCCGGTAATTTGGTCCACGATAGCACCGCATCCAGTGCTGTGCTGGACACTCTGGATCAAGTCGTGGCAAGTGAAACTAAAGCGGGTGACCCGATTATGATAGTGGCCACTAACTTTGCTGCGATCTATCCATTAGTTGTAAATATGGACAGGAGGCAATCAACTAGATACATGTGGTGCTTTTCATTTCCAATGCTTCTGTATTTGCAGCAGATTTCCAACGGCGGGAAGTGGGATGTCGAATTATCTAGATTCCTGGCCGAAATCGCCCAGGACATTAATAAGAACCGGCCAAAGCTGATTGCCATTGAAGCGCGCTGTCCATGGCCGCTGCATCAGCATCTGTTCGGTAACAAGGCGATCAAGGATTCACTTCATCACTATGAGCCCCTGGGTCAGCATAATGGTTTTGCGATCTGGAAGTTGAAGGCCCAGTCTAGTTCGAGTAAAGCTAGCCCAGCCAGTAGGTTGGATTTACCGACGACTTTTTCGGCAGATCGTAAGGGGGGCGAATGACTAATCGCATTTTGCCGGAGCAAGACCAGTCAGCGCTTGTCGTTGAAGCTGGTGATGACTGGAAATATCCATTACAACTTTTAGTTGTCCCGGCAATAATTATCATTGGGCATCTAGCTTACATGAGTCTCAGTTCTCTTGTTGTTAATTACGACTGCGCCTATTATTTGCTTTGTGCAAAAATGCTGCTTCAAGGAAAGCAACCTCTAATCGACTTCGTGGACTTGCTTCCACCAATTATTTTTTATCTTTCGGTTCCACCGGTATGGTTGTCGCAAGCATTTCAAGTTCCTATCGCAACCGTATGGACGATGACAGTTTTGGGCGCCGTTTTATTGTCATTTCTTTTGTCATTGCTGGTGCTGCGATCAACTAAAGAAACCAGCCACCAGGATTGGCTCGCTATCGGTCCATTAATGTCCGGATTTTTGCTGTTCAACTTGATCCTTGGTTTTCATTTTGGTCAACGTGAACATATTTTTGTCTTGATGTTTTTTCCGATTTTCCTGATGCGATGGCTGCGATGGACGCATCCGATCGGACTTACAATTAATAATTTTTTTGCGATCTTCTGTGGTAGCGCCTGCGCGATTGCTATTTTTGTAAAACCTCAATTTCTGATTTTGCCGCTGTTGTTGGAGCTATACTTTTCTCAATTACCTCGCCACCAAAAGCGGTGGCAAGTTTTGAAAACACCGGAATGTTTCTCACTGGTGATCACGCTACTGCTGTGCCTTGTTGCGTCATCCTTTATACCGAACATTCAGATTTACTATAGTCGCTGGGTGCCCTTCGTGAGCTTGGGCTATGGCGCTTTTTTCGCTCCAGATCCCTTATTCATGCTGTTTTTCGCCGCACCCGATGGCGAGATATTGGGGAGTACGTTTCTCGCTCTTATGGTTTGTATTGCTGCTTATTTCTTCAGTCAAAGATCCGTGCTCCTCGGTGCACTTTTTGTCTGGACAATTGCAGGCTTGTTGATCTATCTCCTTCAGGGTAGAGGTTGGTCTTATCAATCTATTCCTGCTGTGTGCGGATATTTTCTTCTGTGCAACGTTATGATCGTCCAGATCGCACAGTTTTTAATTTCCAGAATCGTTCAACTTCGATCGGGGTTATCGAGGTTCAATCCGCCGCTGTGGAGCTCCGATCCAAGACAAGAGAGCAAGCGAAGCCAAATCGCCACCCTGGTTTTTCTCACCTACGCAGTGCTGCTGTTACCCATTTCAACTTTGCTGGTCTCAGACAGTACTGCTACTGCCACGACTATTCAGATTCTGGACGATATGATAGCGAGTCGAACCAAGGCCAGGGATACGGTGGTTGTATTGCACACTCTGATACCAAATGCGCACCAGGCGCAATTGCGTTTAGATCGTCAGCCTGGATGCCGATACATATGGTGCTTTCCTCTGCGCATGACTGAGTATCTCAAGAAGTCGAACACCACAAAAGAGAGAGCTCTGAGGGAGGAACCAAGAATCGTCTCTGAGATCATCCAAGATATTCAAAAATCTAAACCCGAGCTCATAGCGATTGAAGCCTTTTCACACGATGGTTCTGATTGGACTTTGTATAAATCGCTGCAACAGAATGGTATTTTGAAAGGCAGCCTGCGCGACTACGAACCGGTGGGCGGCTGTAACAAATTTGCAATTTGGAAACGTCAAGCTTCAAAAAGAAGTAGTTCTTTTGGAATACAGCAGTTGAACAAATCGGATCCGAGGACGATCAAACCATGAAACAAGGCTTGATAACTGTATTTGAAGTGGTTTTGATAGCGGCGGTCGTTTGTTGCAATTGCTGGCTTATTCAAACTCCGCTAATAGATGGATGGAGCATGTCCTTACTCGACAAGTATTGTCAGACCATATCTGATATCGCTTTTCTTGATCGCTATATTAAACTTCACCCTACGGATTGGCGGGCATACCGCGCTCGCGCGCAAGCTTACTGGGTGGATTCATATTGGGACCGAGTGGTGGCAGATTCCACTCAAGCGCTGGAATTGAAGAAAGACGATGTGGTCAGCCGCCGGCTGCGCGCGTATTCGTATTATCAATTAGATAAAGACGACGCTTCGCTTAGCGATTACAACATTCTGATTAATTCCGGGCGAGGAGAGGCTCAAGATTATGCCTATCGTTCTCTGGTTAATTCGCAAACGAAAAGATTTGAAAGTGCCGCTTCCGATGCAGCTATCGCGGTAAAAAAAGACAGCTTGTGCGCTCCGGCCTACTATGCCCGCGGACTGAGCGAATTTCACGGAGGAAGTGATAAGGACGCACTCAACGATGCAAAGCTCGCCTGCCAACTGGATTATGAATTGCCGATGCCGTATGTGTTAATGGCTATGATTTTCAATAAAAAGCAGAAGTTTGATCGTGCAATTTTAATGTGTGAGGCCGGTTTGCAATATGACCCTACTAATGGTGCCGCCCATTGGCAGATTGCTGCTGCTCAAGTTAATCTGAAAGATTATGACAAAGCGATCGATTCATGCACTGTGGCACTGAGCCTCGCTGATCACAGAGCTGAGAAAAGCGGTGCCCTCTCAACACGCGCGCTGGCTCAATTTCACAGAAGCCGCAACGAAGAGGCGATTGCAGATGCGACAAAAGCGCTGATTTTCGATCCTGAGTGTTTGCTCGCCTACGAAGTTCGCGCCATGTCACATGACAGGTTGAATCATACAAACGAGGCCGCCCAAGATCGAGAAGCTGCAAAAAGGATTAAAGAGAGAATGACCTCCTTTCAGAACAAAACTAGCAAGTCAGATCAGAATAATGGAACTGCGGTAATCACAAAAGAGCAAAGAGAGCACAATAAAATTCATGAGAGTACTAATACTTTAAGACCTGCTCCATCAATCAAAGACCAACGCAGCCACAGAAAATGAGCTTCTTGACCGAAAGATCGTCCCAGTGACAAAATGTACATGTGGTCTTCAAGCTGAACCTAACGGACCAGATCAGCATTCCTTAAACCCGCTCCGAAATCACTGGAGCGATATAGAGCGTACCGATGCGCAGACCGCTGATGAGCTGAGCTACGAAGAATGACAAATTGACCAGGTAGCGAATATACATTAGCTGGAGACCTCTTACGATCCCCGTTTTTTTCTGAAAATCCGGTTGCATATATGCAAAAAAGGCAAGCAAGCTCAGAGTGCTGAAAATAGTACCGCTCAAATTCCAGCCCAGTGTGAACGCTACGATGGATGCTAACAAAAGCAAATGGCATATCAAAAATGGAGTTATGAAAACACAAACGGTCAACGGCATACGTTCAAGATACAACAACTTGCGATAACGCAGACCAGGCGCAAAAGGCTCTGTTGATGCGTCACCGCGCTGGTAGAAAATCTCCCATTGTCCAGCGTTGTGCTTTTGAAAAACGTATGGAATGTATTCGCCATAGCCCCACCACTGCTTCATCAGCGCTTTTAAATTTGTCCGCGGACGGTGTTGAAAAATCATATCCGTGGCGAGAAACATCATCCAGTCTGATCGGGCAATGCGCGCGCAAATCTCCACGTCTTCGCTGCGATGACAGTCCTCATCGTAGTTTCCGATGTCGTCGAGAATGGAGCGTCGAATCGACAGCGTGTTATTCGAAAAAAATGAAAGCGAGCCGGGCATCTCTTTTGCAAGACAACCACCTTTTCTAGATTTGACTAATATGTCTATCAGCATTTTCTTGTGCTAGCCTAAGTATTCAGAGTGAAATAACTCAGTGGGACTGAATTGTTGGGATGTTAGATGTTTCATCACGCCGCCCACCGCGCCTATTCGGCGGCTTCTCAAAAAGGTCCTTTCGACGTGCGCGATGTACTGAGGGTCTAAAACACAATCGTCATCAGTAAAGCTGATTATTTGTCCGCTGGATTCGTAGATTGCCCGATTACGCAACGCCGGTATAGACGGACGCAAATCGCGAACATATTTGATAGGCAAGTCACCGACAAATCTTTGCACGGCAAAAAACGTTTCTTCAGATGGGCTGTTATCAATGATCACGACTTCTTCTGGTGCGCGTGTTTGTCGTATCACCGAGTTCAACAAGCTTGCCAGCATCGTCGGTCGATCTTTAGTACATATGCATAAACTGATGGAGAGCTTCAACCTCAATAACTCTCGATGAGGAAGTTGTCCACCAAAAATAACAGCGCAGAAAAACTTTGTTGTGTAACCGAAGAAATTGGAAGGCAACATTCCGATTATCTCAGCTGGTGCTCCGTGAGCAAGGTAATCGTAATAGCGCTTTAGTAGATCTAAATAGCTGCTATGGTCTGGATAACTAAATTTCAGATCGCTAAAGACCTCACCAATGCTCCTGAATAATACAATCTTCTCCTTAGAAACTTTGGACAATCTATAGCCTGAGAGGAAGGCGTTTAACATCTTTAAATCGTTTTCTACAAGCAATAAGTAAGGTGTACGAGTTCTCCTATTCCCGAGAGCCGGATTGTCAGTTGCACCACTATCAGTACCGCGACTAGTACTGCTTTCGGTACTGATACCGCTATTGGTACTATGACTTATGAGACTGCAATTGCTGCTATTTTTGCAACTGTCGCCACCACTGGTACCATGGTTGCTAGTGTTAGTGCTTGTGCTCGATTCGGAACTGGTGACAAGTTCTCTTTGAAGTTCAGTCAATGCGACTTTTGCCTCTTCAACCAGACGATTTAAGAAGACTTCTTTGAACGTCACCGTTTCTGACTTGCTCAGGTCATGAAAGGCAAATGGTGCCATATAGCAGTCAGTGATACCAGTATCGTCGTTGGTAAGGCGAAGGGCAAATTTATTGATGTGAACGACACATTCAAGTTGGTCATGTCGTGTGTCAGTCAGTAAAGAGACGGCTTCGTCATAGCTAAGTCCGTCCAGGTTGACAGTGTTGAACTCCTGAGGTAAATCGTCAAGTAGAACAAGACCGCCTGATGAGTACTCTGATTTTGTGAATGGTGCGCAGTGTGTTAGTTGATTCGCAATGAAAACGCTATTCCTCGCCAGGTTTACAACGACATTTTTCTCATCGAGTGAATCAAAGCCCCGTCTTGATATTGCTAGATCAACAAGTTTAAAGAATAACGAGTAGGCTCGTGCTGCCGTTGCGGGGGAGTGACCTTGAAACAGGAGGTGATTCGGTTTTGACCAATATTCTAAGAGCACGGTTTTTTCGGAATCAGTCAATTCAAGATCGTTTATCACTGAACCTGGATTGGATTGATTTGCTAGCAGCACCAACAATGACCTCAGTTTAGATTTCCAGAAGTAACCGTTGTCGCGCCGAAGGCGAAGAGCTTTGATGACACTCGACACCAGAATGTTTAACTCCGACAGAATGGCTAGATGGTCCACATTTTCGGGCTTATTGATTCGGAAGTTATCGCGAGCGAAAACCTTTTTGAATGAGCATGTTTGGCTGCGGTAGAAGAAATTTAAATTGTCGAACTTACCGTTATCATCCACCACGACAACAGACTGGACGCGCTCTGACGGAGGACCCAGAAACGGGAAAAGACAGATCGCATCTTTCAACGCCAAGTCGATAGCTGAGCGCACCACCACATCGTCACGTTGTTCGATGCCGATCACTACAAAGTAATCGACATCTGAGATGCCGTGGCACAGGTCTTTCAACGCGAAAGAACCTGTTGTGTAAAATCCGTGCACTGCCTTTATCGACTTCAGTCGATAGGTTAAGTACGCCATGCCGAGCCAGTAGATAAGCGCGTACAACCACGAAAATGGCGCGTAATCACTCCGGGCGATGAGACTTTTGACTTCCTGACGAGATACGCTCATGACACTGCTCCCGATGAGCGCATCGCGAATAACAAAACTCCATTTTCCGGTTCGTTATTCACAATCAATCGTTGTTCCAGAGCATTGCGTCCCCGACCTTGCACCACTATGTCCAGGGTTTCATCAAATATGCTGTCCTGAAGCGCCTCTTCCATGGTGATGAATTTGACGCCGTGACTTTTGAACCTGCTTAACAACTTGTCCAGGGTGAGAGCGGTGAACGCTCCCATGTGTAGCAGAAGGACGTGGTTGACATCTCTGCCGACGAGCTTGCGAGCGGCAACTACAGCTCCTTGTAGACTGAGGACGGCAATGTCGAGATAATTTTCCTCGAGCGCGTCTCGATTAGTTGGAGTGAAACCATTCTTGGAGAGCTTCACAAAAGTTCTGTTCCATGCCCAATCATTGAAATTGACAGTCACGGGCGCAATCTTGAAGTTATTGTCCGCCAGATAATCTCGAATAGCATCGCGCTTGGTGGCAGTGTTGCCCTCCTTAAGATAAGGATATCGGAATAGTTTTGTCCTTGCACATGGAAACTTTGATATCAGTTTCTGGTTGCGCTCAATTCCCGCGATAAACAGTTCAACATCAGTACTGTTTAAATCAGAGTGCCAATAGTTGTGGTTGGCAAGGTAATGTCCTCTACCGAGCCAGTGTTGCAGAAGCTGCTGGTTCTGATTAGAAGTCTCAGTGATCTGCGGGTTCATATAACAGCTCAGATCGAATTTCAGTTTGGCAGAAACGTTGACCAGTTTTCTGGCCGTTTTAAAAGTCGCCATTTTTCGCAATGTTTTTGTGATTAGAGCGGGTTCGATCAAAGCACCATTGACGAAACCATATACTCCCTCGACACCATGATGACTGAACGAGTCTGTAAAGTGTTTCACGATATCAAGGCGAGAGTATGCAGGCACCGATTCGCCATGTACCGGCACATCGTCAACCGAGAGGCATAGAGCCACACCGTTTAAATCTACATCCAGTGATTTCATTGGTTACTCATGCCGAAGGCTTGCCTTCTGCTGTGCGTTTTTTATCAATCAGCATTTTTGCAATTCGCAGATAATCCTGACGTCCGTCATTCGTCAATCCCTGATTGGACTTGTGAATTCGACGCCTTGCCAGTATATCACTGAGCATGACTGGCTCAATTCGAGCGTCTCTTGCACGAGAAAACCATTCGATGAATTCTCCTGCTCGAAGATTTTCGCAGAACGATCCAATACTTCGAAAGACGTCTGCATGAATCAGCATTGTGCAGGAACTAAATCCTGGAAGCACTTTATCTTTGTCAGCTATGCTCAGCTCTTTAATCTCTGGACTGATGAATTGTTCCATATGGCAAAACGCTACTCTAGAGGCGGCATGACCAATCAAACAGTCCAGTTGACGCTCGGTCTTTTCCGGCAACCAGAGGTCGTCGGCATCGAGGAAGGACAAGTAGTTGCCCTTTGCAGCATCCACGCCACTATTGCGAGCAGCAGCAGCTCCACGCTGTTTCAGCAAGAAGTGACGAACCGGCGATCCAAAGGATTTTGCTATGGTGGCTGTTTCATCATCAGAAGCATCGTCCATAATTAGCACTTCCAGCGGTGGCACGGTTTGGGCCAGAATACTGGCTATCGTTTCGCCGACATAGCGAGCGCCGTTGCGAACCGGAACAATCACGCTTACTTGCGCACCCGAAGAGTTTGGCATCTTCTCGTCAAGTGATACCATAATCTAAACCAGACTCATTAAGGTAAGCCGACGAAGCGTTTCCGGAATTGTATCAATTGAGTCATTGATGTTCACTGAATGGCACGGAAAGTTTGAAACCAGGTGAGTCAGATTTTTCAAGGTAGTCCTTTCACGACCTGGTAAGTATGCCAGCGTTGGAATCATGATTTCCTTCACTACGTCAGCGGTTGAGAGACGATGCGTTGACGTCGAACCCTTCGATATGTTCGGCATGAATATTCTGGACAGCGGGATCTCTAACTTAAATTGCTCAGCGAACTTGGGATAGAGAAAGTACAGCGATTTATCATCGGTAACTGCTGGTTCCGGTAAATCAAACTTTTTCGCCATATCGCGGTGTAGCCGTGCAGTGCAATAGAGGCTGTAAACTGAAATGGTGCCCTTGTCCTTGCCTGGACCGATGGCTACAAAGTCGTCACCGAGAAAATTCCATCCGGCTTCCAGGCAGGCTAAGCTGGTCACTGTTTTTCCGGAACCACTTGAGCCTGAGATCAGCAATCCATCGCTTCGGTCACCGACGGCAGCAGCGTGGATCAGTTGAATCCCACTGTCTCCAAGCAGCCAATTGAAAATTGTACGAAGTGGTGCGGCCAGTTGATAGCCGGGTATTTGCGAAACAGTAGGCAACCAGAGTAGGGCTAATCGTTTTCGAAAGTTGATAATGCTGAGTGCCGGCTCCTCGCCTTCAATGGTGGCAATAATGGTGCCCTCTTCGTTTTCGAATGCTTTTCTTGGTTGGTCACGAGGAGTACTAAGGAAGTCCATTTCCGGCATCAAAATTTCTGTGGACTGACTATCAATAAGCAAGATAGTGAAATCACTCAGGTCCAACAGGTCTTCGTAGACATCGGTCTCTTTAACCAGCGGATCGGCTTCTATGTCGTCTTCTCCGTCGTAGTCAAATTCGTCATCTTCCAGGGGACGTTCTTTCGCGACTTTCGTTACGGTGGGAAGTCCCTTCACTTCAAGATGTCTAATTGCCCGCAGGTACGAATCGGCGACGGTCTTATTGAAGGAAACAATCGAGACCAGTTTATTTGCGAGTTTGATCGTGATCGGATGATGACCGCCCTGTGACGGTATCAAGTAGAACCGGTCGGTGACGTTGGCGAAAAGTAAGTCAAGTAAGTCCATCTAAATCGAAATGCCTTATTGGTTTGCGTGCTCTTCAGTTTTCTTTGTGCTCTCAGTGGAAACAACCGGGTGCACAGGATCTAACAGGAACAGATCCTGCATATCTTCAAACTTATCGATAACAGGCGTTTGGTATGGTGGCACTGCAAGTGATTGAATGGTGCCTTGATCGAATCCCTTGCCGTCATTACTTTTGCAGTACTCCATGATCGATTCAGACATTAGCTGATCGACAAACGATTCGATTTGTTCGACATTCAAATTTTCAGGGGCAGAATACAAGTCATTGAGCTTTGCAGGCAAATCACTTCGATGGCAACCGGATTCAAGCAATGCAAAAATAGTTGATGCAGGGCTTTTGAGAGAAAAATAGGTACCTGTGGCAAGGCTGATGACGACTATCTCCTGACCGATCACCTCGAATATTATTCCTTCCGGACAGGCACGTAAATTTTGTTTTTGATCCACCGCAGCTCCTCAGAATGGATTTCGTTAAATTGTCCAGGACCGATTTTGATAAATGCCACCAGGATGGCGGCGTCCCACAAGCAGAAATCGTTAAATCAATACTCGCCCGTCTATTTAGTGGTCTGTGTATCTTGCGACATTGTTTGATAAACCAATTCTGCATTTTTTTCCGGGTCGTTGCATAGAAAAAGTTTATAACATCTACAACGACCTGCTACGCGAGTAATCGCCCGCAGTCGTGAGAACGCGTATCCTATCTTCTTTTGAACGTCTTCCTTTCGCAAAAAGATTTCTGCGACCTGGGGTATACCACAACCAATGACGCAGTCTCGCAAGAGAAACATCATTGCAGTAAACCATCCGGCTTTCACGAGTTGCGGACTGTTGGAGGTCGTCCAGAACCCGATAAAGAGACTCTTCGGCTTCACTGGTAACCGTTGCGTTTGCTCCTCAAAATATCGAACATCAATCAGCGTCTTGTGTTTATTTCCATAACTGGCCTCCCGTTTAAAACGAGATGGGATGGCCTCAACCGCACTGCTATTTTCGATTCCAAGTCTAAACAGAAACGGCACTATGTCTCCGTTTTGCGAAATTACCGGCGTATCATCCGATATCAAACGGATGTCGGCATGATTAAACAAGAGCTCAAGGCCCAGAGTTGACTTACCTGTTCCTGGGGGCATCAGAAAGAGATGCGCTCGATCTCTGAAGGCAACGGACAGTGCATGAACACGGTGCATGCCTTGCTCGTCGAGGCGTTCTCCAATTCGGGAAAGGCAGGCAAGATGAAGTCGTTCATACGCGATCTCTTCGTTAATCGCGATGATCTGCCCTTCATCGCGGGCATAGTCGTATACCAGAAGCGCTTCTTTGCCATATTTTATATAACGGGTGGTGCCATCATCGAACGTGACGAAATGCGGGCCGCGCATCGATTCCTTCAGTACGGGCATTTGATACTCGAGCGGCTCTGCAATGGTGACACTAATCTTGATCGCCCGAGAGCTGGTATTACTAGTGGTGATGAATGTTCCGAAGTCGAATTCGAGCCATGTTACAATTTTTAGACTGTCGGTATCCACCTGAACAGTCGTGCCACCAAATTCGATGGCGCGTTCAAATGCTAATGCAGCCTGTCGAGTCATTCTCTCTGATCGCTCAAGCTAAGGCCTTTTCCATACGCCAGCTCGATAATCCTGACGCTACGCACAGAGATGTCTCTGTTCATGCGCAGACAAAGAGAGCGGCTCATACCTGCCACTATTCCAATTCCATATGACAAATGCAATGGCAAAAACAACAATGCCGACACAACTCCGGTAAGTACTGAGCCTGTTCTGGCAATAATCAAAATGCCGTTGACCAGGCAAAGAAACGAATATAGCAAAAGCGGCAAAATTGTAATCGGGTTACAAACAAACCACAGCAAAATCAAATAAGCTGCAAAAAGGGAAGGCAGCAAGAAGATAAAATCTTTGCTTTTGAAGTTCTTAAAAATTCGTTCGCCACGACCGTGTCCATAGGTAAAAAACTGCGAAGTAAACTGGGCTAGAGTGCTGCGGCGAGGACGAGCAATTTTCATGTCCGGGTTGTAATAAATCTGGGCACCGCTCGAGATCAACTTGTCGATAAGATCGATTTCTTCGCCTGGGTAGCGTTCTTCATTCATACCCGCGACTTCGTCGAACCGGCTTTTCCTCATCATCAGATTGCAGAAGATGAGCTCGTCTCCGTTAACTTTACGCGGTGGACCGACCGGGGTAGTCCGAGCCCGCATGCGCCAGGCGCCCAGAGGGACGGAAACCACTTCGCCAAAACAGTTTTCGAGAAAAGCAGCGTCGCTGCGAGTGACTGCTGGGCCGCCTACGACGTCTATATTGGGGTTGTCAAAATAGCTAATTGCTTCTTTCAGACTGGCTGAATCGAGACAAGAGTCATCGTCTATGAAGTAAATAAGTGGCGCCGAAGCCCTCGCCACCGCCTCATTGCGCTGTTTCGACAGGGCATTGCCCTCAACCACAATCACTTCAATGAGTGGAAAGTCTTTGCAGGCCTGGGTAAGGGCAATAACAGTAGCGCTCGGCAGTTGCTCCGAACGTACGGGAATAATCACAGATAGTTTTGGTTGCATATAAAATGAGCTCTAATTCTATAATGCCTTGAAACCAGGGGAGATTAAACCCCGGGGCCTAGTCCATTACTTTTTGTCCTTCAGGTCCAATCCCCGGTATTTCACGCTGTAGAGGCGTCCTGCGTATCCGGTGCACCAGAATCGCAGCGCGAAACCAAGCGATGTTAGCGCCAAATTGCACCATATTTAGTGAGTCGTTGTTCAAGCATAAGGTATATCGCAAGCGATGTATTTGAGAAACCATTGATGAAGGACTTTGTGATTGTCCTGCAGGCTGAGTTCGTCGGAGTCGAGTGGTAATTGAAAAATATGAGCCTTCATCCATAATATTGCCATTCTATCCAACCAACGCACGGGCTTATAGAATGAACTGTTCTTCGTACATGCAGTGGCAAAATCGACCAACCTGACTTCATCGTTGTGAAAAATCAGATTGCCGAGTCGAAGTTCTCCGTGGGCGAGACCGCCTTCGTGCATCCGATTGACAGCATTGTTTAATCGCTCCCAAACTTTTCGATTGTCGGCCAAATTTTTTTGATCGCTGAAAAAGTCCGGTCCGCTAAGGCGCTCCATAACGAGCTGCTGATCATCAAAATAGATTGGTTTTGGCGCTATCTCTGACGTATTTTTTTCCATCCAGATTAGCGCTTCGGATTCACGACCAAGAGCCAGCCGGCGCAAATTATTGAATGGCGACTTCGGGTCGCCCCACTGGCAGGTTTTGAGGATGACCGAAAGTTGACCTGAATCTGACAGCAGCTTGCTAGAGCTTGCCGTTTGATTGAATTCAGTCTTGCTGGTGTTCGAACCATACGCGGTCGACTCCCACACTTCATGTGACCAGCCGTGCCTGGGCGAGCGTATTCGAGACTGTCTTTCTATTTCCACTTAGAGCGTAGTTGTCAAATTGGTAGAGTTCCAATTCTATCAGCACGCAATTCCATCTGTAGTCTGAATCATATGACGCCAACATCTGACCAAAACTCGGTATGGTAGAATCTGCGATCTGCGGTTTCGGCGGATGCCAATTCACGTCAGAATTCTGACCGATCCATCTCATTGCCGTGTCGATGTCGCAATAAGTGAGCAACGGTGCGAATAGCATTCTCTAGCGTTTCTGGACCAGATGACGGTTCGTATTGGTCTGGTACTCCCTTGTCGATGAAGACGCATCTTGCTCGGGAATATCCCGACCTGGTTCATATTGGTCCGCTGCAGCTAATTTGGCAGCCGTTTAAACAGAAGCATTCAATCTACGAGAGAATGCTGCGAAAAACCTACATCTGGGAGTTGGAGCCACTTGTGCACCAGTATTTGTCCATGCAAGTGGATAGGCAATTAAAAAAATACAGCGACATCGATCTCATCTTCAGCACAGGCAGCTTTCCATATCCAAATGCTTTTCTTGAAACGAAAATTCCGATCGTCGTATGGTCTGACGCGACGTTCGCCGGACTGGTAGAAGAACACCCCGGCTACAGAAACATCTGCCAGGAGAATCTATGGGCCGGTCATGCTCTGCAGCAAAAGGTTCTCGACACAGCAAAGCTAGCGATTTTTTCGACAGAATGGGCAGCGGAGTCAGCGCTCAAACACTATGAAGTTAAAGAGTCGAAAGTAGAAGTGGTGCCATTTGGAGCCAACCTGCCAAGCCAACTTCCTGGTAAATCTGAGATCGAAAGTATAGTAGAACATCGTTCTAAAAAAGAGTGTCGATTGCTTTTTATCGGGCGCGATTGGATAGAAAAGGGTGGGTCTTTCGCAGTTGACACCCTGCGCGCTTTACAGACAAAAGGTTTAAACACACACTTAACCGTAGTGGGCTGCGAGATACCGCCTGGCATTGAAGAACATTTGAAAGGTGAAATGACCAATTTTCCAATTTTGCAAAAAGACAAGAATCAAGGTTCTGCGCAACTTCAAGAGCTTCTTGAGACCTCGCACTTTCTTCTCTTGCCGACACAAGGCGAATGTTTTGGCATGGTGATCTGCGAAGCCAATGCTTATGGTCTGCCAGTGTTAGCGCATGCGACCGGAGGAGTGCCCTCAGTTATCGCTCAAGGCAAAAACGGATTTTGCTTTGCCAAACCACAAAGCGCAGATGATTATGCTGAGTGCATTGCTAAATACTTTAGCGACTATTCTTCCTACAAATCGCTCTGCCTGGCTGCTTTTCAGGAGTCGATTCAGCGTCTAAATTGGTCGACATCAATGACGAAAATTACAACGTTGATAGAGAAGTTGTGATACCGAAATTGGATTGCTTGCCGTTACAAGTTTAGACGAGCCGTTCCTATCTGCACCAAAGTGGCCAGAGTATGCGAACTTCATCGCTGCTCAGAAGTTTGATGGTCTTTGGTGGATGCACCACATTCAGTATCAGAATTTTGTCGGGCAGGGGCAAGCTTTTTGAAGAGGATATTCCTTAAAATGTTTCTGCTGAAAAAATAAACCTTGCTCGCGGGACGCGTGAGGTAGTAAAGCCAGAACAAATTATCCGGCAAATTTATTCTCACCCAATCGCTAAACGTCGGTTTGAACAAATCGCTCGCTACTTGCTTTGCGACCTGCATCTTGGTGTCGTACGTGCGCCAAATTCTACGCCAGTGCGGCACCTTAGAGAATGACACCACCGGCGGAACCGTCCTGTCATAACGCCCGATAATTTGGAAAGCGACTTTTTCAAGCATCGGATCTAAAGGCAAGAGTTCGTTAGGAATCTCGGCACCAAGGAGTTTGTGCGCCAGACTTACACTAGTTTGAACGGTTCCGAACAGTCCCATTTTACGGCTCAGTCTGGCCACCTTTCGCCAATTGAAAATATTCTCCGACTGTAGAGCACGCGCGAAATCGGAGATCCAGATCAGTGTGTCCCAGTCATGCTTGGCAGCGTGCGCACAAAGATAGACAAAGTGCAAATTCGGTTCCAGAGTTCTTACCGTATGCCCAGCAATGTCCTGCATCGCCGTGTGCTTGAGCATCTGATCGCACGTGGCAAACCACGTACCCGGTCCCCAGTGCAAATCGACTGCAAACGAATTATTCGAGCTGGCATACTCCTTTTCGTAGCCGAGCTTCAAGAATGTTGGCGAGCTGAAAAACTGACTCGGGTGATCACATCGGCACCACATTGGCGTTGGGTGAAATCCTTCGTGCTCCAAAATTTGAGCGAGTCCCGGTACATCCTTGCTTTTGACAAATATATCGATGTCACTAAAAGCTCTTCTCTTTACCGTTCCATAAAGTAGATCCGAAATTACAATACCTTTGACGAATACGAATTCAATTCCTGATTCCAGCAAAATCGTCTGCAGTTTGAAAAGGCGGGCAGTCAACATCAGGCTTTTGCGTTGTATCTCGTTGCTTTCCTGACGGATCAAACCGGTAAGATTGTGATCGACTCCGTGTTTCTCAAGCAAGAAATCCAGTGGCGGACAAACTTTGTGACCGATTGCTGCAATGGAAAGAAAGTGCCAGTCAATATCTTGAGCAAGAAACTGAGTGAATCTCGTCGCCACGTCGCCGTCTAGATCGCCTCTAAGTGCCAAGAGAATGATTTCGATTTCTGGTCTCATTCACCCTCCCACAAAACTGATGGCGATCAGAAGCTCGCGGTCCTCTTGGTTTCGTGCGGGGGCTCATAACGCAGTTGCAATGTGATGAAGCAAGATTCTAGCAGATGCTGTTCAGTTCAATCCTTCGATGCCTTCGCGCTTGAGGTTCGGGCGGGCATACAAAACGACAGTCCGTTCCGTTTCCGCGGTCCTCACTCACTCCAATGTTTTAGACGGTTCCTCAAGCTCAATTCTCAACCTGCCATGGTCGTGATTCCCGCGAATCCCTCCACACTGACAGCGGAGTTGCACTATACTTGGCAGTCAGGTGATGCTAGTGGCGCCAATAGTCTGCGAAATCACTCAATAAGTTAGTTTATTTCGAAACTCGATTCGAATCTCAACACTGATTAGAAGTATGACGCCAGTCCAGCTCCTTGCCAATTTTTGCAAAAAACATCTCCTGTGGGTTTTGGCGACTGTTCTATTGGGACTTCTGGAGGCTGTCTGCAATAGCGTCGGCATAGCTCTCATAATGCCGGCCGCGTTTGGTTTCCTCGGCGTTGTCAATCCAAACCAAATTCTCTCAGGGATCATCTCCTCCGGATTGATGCCGCCAAGCGTTGTGAACTTCCTTCCTGCTTTTGTCATAGGACTCCTGCTTTCCAAGATTGTCATCGCTACCGGCGCTAACGCCGTAAAAGCAGATTTGACAAGGCAATTGGAGATGGAGTTGAGAGTTGCGATGCTTGAAAAATTTCTCAAGGTCGATCTGTCCCTTGTGCGCACAATGCCACCAGGTGATGTGCTTCATCGCATCGGCTACAGCGTGACCGTAAGCGTCGCGGCGTTCGGATTCTTGCTTGAGTGTATTCGACTGACGTTGGGTGCATTGATGCTTTTTGCAATTCTGCTTTATTGCTCATGGTCGCTAACTTTACTAGCTGGATTACTCGTCCTTTTCTTGACTCTGGCATTGCTCCTGACCTCGAAGAGGTCTCGCGAACTTGGAAAATATAAAACCGAGGTCGCCAGAATACTGGTAGTTCATGTAAAGGATCTTGTGGACGGCATCCGCACAGTTAAAGAGCGAGGCAGCGAATCGTTCGAACTGAGACGATTAGTTCGGCTTTTTCGAATCTCGAAAAAAGTGAATGTTGTTTCTCAGACTCACATTTTGATTACTGATTCCGTTTGCGAGTTCGTAGCCTTAGCCATTCTTTTCGGTGCGTTGATTGCTCTGCGCTGGACAGTGCTTTTGATCTACCTGCCTGTAATGTTGCGGCTTCTGACAATATTGAATCGTCTAGGCAATGCCTACACTTCGCTAACAAATTCCTATCCGGAGTTTTCCTCAATCGCCGACTTCTTCAATCAGACTGACAAGAAGCAGTTGACCGGTGGCATGCAGCGGTTAGAAACTTTGAAAAATGGCATCGAATTGGAAGATATTAAGTTCGCTCATGGACAGTTGAAATCGCCATTATTCGACGGACTTTCGCTTCGAATCGAAAAAGGCACCACGTTTGCCATTGTTGGTATTTCAGGAGTAGGCAAGACGACATTGTGCGATCTGTTGTTGCGATTTTATGATCCCGATTGCGGTCGAATTCTTCTCGACGGCATCGACTTGAAAGAATTTGATCTCGATTCACTTCGGAAAAAAATTGCCATAATCAGTCAGGATAATTATTTATTCGCTCGCTCAGTCAAGTCCAACATAATGCTAGGTGCGCACGGCGTCTCTTCCGAGCGATTCAACGAAGCAATCCGCACCGCCGGACTTAAAGATGTGGTGCAACGGTTGCCGCACGGCGTAAATACTTTAATGGGCGCAAGAGGCTCATTTCTCTCTTTGGGAGAACGCCAGCGGATAGCAATTGCAAGAGCAATCATTATTCAACCAGAAATCCTGATATTAGATGAAGCAACAGGCGCTGTAGACCCACTGTTGGACCGACAAATACATTCTGCCTTAAAACAGATGGGACCAGATTGTACTCGCATCATCATCTCGCATCGTCCATCGACAATCCGTCAAGCTCAAGTTATCGCCTTACTTTCGAAAGGTCAGGTTACGGAAGTGGGCAGCCATGATGAACTTATGTCTATGCAGGGAGAGTATGCTCAGCTTTATGGAGATGATTGACCTGGAATGAGTTTCTTGAAAGTAGGTTGAGGTTCAAAACATGAAGTCACCGGAAGTAATCGACCAGGAAATATTTTGATAAATCAACTTCTTGAGTGCGTCGGTTCCGTCCACTAGTTTCGCCACCAAAAACAGATCTTGATTCGGAATGCGCGTAAATTCTGAAAATACGGTTTCGAAAAATCCGCGGTCGTGTCCGTAGAACTTGATTGCTTCATGACCAGATTTTTTGTAATAAACGGCAATGCGATTCAGCAGAAATTTGGCAAGCGCAAGATTGTTGTCTTTTACCATGAGCTCGCAAATTGTACCGGCTCCGTCATGCACTATGGTGACAGCCATTGCTGTTATGTTGCCATTCTCCAGGCATGAAAAATATATAGGTTTAAACCTTGGATTTTTGTCATAGCGCCATCTGAAATATTCAGAATCTTTCCAGACTGCAATGATTTCCTGCTTACGGACATTCTCCCAGAATTGGTCGTACCCGGAAGGCGTGGTGCTGGTAATACTAATAGTGGTGTCCTGCGGAATCCAGGACTGTAGCAACTGAGATTTGAACCAGAGTTTCAAATCAATTGTTGATGAATAGAGTTGACGAACCAGGGCGGGGTGTCGCTTACTGATTCGAAATCTAAAACGATAATTTTTAACGACTGCTATATTTTTGTATTGCAACTTACCAAGATTAATCGGAAGTGCTTCTTCGTTTGGAAATCCGAATTTTACATTGACGCCTTTCTCAAGGCAAAGGGAAACCGACGTATCGACCGACTTTTGAAAATATCCAAGCTTTCGAAAATCCTTATGGACGATGGTGTTAGTTGGCTGTCCGGCCAAAATCGGCGAGCCGAGAAAGTTCAACTTGACGCCAATGATCGAATAGCTGCAAACGATCTCACCATCGTAAGTACCAACGCTCGTGAGATTGTTGTAATAAGGGTTTTCCTCGTTATTCCAGCGCCAATCATCCATCGTTCGACTGGTATTGAAAGTCGAATTCTGCAATGCGATTATTTTCTCAGCATCATCTGTGGTGCAAGGTCGAATGGCGATGCGTTCGTCAGGGACGACCGAATTCTCTTTCGGGCTGAGTTCGTTTGCCATGATCATGTGACACTTAAAACTATTCTGTTGCGATTTTAGCAGGGTGGCCAGCTGGGCGTTTGCGATGTCGACATCCTCTTCGAACAACAGCACGGGAAATTCCTGAGGTGAGAGGCAATCTGGCGAAGTTCACAGGGCTCAACGCTGCGCGCGCTGCTAAAAACAAGTCCTGTGGCATTGCATTTGCGTTTTGCTAAGAAAACGACTCGCTAAGAAGCTGGCAACAGGCGAGTCCTCCTGTTTAACAAAATGATAGAATTCGACATCTCAGCATCAAAATTCCTTTTGAAATCAGAATCACAATTTTCAGAGCCAGATCGGTCTGCTTCCCAACAGACGCTGCTGGAACTTGTTCATCGCCCAATCGAAGATACTGATGTAGAGCAAGTTCTCGCTCTTCAAAATCGTGCATTCGGCACTAAACGGACACAAGAAGACTGGAGATGGAAGTGTGTTGACAACCCGCATCTTCAGAATGCCGGTGTTGTCGGAGTGATCGGCGACAGGATAGTTTCCTCCTACACGATTGTCGGATTGAAACTCAACGTCTTGGGTTCGCCAATCTTAGTAGGTCAAAGCACCGATACAGTTATTGACGCGGATTTTCGAGGCCAGGGATATTTTCAAATTCTCTTCGACTACGCGATGCGATACGGCCAGCGTCTTGGTTCGCAAGCCGCTCTCGGCTTTCCTAACCATCGAGCACTGAGAACCAATTTGCATCAAGCACAACTCAATCCAATAGTGGTTCTGAAAGCTTTCTCACAGCGACTTTGTTTCCCGCACAATTCGATTTCACAGTCTCTAAAGACCGCCTTGTTAGGCTTCGTTTTTAAAGCGTGGATTCAAAGTCGACTTGCGGTGAGACTATATCTGCTGCGAATAGCGGTTGGATCAATGGTCAAAATTGAGAAATCTTGGAGCATTCCAGAATCATTCGAAGATCTCTGGAACACCGTACGTAAGCGCGAGATCGTTTCTTTCTGGAAAGACACCGAGTATATGAAGTGGCGATACGAAAAGAATCCAAACAGGAAGGCTGAGTATTTTCTTGCCACCAAAGACGGTATTCTCTGTGGGCTCGCTGCATTCGTCAGAAGAGGAGATGTGATCTACATTACGGAGCTAATGTTGCGTAATTTAGATGTTGACCTCGGTAAGCTTTTGGTCTACAGCATCTTGCAAGACTCTCTGAACTCCGGAGTTGAGGTCGTGAAATTCTACGGTCACGACAAGGGATTTTTTGAGTTGGTTTTCTCAGATTTCATGCGCCAACCGGCTGAGGACATAGTGTTTATTGCGAATATCTACGATGATCTGTTGAGGGAACTTTGTAAGCAACCTTTAAACTTATGTATCACCACCGGCGATACTGACGCTTCATGGTAGCTGCGCAGAGTGGTTGACTGCTGTAACTCGCGAGTGCGATTTTGAAAGATCAAAATTCACGTCAGGGAGTCTTATAAATTAGTATGGAATCGCCAGCCCTTCCTATGGGCTTCAAGGAGCAAAACCAGTCCATTACCCTTTTGTCCTTCAGATTCATTCCAAAAGGTGTCACACTGAATGAGGCGTCTTTAAAGCTCTGCGGCTCCTCGGAAAGCCCGCGGAGCGCGGCTGCCTGGGCGATGAAATGAGCCGACACGGCCAAGTATTCGTCTGGCGGCAAGATATCCTTTTGATTCCAGAGCTTCACCCGCTTGCCGAGGTAATACTCAGGACTGCCCGTGCCGAAATAGAGAACATGAATTCGATCGATCTTGTTGGATTCCACATATTTCTTGAGACGGTACAAATCGGTTCCCCAGTCAAAATTTGAGTCGATCGCGATGTTGATACCATTCGCCTTTCCGCCGGCAAGTTCGTTGTAATAAGATAGATAACCGGGGAAGGCAAGCAGCGAAGAGGCGCAGCCATAAAGGAGAATGGCTGACAGAACCGATCGGATGTTTTTGTTTGAACAAACCGTTTTTTCTGTTTTCGAGTCGCCAGGCAAAGCAAAAGCACGAACTAGACCTGCTGCGGTGAGCATGTACATAAACGGAATGATCGGTAATATGTGGCGTACACCAATGTTGAGATTGGAACGCATGGCGACGGCCAAATAAAGAACTGCAAAAATTGTCGAGCCAATCACGATGAAATTGGAATGAATGTATATTTTGAGTCGGCTAATGCTTGAGCGCTTCGGAACATCCTTTTCCAGTCCGGTTGTCACCAACTTGACGACAGAATCCGAAGTTTTGAGATTCGATTTGAGAAACTTTGAGGATCTTTCAGCGATCGTTGAAAACATCATGAACAGTGTGATAACGAAAAGCAAAGTAAATCCGATAGGCTCTTTCAAAGCAAGCAAGTACGGAAAATACCAGAGATTTCCGCCCTTGTAGAGGACACCTTGCAAGTATGAAAAACTAAAAGGTCCATTACTAACGTTAAGGTATTGACCGAGCAGTCCAGTCAAATACCAAGAAAATGGTCTCAGAATCGGAATGTCACATGTTAACGAAATGAGTTCGACTCGTGGATCATCAAGATAATATTTGAAGTGTTTGTGAACCCACCACTGCTGAAACTGAGGTGTCATGTGACTCATGTTGAGATGGTAGCCGAGCCAAACAATGCTGGCGATTATCAAAACCAAAATGCTTGTATGCGTAAACAGCCTGGCTACAAGCTGTTTCATTGGTTCACTTCTTACTCCGAAAAGTGAAAAACTCCAGAGTAAAAATAGAATAAAATAAACCGGAAGCAGAAATGGGAGTGAGAATTTGACCAGAAGTGCCAAACCTGTAACTACTGCTAGCACTATTAATGAGCGCATCGACGGTTTTCTAACGTAGTCGAAAAAAGTAAACAGTGAAATGAAAAAACAAGAAGCGCTCGGAACATCAGTGGTAACGAATCGTGCATGCGTGAGAAATGTCGGAGACATTGCCATCATAGTTACTGCGATGAAACCAGCAGTGTTGCCGAATTCACGTTCGATTCGTTTAAAAAAATATGCAAGAAAAGCAATTGCAAAAACAATCGACGGAATGCGAGCCACTCGTAGCATGTGCTGCGAATCGGACTGCCCCCAGAAAAAAACAGCACAGATGCTCTTTCTAAAGTGCGACCATTCCCATCTGTCGATATACGATTTAGGATTGGTGGTGGCAACAGCCCACCCGGAAAAGTCCTTAACCAGCGGAGGTTGATAATGGTTGATCCAGTATGATTGCGTCGTTACGTAGTAATATCCAGCGGCAATGTTTTCCACTTCATCATATGATGGTGAATCATCATACGCGGATGAGAACATCAGTGCGCCCGATAAAGCGATCACCACCCAAGCTGAAATCGAAATTATTCTGCTCGTCAAAGTAATTTTTGCAACCGTTGCCGAGCCTCACTCGACGCTCTTCTCAGCAATAACAAATTGTCGAAATTGCAAGCCGAGAATAGCTCGGTTTGCAGTGCTGGCAGCCAAGAAAATTCGCCGGCATTGTTCTGATTCTCAATAGTTCTCAAGCCAGGGACAGTCTTGTAGCAGACTCTCTGGAATATCTCCGGCTGCAAGCATGTCCAAAACATGCTCAACGGCAAGGCGCCGTCCGCGAATGATACGCTTGCCGTCGGATATCTCAGGATTGACCGTAATTCTTTTAAGAAGGGTTTTTTTGTTCATTTGCTACTGGATGTTTGATGCCTCTGGACTGACTATATAACACCCGTTTCCTAACGGCAAGCCAGATAGTCGCAAATCCAAACCAGCGGCTTGGAAGCGGTGTTTTCGTCGAACGTTCAGATAGTTCGCCGGAACCTGCAAAATGCCGCGAAACGGGGGTCTGAGGATTTCTTTGTGAAGCCTGGCTTAGCTCGAGAACCGCTGTTCCGCGCTCGAACGCTGAAGCGAATAAACAACACATAAGCTGCGAGATGTCGGATATGTCCCCATTTTGATTGTTCTAAGGCCTGGCCGTGATGAACTCTTAAGTGAGTAACCGTGCCAACAATTGCCTGCCGACGGGATAGAAATAGCCTCCAGAAGGAGCGTGAGAACACTGTATCCCTGCGAGCCGTGATGCAAGTTTCCACACACCCAAAGGGTGCAATATGCGCGTAAACGTGCGAAACTAGTCATATATCTATCGAACCGCAGTGCGGAAGTGAAGGATAAATTGGCTAAAAACCACGAGAGTAGCACGAGCGACTTATCGGCTGGGCTGGCTGATGTTCTAAAACGTCAGCGGTTGAGCCTCGGTTTGAATCAAGCACAACTGGCAGAACGAGCGGGTTTGCATCGTAGCTACATCAGTGAAGTCGAGCGCGGATCACAGAACATCACTATCGAAACATTGGGACGTTTAGCGGAGGCGCTGGAAACGTCGGTGCTAACCCTTGTTGAGGGCGCGAACAAAAACGTCCGATCTCTCACACGACCGATCGAAATTCTTTTAGTCGAAGATAACGAAGCGGATATCTATATCCTGAAACATTCTTTGCACAACCTGAAAGTGCCTACAAATGTCACTGTTGCCAAAGACGGTAAAGAAGCACTCGATATTCTAGCGAATTCCACCAACACCGAGTCTGGTATCACTCCGGATATAATCCTATTGGATCTCAACGTTCCAAAGAAGAGTGGACATGAGGTTCTTAGCGAAGTAAAAAGCAATCCGCTGCTCAAACAAGTTCCAGTAGTGATACTGTCGACATCGAATGACAAGGCTGATATAGAGAAAAGTTATGCACTTCAAGCTAACACTTTCATTACCAAACCGGTCAACCAGAAGGATTTTCAGGACACAATCGCCTTGCTCGTAGAGTATTGGTTTGTTGTTGCCAAAGTTCCCGGCACTTAGTTGATCTATCCCAACCCTACCGTTGCTTCCGGACCTTATGACTTAGTTGCCATCGCCAGTTCGCTGGGTGGGTTGGCTGCGCTCAGCCTGCTTCTAAGTGAGTTGCCGGCGGAGCTTCCTGTCAGTATCGTCATCGTCCAACACGTCGAGAGAAGCCGAAAAAGCGCCTTACCTGAGATTCTTGAGAGGCGGACGAATTTCAATGTTATGGAAGCCTCGGATGGACGCCGGTTGGAAAATGGAAATGTTTATGTCGCTCCGCCTGATTACCATTTATTGATAAACCCTGACTCTTCTATGTCATTAACCCAATCCGAGCTGGTAAACTTTGTTCGTCCTTCTGCGGACTTGCTTTTCCAGTCCGTCGCCGATAGTTTCAAAGAGCGTGCAATCGCGATTGTTCTGACTGGAAGTGGACACGATGGAACTCAAGGAATCAAAGCGATAAAGTCATGTGGTGGCATCGTCATTGCCCAGGACGAAAGCTCAAGCAAAAACTTTGGCATGCCCCACTCGGCAATCGAAACCGGAGACGTGGACTATATCCTGCCGCTTAATGAAATCGCTGGCGTGTTGGTAGATTTGATAGGGCTGAAAGTATGAACGAGCCGCAAACCGATTCCCGCTTCGAGGGTTTACTCGATTACCTTAAAAGAACGCGTGGTTTTGACTTCACTGGATATAAGCGCACCAGTCTCACTCGTCGTGTGCAAAGACGAATGGATTTTGTCGGCGTCGATGACTTCATCGATTACGTAGATTATCTTGAAGTGCATCCAGATGAGTTCACCAGCCTGTTCAACACGATTCTCATCAATGTTACTGGTTTCTTTCGTGATCAACCCGCTTGGGATTATTTAGAACAAGATATTTGGCCGATTATTTTGGCTGCCAAAACGAATGCCGATCCAATTCGGATTTGGAGCGCAGGCTGCGCTTCCGGCGAGGAAGCCTACACTTTGGCCATGGTGATTTGCGACATAATTGGTCTGGAAGCATTTCAGCAAAGAGTGAAAATCTACGCCACCGATGTCGACGAAGAGGCTCTTGCGCAGGCGCGGGCGGCGTCTTATTCTGAAAAAAGCATGCGGAGTATTACCGAAAAACGCATAGCAAAGTATTTCGTCAAAAACGGCGGCGATTATTATTTGTTCCGCCCAGAAATGAGACGAGCTGTCATTTTTGGACGCCATGATCTGGTTCAGGACGCGCCGATATCAAAGTTGGACTTGCTCACCTGTCGCAATTCGTTGATGTATCTAAACGCGGAAACTCAAACCAAAATTCTTTCGAGGTTTCACTTTGCGCTAGCCGAAACTGGACATTTGTTCCTGGGCAAAGCCGAGATGCTTTTAACTCATGCGAATCTATTTACGCCAACAGATGTTCGGTACCGAATATTTTCGAAGACTCAACGGGCTAATCTTCGCGACCGGTTAATGGTCATGAACCATGACGGAGACAACGACGCCGTGCAGCATTTGAGTTCACAACTTGTGTTGAAGGATTGCGCCTATGAGGTCAGTCTGTCACCGCAGGTGGTGATTGATACCACAGGCACGCTGGTGCTCGCGAACGAACGCGGTCGCCAGATGTTCGGATTGACGCAAAAAGATATCGGGAGGCCACTGCAAGATCTCGAACTTTCGTATCGACCAGTCGAATTGCGTTCTGTGATCGAACAATGCTATTCAGGCAAACATTCAGTTCAACTTTCAGGCATTGAACGCCGCACCGCCGATGGTATCGCTACGTACCTGGACGTCTTTCTGGCGCCACTTTCAAACAATGATGGAGTTATTATCGGAATTGCAGTAACTTTCGTGGATGTTACTACGTCGTTTAAACTTCAATCCGATTTGCAACGTATAAATCAGGATCTGGAGACAGCTAATGAAGAGCTCCAATCTGCTCACGAGGAACTGGAAACTACTAACGAAGAATTGCAATCGACCAACGAAGAGCTAGAAACGACCAACGAAGAATTGCAGTCCACAAATGAAGAACTCGAAACCATGAACGAGGAACTGCAGTCGACCAATGAAGAGTTGGAAACGATCAACGGGGAGCAAAGACAGCTTACAACTGATCTCCATCATACCAACGCGTTTTTGCAGTCAATTCTCTCAAGCGTGCGATCTGCCGTCATGGTGCTGGATAATAATTTGAAAGTTATGGTTTGGAATCCGCGAGCCGAAGACATGTGGGGGTTGCGCTCTGAAGAAGTGAAAGATGTATCGCTTTTGGAACTCGATTTTGGTTTGCCGATCGAGCATATCCGCGAGCCCCTGATTTCCTTTTTGAACGAACGTTCGAATATGAAAGAGCTAACTGTTGCCGCTACTAATAGACGCGGAAAAGCAATTTCATGCCATATTATGATCACACCCCTGATTGGTGTGCCAAAGGAATCCGCAGGCATTGTCATTATGATGGATGAGAAATGAAGCCTCGCAAAAGAGAAGAGGAGACGTCCGACGTAGTGGAGGAATTATCCACTGCGCTGGAAGAGCTCCAGACAAGCACTGAGGAGATGCGAGTACAAAACGAAGAGCTGCTCAGCGCGCGTAACACCGTCGAATTAGAAAGGCAGAAATATCGGGAACTGTTTGAATTTGCTCCGGATGGCTATTTAATAACTGATTGCAATGGCACCATCAGAGACAGCAATGAGGCCGCGGCCGTTTTGTTGGGCGTAAAAAGTATGCGGTTGTTGGGCAAGCCAATTTCGGTTTATGTTTCGACCAGCGACCACTCTGAACTGTTTAAACTGTTGGATTTGTTTTCGACCACTCAGACAAACCTGGTTCGTGATTTTCAACTTGAGATAAGACCTCGCGCGCGGAATATTTTTTCGGCTTCGATAACGATAAAAGCTATTCGCTCCGATTCTGGTACGGTGACTGGTCTTCGCTGGTTGGTGCGCGATGATTCGGAACGCCGCAGGCAAGAAAAAGAACTTGCCGCTAATGCAAGACTTCTGCAAGCGAAGCACGAGGAGTTGGAGCAGTGGGCATCGGCGACCGCTCACGATTTGAAAGAACCGATCAGAATCATGGCATTGTACAGCGGCATGTTGCAGGACAAATTTGATAATAAACTCGGTGAGGAAGGCGAGATTTATTTGAATTTCATTTCCGGTGCTGCCACCAAAGCGATGTCGCTTATTCAGGATTTGTTGACCTTCAAAATGGTGACTTCGACGGGAAATCGATTCGCGCCGACGCCTTTGAATCGACCGCTCAATGAAGCGATGGTGATTTTGAAACCGGCTTTGCGAGAGTCAAAAGGCGAGATCATTTTTGAAAAGTTACCAACAGTTTTGGTCGATGAGTCTCAGTGCGTTCAACTTTTCTACAATCTATTGAATAACGGAATCAAATTTCACGGCGACACGCCGCCTGCCATCAAAGTTTCTGCGCATCGGGAAAAAAATGATTGGGTTATTTCTGTTGCCGACAATGGCATTGGTTTTGATGCTGAAAATGCCGAAAAAATATTCGTGATGTTTGAAAGACTTGAACAGAACGCTTTTCCAGGGAATGGCATCGGGCTCGCTCTGTGTAAAAAAATCGTGGAAAATCACGGGGGCGAGATTTGGGCCGCAGCTAATAAGAAAGGCGGTTCTGTCTTTAGCATTCGTCTTCCCGCGATCAACGACTGATCTCGAAATTTTGAACGCGCGTGAAACCCTTTCTTTGTCTTGCCGTAACAACGCTGATGCTGCCGCGCAATGCAGATGGTGCTGCGCAATTCAGATGCTGCCCCTGGCAATGCAAGTTACAGGCCTGCTGATGTAGCACATCCCGTTAGCCCTTAGAGCGTGATCGCTCGCGTAGGGTTTTCCCTATTGATTGAATGATGGGATTGGCTGAGGATGGTACTAGCATACGTCCGCTTTGTTTACCCGTCACAGGTCAATTGCCATGCAAAACATCTTACTAATGAAGTACGTCAAGCCGTACGCGTTTTCTTTTTTCTTTTCCGCCGCCATGATGGCGCTTGTCTGGATTACTATGACTTATGGATCGTTCCATGCTGCGCCGATTGCGGCGGGTGTGTGCGCGGTGTTTTACGGCGGATTGGCGCTGGCGGCGCTGGTGAATCTGTTCCGTGGCAACACGCTATTTTCGGGCAGCGCGGCGGATGTGCTCAGTGTGTCAACGCAGAAGAAGATTCGCGCGGCAGGCATCGCAGTTGCTTTGCCGGCGCTTCTGTACTGTGCGATTTTTGCCTACCTGGTGAAATCGTACGAGCCGTCTGAGGCATTCGACAAAAGAGTAGCCTCGTTCGAACGATTCGAAGAATCATTCTTTGGGCAATCAAAAATTTGGGAAGTTATTTCCAATACCTATGGGTTGGCGCCCGCTCAGATAGATTCAGTGTCTGTTCAGAACGACATCGATTTTGGTCCGTTTATGGCTGCCCTGGAACTAAAAATCAAATCGGAATGGTCGCCACCAAAACGAAGCGACAGCAATCGCGCTCTGGTTTTGTTCACTCTCGACAAAAATGGCAACGCCTCGAGAATTAGACTCGAAAAAAGTACTGGGTCTGAACTCGGTGACCAAGCCGCTCTCGATGCAGTCGAACACGCATCACCTTTTAGACATCTTCCACAGGGTGCACCTGAGACTGTAGATGTCAGTTTTACTTTCGACTATAACGTCAGTCCAGCACCGCTTCCGGTATCATCCAACGAAAACGGCGACGATGAAGAAGAGAACATCTACGTACAGGGTGACTCGTTCTCATCGTCGAGTACTTTTTAACGAAGACTTTGTTGCTCTATTTGAGCGCTTTCGGTCTTCTCTCATCTCCGAAGTATGAATTCTTGAGCAGCATCGGCATGTCAGTTTCATGCGATGCTCGTTCAATATCAACTTCGGAGATTAGAATTGAAGGTGTTACCACGCTACTACCTGTGGTGCCATAGTGAGTCGGATACTTGACAGGATACGCTTGCGCGTCATCACCGACTGCTTGAATGTCTCTGAACAACCGGTTCGACAATCGCGTGAAGTTTGCCCCTCGGACAAGCTCTTCGCGACCGTCTTTGACGTAGACTTTATACAGTAATGTTGGCGCGGAAATGTGAATTTCATTGCCGCGTCCCCAGATGAATGACGATCGTCCCGGCACTATTGAACCGAGCACGCCGCTGGAAATGTGTCGCACGATTAGCACGTAGTCCAGCGCTTCCTCCTTACCCAGAGCAATCAGTTTTTCTTTTAACACCGACATTGGTTCTGTTTTGGAGGACTCGATGAATAGTTGTGTTGTGGTCGCCGCGCCGTCCAGCCAGTGACCATTGCTTACTTTCACATCGCGGCTTGGTGTTCGGCCTGAGCAAAAGGTTTTCAAATAACCGTTCTCAACCAAAGTGACTTTCTGTGCTTTGACGCCCTCGTCGTCGACTTCGTAACCGCCTTTCAATTGCTGACCTTTAAATTCGCGAGCAAGCGGATTATCAATTACCGAAATGAACTGAGGAAGAATTCGTCTTCCGATTTTATCGTTGCTTGCTTCGTATCTCGTGCTGATCGCGGAGATGCCGTCGACTTTGTTGGTTAAACGAGGTGCCAACGCCTGGGCGAACAGTTCGGCTGCGGCTTGTTTTTCAAATAGAATCGGTCCTCGGTAATCTTCGATTGGTTTCGCTTCAGTCAGCGCCTTCACTCGCAACGCGAGTTCTTTCGCTTTGTTCTCCAACTCCTGTTTACCGGGAATTGAATTTGGATCGCGTGCTGAGAAGACTTCAAAGTCAGAAAGGCGCATGCCATCAGGCGCTTGTCCGTTGGCGCTTATGCCGAATAGGATGCCCTGATTGCATTCACGATTGAGTGAACCTTCGGAATTGGCGAACCATCGTGTTTTGGCTCTGCCGATCATTGCAACTGTAGAATCCAGAACGGCAGGATACTCGCGAAACACTCCAGACACAGTTCGCACTGTTGTCTTCCATGCTTCTTTGTCCAGTTCCAATTTCTTTGCAGGTTGCATCGAAATCGTAGGCTCGCATGGTGTCATCGAATCCGGCAGATCTTCCACTTTCTTTTGCTGGAGAATCGCTTTCTTGTTATCTAACGATTCAATCGCGCGCTTGTAACCATAGTCAGTGCCGAGCCAAAGTTCGTGCCGAATGGCGTCGTAGTTGTCGTCGAGGCTGCAGGTGCCCCGTCGTCCGATCAGGCCGGTGAAGAAACGTTTGCCTGAACTATCGAGTTTGTAGTCGCCTATACGAACATCGGCAGTGATGCTTCGATAACGCGAGTCATTGACCTGGTCGAGTGCGCCGAAGCTGCCGTAACAACTGAAACCCTGTGAATCTGTTGTGAGATAGGAAACAAAATATGGTGATTGACGACCGCTGATTTTTAGGTCCGAGACCGAGCGAAGCAGCTCATCTTCCATGGCTTTGGACATTATGTCGTCGGCATACTTAGACGCGTTTACAATTGCTTCTTTGGGCGCAGTTCTGGTGCCCTCTGGGCTAGTGATGCTGCTGCTGGTTTTCCCACTGCTGCTATCGCTTGCGGACCGTGCTTCGGCGTTATCAGCTGGCGCAGCTATACTGGAAGAGCATAGAAGAACGCTAGACGCGAGTGCTACTAAATATGGTGCGGTATTCTTCTTCATAGCTTGTCACCGGTTTCGATTTTAACTGCCGCAGTTGGTGGTGGCAAAATTGGTGGCTTATCCTGTTCTTTCCATTCGCGTGCTACTTCGATTGTGCGAACAAGCAAACTTGGTGAAGTTGCCGATACTGGAACCCATCCTGATTCCGCTCCGCAGACACCGCTGAACGTGTCGATGTCGTCGGCTGCGTTGATGATCGTTTCGAGCGAAGCCAGCGGAGTGCCGACCAAGTTAACCCCGCGCAGAAGTTGATCGGGCCTGCCGTCTGCCCAGACGCGAGTAACACGCAATGGCAAAAGTTGAAACGACTGCGGCATGAACGCTTGAGTCAATGCGAAACCACCGGCGATATCATCGAAAATCAGACCGTATGGTTTGCCTTGTCGGTTTGCTTCTTCGACCAGCATTCTTTTGAGTTCTTCGAACGGAACTGTTTTGTTTGATTGAATGATCAAATTTCCTTGACGCGCGACCGGCTTGCTGCCTGGTTGGCAGCGTGAGTGTCCGTTCGATTTGTTGAAGTTGACGACGGGGCTGCGACCCATCAGGAAGTTTTTGAGAATGCCGTTTTCTACAACAGTCACTCTTTGCGCCGGCACGCCCTCGTTATCGAATTTGTAGTGTCCGACCAGTGGTCGGTCGCCGCTCGCCGCCAACGTAGGATCATCAAACACGCTGATGAATTCCGGCATGATTTTTTGATCGACCTTCTTGGCAAAGGTGCGACCTTCGTCTTCATCTTTCTGGCGATGGCCTTCGACCCGATGGCCGAGAACTTCATGGAAGAAGACTCCTGAAGCGCGTCCGCGAAGAATGGCAGGACCTACATATGGTTCTGCAACCGGTGCCTTTTTTAACGTGATTATGTTGTCTGCCAAGGTGCGAATTCGTTTTTCAAGCACCGCATCGTCAGGCAAATCTTTTGGATCGAAAACATCGATACTGTCAAACAGATAGAGAACCATGCCGTCTGCCGCGACAGTGCTAACGCTTGTGGAAACGCGAGCCTGGCGATCTTGAGTGCGCACTTTGGTACCTTCACTGGTGGTGATGTAGCGCTCATCTAAGTCGATATCGAGAGTAACGTCCGAATCGGTAATCTCAGGATACTCTTTATAAATCGCGGAGAGTTTTCGCAATCGCTGTTTCCATTGATCAGTATCGATCGATGGTTTCAGCGCCTTTTCTACACTCACCACAGGTGGTGCTATGGAGAAATCGTCGGATTGATCTTCTTCGACGACTTTTACTGTTTGGTTTGCTTTTACTTGGATTAAGTTGCGCTGTGCGCGTTTAAAAGCATCGTCAGTCACCAGCCATAGTGCCGTTCGAATCGCGGGTTCATCATCGTCGAGAGAAAATTCAACCGGTGCTCGGGAGTCCAGGAAAAAGCGTTCGATTGGCGCATCGGAATCGCCGCGCAATTTGTGGCTGCTGTCTGTTTTCAAATCGCCGACTCTGGCTTCGACGTCCAGCATGCGTCTTCGGTTTTGTCCGTCTGATTCAATTGCACCGTAGCTCGCGATCAGGTTGATATCTTCGGTGTCATAAACGCGATAACTCAGAAAATATAGGGGCGACGTTCCGACCGACTTGAGTAGGGCGAAACTTCGGTCCAGTTCTTTGTTCATGGCGTCGAGTAAAATATCACCGGTCATCGCAATCTTCGCGACTTCCTGACCTTTTTGCAGGGTACTCGGCAAAGTCATGGACCGCGAGTCGCTTTTGCTGCCGCCGTTGGTGCCAGTCGAAACCAGAGCGAGCTGGTCGGCGCCAATCGCCGAGCTGTTGATTGATCGCGGGTCTTCAGAATCAACGGTGGTTGCGGCGCAACCGGGAGAGAATGTCGAGATCGAGATAGAAAGGCTGACAGCGAACGACAATAGTCGTTTCGAGCGAAAGTTAATCGGCGGCATGTGTTGTTAAACCGAACCTGTTTTGTATATTAATAAGGTTGGCATATGCTAGCTAACTTTGCTTGGACATACAAGATGCCGCCGCAACGGCGCCGCCGAACGGCAGATTTTATCGTTTGGCTGCCAGGAAATCGATAACCTGGCAAGCAGCAGCACCCTAGGGCAGCTTCGAAATCGGATCGATTTCAAAACTCTTCTCCGCGCCGCACAGTTGCTCGCCCTGGCGAATGTTCTGGCGCAAATACCTGCCGGTATCGGCGCACCAGTGAGTTATCGGGCGCTCGGGACCATCGTCAGGAATCTCCAAACGTTTGAGCCGACCCGATATATAGCCATCAGGGTGCACTTCCTCTTCTTCAAGAGCAACCGGCCGCGCGCGATTGCTGATTTGGCTGAGGCGATTGATAGTGTCCACCGCGAACGCCTCGTCAGTTTCGGGCTGCGTGGCGAACTTAGCGACTATCGACTTAGCCAGGAGGTTGAGCTTTTCGTACATTCTGATGCCCTTATATAATTGGATGGAGGTTGCCTCCCGGGGAAGTCCTCCATTCCCACGCTAGTCGATGGCGGGGGGTTGCAAACATAAAGACAGCGATATAGTTATTGGGGGTAACCTATAAGCAGGATTAAATTGGTTTGGGTTCCTGCTGGGAAAATAGTTTGTAGTATTGGCGCTGGTAGGTCTAAACGGTAACAGTTCGTGTTTAGCAGCTTTGGAGTTTATGAGAATGAAACGCATCTCTGGCAAAACCTGGATAGGCGCATTGACCGTGGTTTTCGCTGTCACCGGCTGTGGCGGCAATATGGATTACAACGAGAAGGCTAAGACCATCGGGGTCAAGGTGAACATGAAAACTGTTCAGACCGCCGCGGAGAATTATTTCAAAGACCACACTTATATGTATCCGACCGCGATCGACGATGATTTTAAATCGTATTTCCCTGGTGGCGATTCGGTGGCGAAGAAAGCTGGGACGGCGCCGTTGAATCCGTTTACGGGTACTGGCGAGTGGCCGATTCTTGGAACGCTCGCGAACGTTGAAGAGGCACGTAAGGCGACTCCGGATGCGCTGGTTAAGGGCGTGATTGAGTATAGCCCCATAGATGGTGGCAAGAATTATGGTATCAGGGGTGGTTCTGAAACCAGTAAAGCGATAACCGCTGAAGATGCCTCGCACATGGGAACTCTTGTGCTTTCGCGGGATGATTTCAATAAGCCGGCTGGTGCGGAAAAGTAGTTCGATAGCGGTGCGTGCTATTTTTAGTTCGCACATAAGATGGCAGCGGCAAAACAGATAATCACGGCTATGGAAGATGCTTCGATGTTTTTGCTTCGCAGAAACGACTGAACTGGTCAACTGCTCGGCTCGATGGTGCGTTTAAACTGTGCGGGTTGATTACGCGCGCATGCGCGGTCTACTTTTTGCTGCCGCAGAGAAAATCGTAAGAGCAATACAGCCCAGTTGCGAACATCGCAACTGCGATATACGCTGGCAGAAGATGAATGATGTCGGTGTATCCGATGCCCACGTGGATGCCCATGACGGCTATGAATCCGGGTAACCCGCCTAGCAAAAGCGTCCACCAGACCCAGCGATTGCCCTGGCGAAAACCATACAGTGACGTCAACATTTCGACGGTGCCAACCGCCCAGAGGCAGCCGCCGAATGAGGCGCGGTCGTGTGCGATCAGTGGCAGCAAATGCGGGTTGACGTCTGCCAGTGTGCATCGTTGTGTGTGCATGAAATTGAGATCTTCTTGCACGAAAATCGTCGAGCATCCGACACCAGCTATGGTGATGCCGGCCAGGAGCAGACCCGCGCCGATCGATACGAATAACAGTTGACCGATCAGACTTCGGCGCCACGCGATCGTGTTTTTCAGGTTGGGAGATCTGTCGGGAACGAAGTTTGGTTTATTTACGAGACCCCAAACGAAAAATGGCAAAACAAGTATGCAGACAAGGGCGTGCAATGGATCGAAATATTTGAAACCAAGGTAGAGGAAAAACGCTAAGAATCCGGCGATCAGCCCGGCCACTTCAGTGACGTATGCCCAGTGGTGTCCTCGTCGCACGCCGAAAATTGCCAGACCGAAAAAGATGATGGCGCCGGAGAGAGAACTGCCGCCAAGAGTAACTCTGTCGTGCGCCATGAACTTCAAAAGATTGTCGTTGATCTCTGGAATTTGATTCATCGTGATGCCGAGAAAGGCTTCATCATATGGAAGAAGCACTCTTGTTAAACCGACAACGATGACGGCAGAGGATGAGATGATCAGTCCGGTGGCGACTAGAGCAAAACCAACCCATCCTTCAGTTAGCGCATTTTTCTTAGAGCCGGACTGCGGACCGATCGGGGAATCGATTTGCGAATCGATCTGCGATCCTGGCTGCGATCCTGGCTGCGATCCTGGCTGCGATCCTGGCTGCGTTGATGCGGCACCGCCTGTGGTGTGGGCACCGTTTGGTTTGTAATACGAAAAACTTTCGTTGATTCGCTTTGGTAAGCCGGGACCGGAGAAAATTAAACCGGAGTGTAATTGAATTAAATCAGCTCCAGCGTTTACAAAATCGATGGCGTCTTGAGGTTCGATGATTCCACCACACGCAATTATGATTGGCTGCACAGGTGCAGATGAGTCGAGTATAGAAATCTCGCCAGAAGCCGGTTTGAACACAGGGATGGCAGCTCGAAGTCGTTTCACCAAATCGATTGATTGTTCTTTGCACGGACGTCCGTGAACTCGGCGTTTTTGTTTAGATTCATTTTTTTGTTCAGTGCTGTCTTCAGAAAGAGCACCGCCTGTGGTGGATAAAATTCCGCCGCCCACGACGAAGCCCTGAACAATCGCACCATGTTCGAACTGAAGTGCGAGTTTGAATAATTTTTCCGAGCAATCTGGTGTCAATAGAATGAATAGAGGCCGCCTGTTAGTTTCTAATTCGTTCTCGATCGTAGTGACCAGAGTCGTTAGTTGTTCGTCTGTCCAAGATTCGCTCCACCATCGGGTGTCGACGGTTATAAAATCGCAGTGCTCTGAAAGTTTTTGTGTAAGCTTTTGATATTCGAGAATTGCATCGTCGAACGAGCTAGCTGGTAAATTGGCAATTCGAACGCCAACCCGAACCGGACTGCCAGGTTGTTTCTCTTTACCGAGCCGCTTCGTCGCTTTGACCAAAACTTTGATTGTTTCGTCTAAACCAGGATTTTCTGGAAGATCTGTGTATGTGATTGCAAGCGATGATTCATCTCTTTCAATTATTTCGGATGATACTACAGGTGATACCGTAACCGGACCAACCTCAATGTGTCCGACGCCGAAGTGTGAAAAGGCGACAACCGTTCCTGCATCCAGAGCAAGACCCGAACCGATCCCAACTCGACATGGCCATTCAAACCCCGCCGCCCGAACGGCAAGCGATCCATGCGGCTGCATGTGACCCATGAAATCAAGCACGTTGGTTCCAAACGGCAGATTCGCCAGACCACTGACCGCGCCCAGCATGATGTCACGAGCCTTTCGCGATGAGACGCGAAAAAGCAGCGGTTTAAATATCGGTTGGTAGGTCCAATCTGGCATATCAGTGAGTATATTTTGTCATGCCTGGGCAATTGAATACGACTGGAGAGTTATACTGAGAATAGTTGTTCACTAACTCTGTGCGGAGTGTCAGTACTGGCATGATTTATTCTCATACGCAAGTTGTTCCGCCCAGAGCCCTCGTCAGCGTCGGCACGCTTGCCACGTTTGGCGCGCTGCTTGCGCCCGGCAAAATGAAATTGGTGGGCGGTGCTCTCGTCGCAGGTTTGATGAGCACCTTCAGGTCGTTGACCGTCTCCGTTAGCGAACGCGAAATCGCGTTGCGTTTCGGTGAATGGTTTCAGGCAAAACGCATCCCCCTGGTTTCAATCAAGGCTTGCGCGCCCAGACGCATGAGTCCGGTCAATGGGTGGGGCATTCGTTTTGTTGGAAACGGATGGCTGTTCAACGTCTACGGACTGGACGCTGTGGAAGTGGAACTTCTTGATGGAAGCAAAACTTTTATCGGAACCGACCAGCCTCAAGCGCTTTGCGAAGCGATCATGATCGCTCTCGTTCAACTCGAGCCATCTTTGCATTAGTTCGGTTCGGCTGATTGCAATGCCCGGAGAAAATTCGCGCGGAACTTTGCGCCGCGGAACTTTGCCGCAGGACTTTGCCGCGGAACCTCGCGAACGAACTTCGCAGCAGAACTTCGCACCATCCGCGGATGATGTTCCACTATTAATCGTGAGACTTAAGGTCTAATATCCGCGATCTGCCAGGTAAGCGGACTTGATTGCTTTGTAAGCAATAAAGCCGTAGACCAGGAACAGCAGCGTGAATCCGATTGCATAGAATTTGAATCCGAACCTCAGAAGAGGTCGGACCAAAAAGTCGATATAAAGAATTCCTGTCCCGGCGCCCATAGTGCCTGTACCTCTGTGTACTTTGAGGCTATTGAAAACAACGGATAATGATATCGCGCAAAGATATCAGACGATCAGTTTGGATTTGTAAAATGTTTCGGCTACCGATGCTCTTGATGCCAAGCGCCAGAGGGTGTCTATTGAAGCGGTTCTCGGGTGGTGTCAAAAGTGCACCGGAGTGGTGCTTGCGCGGCTCGCATATCTTTGCAACGACGCTTTCGAGTTTAATTGACCGCTGAAGTGATTCTTTGGCTGTTCACCACAACCGCGCGTAACCATACTTCTCATACAGAAAATGTTGCAAAGAGAGCTGAGATCTGGGAACAACCTCGCTAGGCCAATGCGAACTAACCGGCTGAACGCACTTGCTGAACGACCCACTGAACGATCGACCGGTTTGAGCGATTACACCGGCTGAACGAATGACCGGATGAATGACGAACGAACGACCGAATCAACGATCAGACCGTGCTGAACAACTGACAATGGATGAGGAATGGAAACCCGAGCTTCTCGATTTTTAGAATTTTCACTACTTGTGGTGCTGGTCGTCCATGTCGTGGCAATGGTATCGATGGCGGTGCTGTTGATGCCTGCGATGCCCGGGGCAATCAATACAGACCAGGTTCGAATCACATACATTGCGCACCACCCGTGGTTATGGCATCTGGGCTGGTTGCCCTGGCATTTGTGTGCGCTGTCCGATTTACTGCTTGCGATTGCGATGTTGAAAACACCGTGGATACCGAAAATGCCGGCGTGCATCACCACGTTGTTTACCGTTCTCGCCGTAGCAGTCGAACAACCGGCGGAATACCTTTGGAACGTGGAAGGCGCTCGACTTGCCAGCGTCAGCATTGCCGCCGGAACACTGGCACCATATCTCGATTTTGAAGGCGAGATGTTTCTATTGGTTGGTTCGATCGCGGCGATTTTGTACGCGATTATGGCTTTCGGTTGGACATGGTCTTTCGCACGCGCAGGCACTTGGAACCGTTACCTGACCTGGCTTTCTGCAATCACGTGGACTTTGTTGTTGTTTACCGCAGCCGCGCCGCTGCTTCCGGAATCCATACAACCATCTCTTCTTCTTATTGGTGTTGGAAATGGAATTGGCTTCAGCCTGATGGCACTGTGGATGGTGCTGGTATTGGAAGCTGTTCTCCGTCGCTCACGTCCCGATGGACTGCACGGGCAGATGAAACCCTGGCGTCATCCGCGTTCTGGTTTGCTTGGTCGAATTCTTACTTTGGTAGGAAACAGCCGACTGCTTCGTTACCTGGGCGAATTTTTGCCGTCGACCGCGTTGATTAGCGACATTGAGGATGTGATATACATAAACTTTATCGTCGATGCAAATCAATTAGAGAAGCTGGTCCCACCCGGATTATCTTTGCAGCGCTTAGGACCAAACGGCGCATATGGATTGTTTTCAATTCTCACATATCGGCACGGGCATTTCGGTCCGCGCTTCTCGGGCGGAATGCGAAATCTCCTGTCTTCCCCGGTGCAGAGCAACTGGAGAATTCATGTCCAAGATCGAAACGATGTGCAGGGAATATTTTTTGTCGCCACCGTGGTCAACGACACTCTGGTATCACTCGGCGGTCGTTCTCTTGCTGACGGAGTTCCGATGCATGTTGCTTCGAATGCGTGTGTCACAGCATCCGGTGGCAGTGAGTTCCTTGTGGAGCTGAAACCAGGAGATGGCTCAGCACCGGACCTGTACGCGAAGCTGAAAGCTTGTCCGAAGCCTCAGCTAACCGGCGCGTGGCAAGAATGCTTTGGTGATTTTAATTCGTTTCTCGCGTACTGTGTGCCGCAAGATCGCGCTATGTCTACTCAGACCTGGTATCAACAATCGACAAAACAAGAAATCGATCTCGGCATACCGCTGGAGTCTTGCGAATCGCTGTGCGGAGACGTGGTATCGAATTCGGTGACCGACTTGATCGGTGCGTTTTCACCGCCTATCTGTTTTAGAGTTCCGAAAGTGAAATTCGCGCTGGAGCGAGTCGAACGGGGCTCGTATCAATAATCATCTTGGCGTAGACTCTAGAGATTTTTTCTTCGTTCACTTCGGTTCAACGCTACCATCGCATTCACCGCCACTAGTTCAACCCCTCTGTTTGTGTGTTCTCCGCAGACACAGATTGCGTTTAGTTGGTTTAGTCGTTCGAGCAGATTAGCGCGTCTGCCTCTATTTCGACGAGCATATCAGGTGAAACTAAACCACTGACCGCGAGCATGCTCGTCGCCGGCCGGATTTCACTGAAGACCTCACCATGCGCTTTTCCAACGGCTTCCCAGTCCTCGATGTTGGTCACAAACATTCGCGTGCGTACGACATCAGAAAGATCAGCTCCTGCACGCTTGAGTGCCGTCTCGATATTTTTCAAAGTTTGAACCGTCTGCTCGTATGCGTTTCCGACGCCGACAATTTTTCCGTCTTCACCCGTGGCCGTGGTGCCCGATACGAATATATGGTCTCCGACTTTCACCGCGCGCGAATAACCGATAATCGGTTCCCACTTCGTGTTGGTTGAAATATTTTCGCGTTTCATCAAGTTACCCCTTATTTACGCCAAGCAGCTGCTGGACTGATTCTCTGAAGACTTCGGTGTGGCGATCGATATCAGCTTCTGATGTGGATGGAGACATCAACGCCATGTTGTGAAATGGTGTCATCAACACTCCACGATTTAAAGCGGCAAGGTGCATGTAGCGATCCAGTTCGTAATCGCCAGCAGCTGCGGCTTCTCCGCCATTGGTCGGCGGCTTCTCGCGAAACCAGTATTCAGCGCGGCAACCAAGCTGTTTTACGATCCATGGCAAATTGTATTCTTTGATCGTATCTTCGACGCCTTTGACAAAACGATCGCATAGCGGAATAGTTTTTTCATAAGCAGCGTCTGTCAAAACTTTTTCCAAAGTTGCTCTCATTGCTGCGATGGACAGCGCATTGCCAGCCAGTGTTCCACCGATGCCCGAAGTATCACAGTCTTCAACATTTGTATGCTCGCGAATTCTTTGGGCAACTTCTTCGGTGCAACCATATACGGCACCAGGGATGCCACTACCCAGAGGTTTTCCTATCGTCATCATATCCGGTGCTAAATTATGCTTGCCGGTGTAGCCACCAGGTCCGGTGCAGATGGTGTGAGTTTCATCATAGATTAGAAGCGTTCCTGTTCTCTTTGTGATCTCGCGGAGCGCATCTAAATAGCCCGGAGCAGGGTGAACAATTCCGATGTTGGTCATCACTGGTTCTGCCAGAACGCACGCAACATCTCTGGATGCAAGCGCCTTTTCCAGAGCTTCGATGTCGTTGAATTCCACTACTTTGGTGGTCTTGACCGGATCGACCTGCGGACCGCAGTTACCTTTTCGCGCTTGTGGTTTGCCATCGACAAGAGTGATAAACGATTCGTCGACGGTGCCGTGATAGCACCAGTTGAACACGAGAACATATGGACGACCAGTGATTTGTCTTGCCAATCGCAAAGCAAAACGATTTGCATCGGTAGCGGTGAGAGTGAACTGCCAGTATTTAAGTCCGAAACGGCGGGTCAATTCCTCTGCGACCCAGATGCTGTTTTCCGTAGGCAACATAAACGTGATGCCTTTCTGAATCTGTTCGATTATCAAAGCTGTGGATTCATCCGGTGAATGACCGGTCATCGCACCGGTATCGCCGAGGCACAGGTCGACGTATTGATTCCCGTCGACGTCCGTGAAATGCGCGCCTTTTGCTTCTTTGACGTACACCGGATATGGTGACGCCCACTTGATCATCCAATTCATTGGAACGCCGGCGAGCAAATGCTCTTTTCCTTTTTCAAAAAGTTTAAAAGATTGCTTGTGCGTTTTTCTGAATTTCTCTTCTTCGTCCCGCAGCAACTTTTCTAAAAGAGTTCTATCAATTGTCGTCGATTTTCCGGACAGCATCTTCCGACTCCTGTTTGGTTACGAGCATATTTTATCGTTCTGCATCTCACTTCGCATTAACCGCGGCCGCGCAGCTAGCCCGGGCGCCGATAGATGCAGGAGAAACTTGTGGCATCGTGCCATTCGACCGCAGGATCCACGCGACGTTTCCACTCTCGATTTTGACCGGTGCGGTGCAGCGCGCGCAGGTCGTTTAAACACTTCATCAAAACAGTCTCGTCAAGCGCTTCGAAGAGAGTGATGTGCCGAGTCGGTGTTCGATCCACGCTGGAATAGCGACGGCACGCGGCCCACCCCGGAATGTCAGCCACCTGCAAGGGTAAATATTGGTTTTCATACCAATCCTGAAACTCCTCGTCCAGTTCCGGTTTCATCTCCAGTGACCAGAGAAGAAACGGCCGACTGGCGAAACGACCGTCAGCCGGCATTCTGGCGTGCTCCCAGCGCGGCATATAGGTTACTCGGCTGAAATTGCGCAGGTCGTTAGTCTTCCAGGTTTGGAACTCAGTCACCAAATCTTTGATCGAAGTGCGCTGAAAAATTTCGTCGGCTTTGGCGACATCTGCTTTGTTTGCAAACTCATAAATAGTGATGTAGTGATTGTTGTACCAGCGCAAAGAACCGCTGATATTGAGCTCCTCGTAGCGCCGAATGGTTGTGATTTCGGGAGCAGTGGCCAAAATCGCCGGCAGAAAACGGTGATGATAAAACTCGTTGAACTCGCCCTCTTTCTCGGGCGCGACGCTCAGCGTTATGAGCATGATAGGATTGGCGTCCATAAGAACTCCTTGTCAACTCGCGTGTGCTTCCAAATGGTAGCAAAGATCGTCCCGTTCGATTCGTCAGTCGAGTGAGTACTGAACTATCCGGATGAGACCCTGGAAATAGGCTCTAAGTTTTAGAACTGCGGTTCAAAGAAGGAAGCTAATGTTAATGCCGGTGAAGGTCTACGGCGTTTTCGTTGATGCGTAGAACGACACGCCTATTCCCAAGATTGAAGAAATGAGGGATAAAAGAATAAAGGACAACAAGCGGTGAATCGTGTCGGATGGAAAAAAACAATTCGATTTAAAACCGATCGCGAAATTGACGATTGCGATTTTGTCGTGCATATCTGGTGTCGTATTTGGTGCCGACGCATTCGCCGCTGAAGAAAAACGATTGGTGCTGCGACAAACTCACAGACTCTACGGACCACTGGATGTTGAGCTGAGCCAGTACTACGTCAAGGTGCACAATCGCACAACCGATTACAGTTTCCTCTGCAAGGCGCCAGAGTGGGATTCCATCATCTATAGCGATAAACGAAAACTGATTTCAAAACACAAATTTTCGGAGTGGTCAAAAACAGGAATTCGAACCGCACTTAGCATAATGGACAATCAAGCTCTGCATAAATGGCCTCGCACACTGGTGGCGAAGAAGAAATACAAAGGATTGAACGCGGCTGTTTATGCCTTTCCGTACAGATACGAAAATGGTGTGCCTGCCGATTTGAAACACGGTAAGTTTGGTGAGTATATTGTCTCGACTAAATTGCCCGTGGACAATAAAATCGTTATGTATCTGCAAGCGCTCTACGATCTGCCGCCGGCTGACGGGATTCCATTGAAGTTGAACAAATACGCTCAGGGAAACAGTTACGGACTCGGACTTAAATACAACAAAACCGTAAGCGTTATTGACGTGCTTGATACCACAAGCGCAACGTGGGATAACCAGGCGATTCGCCCGGTTAGTGCACAACTGCAGTCATACAAAGCGGTGTCTGAAAGCGCCATCGTTGTGAAGCACAACGATATCTCGGATGTTTTTCAAACTCTTATGGATGATGATCCAAAAGCGACGCCGAAAAAGCATTTGCGCGGGAAGTAGTTCCATTCGGCAAATGCTAATGCAGTGTGTGACCCAATCGACGTAAAACATCTATGGGGGTACAAATCTTTGGATGTACGACCCGATGGATGCACAACCAAATTGATGTAACCAAATTGATGCACAACCAAATCGGCTACAACCAAATCGATTACAACCCGGTCGCCTACGACTTGATTTTCGACTGCGTCAGCTCAGCAAGAGTCTTGGTCGCATTCGATGAGACATAAACGTTTTCATCAGCCGACAAACCTTCCAATATTGCTACTGGAATTTTGTTGTTCATCGACAAACCAAGACGAACATCATCATCAGGATCATGCGCGAGCGCTTCGAGAGCGGCTTCCGGTAGATTCGCATTTTCTGATGCCGCGAGGCGCACGTCGGCGCTGGCGTCGGCTGCCAGTGTTTTTAAAACGCTGGCAGGAGTGTTTGGATTTTCAGCGACACGACGACGCACGCGCTCGTCTGGATCGACTGCCAGTTGAATGATTACCGCTTCTGAAGTGTGCGGATTGCCTGCCAGTACCAAACGAATCAGCACCTCGTCGTTTGACGCGCCTTCTTTTTGTTTCAGTTCGTGTTCTAGTGTATAGATCGAAGTGAGGAGCGCCGACAACTTCACTGCGGTGACCGGCTTGGCGATGTAATAGTTCATCTTCAATCGAAGCGCTTCATTAACGTCTTCATCGCGCTGCGACACCGTCAGTAGTACCACCGGAATCTTCTTCAATTCTTCGTCTTGCTTAATTTCAGCAAGAACTTCATGTCCGTTTTTCTTAGGCATGTTCAAATCGAGCAGAATAACATCCGGCAAAGTTTTTTCAGTCTTTGCTTTGTTGAGGTAGTCACAAGCCTGTTCTCCGTCGTGGACGGTAATCAGATTGTAAGTTAGATCGGAGCGTTTCAACGCTTCTTCTGTCAGCCGCACATCAGACGGTGTGTCTTCGACCAATAGAATTTCAATCTTCTCTTTCATTAACGCGCTCCTTGGGTTTGTGCACAGCTGGGAGAGTAAATAGAAATATCGAGCCTTCTCCCGGTTGCGACTCTACTGAAATTGATCCACCGTGCGACGTTACTATTCGCTTGCAGATCGCTAATCCCATTCCGGTTCCTGAATATTCGGTTTTGCCATGCAGTCTAGCAAACATATCAAATATCTTCTCTGTGTACCTGGGATCCATACCGATGCCGTTGTCACGCACCGAGAACAACCAATAATCTCCACTCAAGTCCACCTTGATTTCTATGTGCGGAGGATTGTTCTTATTTCTATATTTTAGCGCGTTACTAATCAAGTTCTGAAACAGCTGAACCAGGTGGGATCTCTCGACTGCTACCTCGGGTAGCTGATCGATATCAAAACCTGCTTCGGTTTCCTTTATAAGTGCGCTCAGATTGGTCAAAACGTCTTCGATTACGTCCGTGCACTTGGTTACATAGAAAGTCGCTTCATTCTTTACGATGCTCGAATGCGTGAGCACAGCCTGAATCAGGTTCTGCATGCGCTGAGTGCCATCGAGGATGAAACCGATAAATTCTTCCGAATCCGGATCTAATTTACCCTGCGTATTCTCTTTTAAAAGATTGGCGAAACCTTGCACTGCCCTAAGTGGCTCTTGCAAGTCGTGAGACGCGATTTTGGCGAATTGTTTCAGGTCTTCGTTACTTTGAGTGAGTCGTTCGGTTCTCTCTCCGACGATTCTCTCCAGTTCTTCGTTCAATCTTTTATGCTCGGAAATATCGCGGACGAATGCGCAAAAAAGATAATCGAGATCTTCTTTGATTTTAAAAACTACAAATTCAATCGGAAATTGTTTGCCGTGTTTGTCGATTGCCTGTAGCTCGTAGTTCGCTCTGAGCACCGAGTTATCGGTTTTCTCAAAACGCTTTTCCACCATGCGCGCGTATTGCTTTCTCAAGTGTCGTGGCACGATGGTTGAAAGTGGGCGACCAAGCGCCTCTTGTTTTGTCCAACCAAATGTTGTTTCTGCTTGAGGATTCCAATCAGTGATCTGCCAGGCGCGATCAACTGAGATGAAGGCGTCATAGGAGTTTTCGAGAATGATTCTCAGACGCTTTTCACTTTTTTGCAATGCGCTGCCGACTCGTGATTCTTCAATTGCAAAATTCAGCCGGCGGTGAATCGCTTCGCAACTCACTGCTTCTTTCAGTACATGTCCATTGGCACCTTCTTCGATCGCGCGCATGGCCATCTCTTCTTCAGTGGCTTGTGTCGCTACGATGATCGGAACGCCCGGCGTCAATTCGCGAACGCGATGAAATGTTTCAAGTCCATGGCTATCGGAAAGCGTAAGGTCTAAAAGAATGGCATCGAATTTTGACTGCGACAAAATCTTGAAAGTTTGTTCGAGATTCGTCGCCGTGCTCACGTCCAGTCCGCGCTCTGTGAGACCCGTACTGAGTTCTCGCAAAAGTTTTCGGCTGCCTTCGACTAACAAAACATGCATATACGCACACGACTTAAGGATCGGGACAACTCACAAGTGTGATTGGAAATTTCATCCTGCTTGAGTTATGCCCATTGTATACGATATCAACCGGCTAGCCATGCGGGCATGTGTAGATCACAGCCGTGCTACAACTGATCGAATGTGGTTTCAGGTGGACTGCCGATCATTAAAATCGTGCGTTGACTCTGATAATGAGACTATAAGACGGATTTTGTCACGCAGAAAGTTAGAAGTTCTGCTGCAGCGTTGTCAATGTTTGGTGACATGGCCTACTGGAAGTGGCAAGACTGAAAGTTAGCGAGGATGACATTCTTAATCAGTCATCCCCGCCAGGCTACTGAGCTTAGCGCATAGCTCGATCTTCCTGTTGTGAGTTTTCGATTTCGCCGCGTTGCCTGTTTCACCACGCTATGCCGCGAGTGGTGCTTCCTCGACTCTACGCCGCAACCGGTGTCTCATCGACGATCAGTGTTCCGGAACTGCCTGGCTTCATGATGGCGGCGAGCAGATCTCCGTTGTTGTCGGCGCTGCCGATCAAGATTGATCCGATGCCTTTCTTGATGCCCGAAACGCAACTTCTGACTTTCGGGATCATGCCTCCACTGATGATACCGCTCTCGATCAGAACGCTGACTTCATCGACGATCACTTTTGGAATCACGTTTTTATCCATCATGATTCCAGGGACATCAGTGATGTAGACCAGTTTGTCGGCGCCAAGCGCAACTGCGATCGCCATGGCAACGTTATCGGCGTTGATGTTATACAGTTGCCCAGAAGCGTCAACCGCGAGTGATGCCACTACCGGCAGTGAGTTCTCCACTAGTTCCTTGAGGGCGATATCATTCACCGATGTGATTTCGCCGACGTATCCGATATCCAGACTTGCTCCGGAGCTGCAGTGGATGAACTTCTTCGTTGCGGTCAGAACATCTTCTGTTTTCGAGTTGACGGAAGTCGCGTTGATTCCGAGGTTGTTCAAGTGTTCAACGAGCTGTCCGTTTAAACCATCAAGCACAGTCTGAGCAATGCCGAGCACCTTATCATCGGTGACGCGCAAACCTTCCACGAAGTGAGGCTGATCGCCGGCGGCGTTTAACGCTTCAGAGATCGCTGGTCCGCCGCCGTGAACAAGCACGAGCTTAGCGCCGGTTTCCGCGAGAATGGCAACTTCTGTCAGCAGGCTGACCATCGCTTCCTCGCTCTTGAGCATCGAACCACCGATCTTGATCACTATCAATTCGTTGGTCAAGGCGCCCTCGAAATTCACATTCGAAACTTTAGATCCGGCTTTGAAGGTTTTGATCTTCTGAGCTTGAGATTTTGTCAGTGTTGTGGTTTGTTGATTGTTAATACACATGGCAGGAACTCCTAATTATAAAAAAGATTGGAACGGCAGGGGAGAGTCGACTTTAAGTTCGATAAGCACCGTTGATTCGAACGTAGTCGTAACTCAAGTCACATCCCCAGGCGCGAGCTTCCGAGCCGCCAGCCACCATGTCGATGGAGATGCGGATATCCTTTTCACTTAGAACTTTGTGTGCGTCGTTTGTGTTGACGACAAGTGGTTTTCCTTTGCACATGAGCGGCAAGTGTCCTGCATCGCTGTCGAAACTGATTGAGAGTTTCGAAGGATCGAAATTGACACCACCTCTTCCGAGCGCGGCAATGATTCTGCCCCAGTTAGCGTCTTCTCCGAACAGTGCTGTTTTTACGAGGCTGGACGAAACGACTGATTTAGCCAGTTTTTGCGCGTCTTCTCTGGATTCGCTTCCGATAACCGAGACTTCGAGGAATTTGGTTGCACCTTCTCCGTCACGCGCTACTGCTTTGGCGAGCAATTCGTTCACCGTATGTAGTGCGGTTTTGAAGATGATGAAATTCTTGTCGTCTGCGCTTTCGATCAGCTTGTTGCCGGCCAGACCATTAGCGAATACCAGCGCCATATCGTTGGTGCTTGTGTCGCCATCGACTGAGATCATGTTGTATGTGGTGCAAACACTTTCTTTCATCGCGAGCGACAGGAGCTCTTGGGTGATGTTGATGTCGGTTGTGACAAAGGCGAGCATGGTGGCCATGTTAGGGTGCACCATTCCGGATCCCTTGGCCATGCCGCCAATCATTACTTTGGTTCCATCGATATCGAGTTGAAATGCAATCTGTTTTGTGAACAAATCTGTTGTTCTAATCGCTTCTGCTGCGGCTGTTCCACCTTCTTCGGTGGCGGCGAGCAGACCGGCTACGATTGGAATGCCGGCGCAGATTTTATCGATCGGCAGTTGCACTCCGATGTATCCAGTCGATGCGACCGCTACTTCTTCAGCTGCGCAACCGAGAGCAAGAGCTGTCGCTTCTGCCATCTTTACGCAGTCGATGTCGCCTTGCGGTCCTGTGCATGAGTTGGCATGTCCGCTGTTGATTACGACAGCTTTGATCGGCGTTCCTGCTGAGACAACTTTATGAGACCAGGTGACCGGTGCGCCTTTGACTACGTTGGTAGTAAAGACACCAGCAACGGTGGCAGGTACTTCGCTCATCAGTATGGCTAGATCTTTGCGTTTACGTTTGAGTCCTACATGCTGTCCTGCAGCCTTGAACCCTTTAGCGACCGTAACGCCACCTGCTACCTTTTTCATTGACCTACCTCCTGATGAGCTTTCAGCTCAGCTACAAAAACGTTGGGATTTGATTGAGACCGGATGTTTCGTCGATTCCGAGAATGATGTTCATGTTTTGAACTGCTTGCCCGGCTGCGCCCTTTATTAGGTTGTCGATGGCGCTAACGACGACAATTCGGTTCGATCGTTCGTCCACTGCAAAACCGATATCGCAGTAGTTCGAGCCCTTGACCCATCGCGTTTCAGGTAATGGCATGCCTGTGGGTTTTATGCGAATGAACGGCTCCTGTCCGTAGCACTCGTTGTAGATTGATAGAATTTCTTCGTTGTTAAACTTCTTGGTGAGATTCGCGTATGCGGTGATCAGAATTCCCCGATTCATCGGCACCAGGTGCGCGGCGAATGTGGTGATTACTTCGTCACCTGTGAATCTGCCCAGTTCTTGTTCGATTTCAGGTGTGTGCCGATGGATCGGCAGTTGATAAGCTTTGATCGATTCATTGCACTCATTGAAGTGCGTTTTTTGAGTCGCCGCTCTACCTGCACCGGATACTCCGGATTTTCCATCGATGATGATGCTGTTGGCTGCAATGACGCCGTACTTCATTAATGGTGTCAAAGCGAGAATCGCTGCGGTTGCAAAACATCCAGGATTAGCAATCAAAGACGCTTTGCCGATAAGCGTTCTATTCAGTTCGCAAAGTCCATAAACAGCTTGCGAAGCGACCGATGCATTTTCATTCGTGCCACCGTACCAGGTGCCCCGTGCTTCACCGCTTTCCAGTCTGAAGTCACCACTCATGTCGATGATTTTTGTTTTTGCGAGTGCTGACGCTTTGACTGCGTCTCCAGCAACTCCGTGAGGGAGAGCTAGAAAAACTACGTCACTGTTTTCGGCAAGCGCATCGATGTTTGTATCGACGCAAGTGCTGACCAGCTTCTCTGAGACGCCATGCAAATTGGCGAAACCGGGAAGCAGATCCTCGTAAGATTCACCGCCATGGCTGTTTGATGCGACCGCTACCGTTTCTACGGCGGGATGTTGAAGCAAGAGTCTGATCAACTCCTGGCCGACATACCCGGTAGCTCCAGCAACTGAAACCTTGACTTTAGTCTGAGGCTGAGCTTTGAGAACCGATTCCACTTGGACACCAACTGCGGTATTAACCGCGGTGCTGGTACCAGGCGCGATATCGCATCCGGTATTGGCGGCGGTATCGTTTGATTTCGATTTGCTGTTGGTGACGGTGACCATGACTCGGCTCCTGACTTTTAGCGTTTACGGGTTTCTTCGTTGGACTGCGAGAACTTTGTTGATTACATCACCAGCGACATAATCGCTTTCTGAGCATGCAAGCGGTTTTCCGCCTGGTCGTAAACTACTGATTGCGGTCCGTCGATTACGAGCCCTTCGACTTCTTCTCCACGGTGTGCCGGTAGGCAGTGCATGAAGATGCTGTCGCTTTTTGCGTAGCTCATCAGTTTGCTGTCGACCTGGAAGTTTTTGAAAGCAAGAGCCTTGTCGGTCTGGGCTTCTTCACCCATCGAGATCCATACATCTGTATAAACAACATCAGCGTTCTTAATCGCTTCGATTGGATCGTTGGTGACGGTGATGGTGGCACCGGTCTTCAGCGCTTCTTGTTTGGCCAGATTGAGAATGTCGGCATTTGGTTCGTAACCGGCTGGGCAACCAAGCGCGAAGTCTGTACCGACTTTGGCGGCAAGCAGCATCAGAGAGTTTGCAACGTTATTGCCATCGCCGATGAAAGCGAGTTTCAATCCTTTGAATTTACCTTTGTGCTGCAGAATGGTTTGGAAATCTGCCAGTGCCTGACATGGATGTTCCAGATCACTCAAACCATTGATCACAGGTATCTTCGAATTAGCAGCGAGAATTTCAACAGTTTTGTGTTCGAAAGTTCTTGCCATAATGCAATCGACCCACCGATCGAGATTCTTCGCAACGTCGCTAACCGGCTCACGAAGACCGAGTTGGCCTTCCATGTAAATGGCGTGACCGCCGAGTTGAGTCATGCCGGCTTCGAAAGTGACCCGCGTTCTCAACGATGGTTTTTCGAAAAGCATAACAAGGGTTTGACCCTTAGCGAATAAGGTTTGGGTGTCGTCGAATTTGTTGATGTACAGTTGCTGCGCAGTGTCGATAATCAAATGAAGTTCTTGAGCAGAAAGGCTAGCTATGCCGAGCACGTCTTTGCCTCTCATCAAATCTTCGGTCAAGACTTTAGCCAGTGGTGAAGAACCAGTAGCCGGTGGCGCCATGCGTTGCGACGGCGAGAGGTGAAGAGTTTCTTTGATGTAGTTCAACAGTGGGATAAAAACGTTAAGCATGATTCTTCACTCCTTCTGGACTTTTGATTTGGACATTTCCTGTGCCGCCTGGCGAGACTTTGCTCTTGACTGAGAGCCTGGCGTCGAATAACTGGAAAACATCCTCGGAAAATAATTGACTGTATTTTTTGTATTCGGTGACCGGCAGCTTCGCTAGAGAAGTCTTCGATTCACGGGCGTAAGCTACGACTTCGGCGACCGTCTCGTGCGCCTGGCGGAAAGGCATTCCTTTATTGACCAGGTATTCGACGATGTCGGTTGCGAACATCTCGGGTTGACTGGCGGCTTTCAGCATTGCTTCTTCGTTGACGGTCATCTCGGAGATGGCCAGTGCCATTACTTTCAATGAATCGACGATCGTGCCGGCTGCGTTGATTGCCGGTGGTTTTGTTTCCTGGAGGTCTCTGTTGTAGCCGACCGGCAGTCCTTTGAGGATTACGAGCAAGCTCATCAGGTCACCAACCACGGTGCCGACTTTGGCGCGGACAATTTCAACAGGATCAGGATTTTTCTTCTGCGGCATCAAACTTGATGTTGTCGTCACCGCGTCGGAGAAGTTGATGAATCCGAACTCTTTGGAGCACCAGATGATTAGAGTTTCCGCAAGTTGCGAAAGGTGAACCGCGGTCATCGTGCAATCAAAAACGAATTCAGCAAGGAAATCTCTGTCGGAAACTGCATCGATTGAATTGGCAAATACTTTGTCGAATCCAAGGGCTGCAGCGGAGAACTCAGGCGAAATCGGCAGACCGGAACCGGCGATGGCGCCGGCACCAAGAGGACTGCAGGCAGTTCTCTTTTTGCAATCTTCGAAACGCTCTTCATCTCTTTTCAGCATTTCGCTGAATGCGTTTAGAACATGAGCGAATGAAACCGGTTGCGCTGGTTGCAAGTGAGTGTAACCAGGCATGACCACGTCGATCGTTTCAGCCGCTTTCTCATTCAACACTGCGTTCAGTATTTTCAGATGCCAGCCGATCGTTCCAATTTGCTCCAGTGTGTAGAGTCTCATGTCGAGCGCGACCTGGTCGTTTCTGCTGCGTGCTGTGTGTAACAACTTCGCATCATCGCCTATCATCGCTTCGAGTTTTTTCTCTACACTCATATGTACGTCTTCGAATTCAGGATCGAGATCGAATTGTCCGTTGAATGCTTGTTCTTTAATTACCTGAAGCGCTCCGGAAATGTTGGCAGCTTGTGTGCTGCCAATCAAACCGACTTTTTCGAGCATCGCTACATGAGCCAGACTGCCTGTGATGTCGGCAGCGATCAAATGCGCATCGTCTTTGACCGACGAGACGAATTTTGATACCACTGGATCAAGTGGCTGGTTGAAGGCTTTTCTTAAGACTTTCATTGCACTTACTCCAAGCTGTGAGTCTGAGACCATTGACGTTGATGAAACCACCGGAATCGAGTTTGTCGAACATTCCCATCTCTTCGAAACTCGAGATTTTTGAATCGTACAAACTGCTTTGTGAATCTCGACCGATCACTATCGCGTTACCTTTATACAGTTTCAGTTTGCCCCATCCGGTGACACTGGCTTGTGTTGCGTCGATTGTCGTTTTTACAATCTGCATCTCGGGAGCGAACCAGAAACCGTTGTAACAAAGCTCAGCAAATTTCAATGACGTTTGCTGTTTCATGTGAGCCACTTCTCGATCCAGTGTGAGCGATTCGACTGCCATGTGAGCTTGCATGAGTAGCGTCGCTCCAGGAGTTTCGTACACGCCTCTGGATTTGATGCCGATGAAACGATTTTCAACCAGGTCGACACGACCGACGCCATGTTTGGCAGCAATCTCATTTACCTTTGTCAGCAATTCGACCGCGCCGAGCGACTCTCCATTGATTGCAACAGGAACGCCGCATTTGAATTCGATTGTCACCTCTTCTGCTTTGTCCGGTGCGTTCTCGGGATTGGTGGTCCACAAGTAAATATCTTCCGGTGGTGGCGCAGCTGGATCTTCGAGTATGCCGCCTTCGTAGCTGATGTGCATGATGTTGGCGTCCATCGAGTATGGCTTTTCTTTGGTTACTGGAACCGGAATACCATGTTGTTTTGCGTATTCAATAAGATCGTTACGACCGGTGAAATTCCACTCTCTCCATGGAGCGATGATTTGCAGATGCGGTGCCAGTGCTTTGACAGCGAGTTCAAAACGAACCTGATCGTTGCCTTTGCCGGTAGCACCGTGGGCGATGGCATCGCAGCCTTCCTTCAAAGCGGCGGTGATCATCCCTTGAGCGATACAAGGACGAGCGAGTGATGTGCCCATCAAGTAAACGCCTTCATACAAACCGTTTGCTTTCACAGATTCGAAAACATAATTGCTTACAAAGTCCTGAGTGAGGTCATCGATGATGCACTTCTCAGCGCCGGTCTTGATCGCCTTCTCGGCGACTGCTTCGAGGTCTTCACCCTGTCCGACGTTGGCGCAGTATGCCACCACAGGAACACCATAGGTTTCCTTGAGCCAGGTCATAATGCACGACGTATCAAGACCGCCACTGTAGGCGAGCAATATCTTTTTCATTTTTAAAATTCCCCTATTGTTTAATTCGTCGGTTAATAGCTAACCGAGAAGCGACTCCAGGTGTTTGACCACCTTTTTCGCAGACATGTCTCGTTGGATCACGAGGAAGATGGTGTTATCTCCGGCAACTGTACCGAGCACTTCAGCCAGTTCGAGGACGTCTATTGCCTCTGCCACATGTGCTGCTGCGCCGCTGTCAGTTATGATTACAACCGTAGTTCCTGACCAATCGATTTTTCTTACAAAGCGTTTTACACTTGCAAGCGACGCATGCATCGAATGCTTCGTCGTCGTCGACGAGTCAATAATTTTTTGACTTGCATATCGATAGCGTCCTCCGCTTGCGATTTTTACTAGACCCAGCTCCCGAATGTCCCTTGATAGAGTCGCCTGAGTTACGCGAACCCCTTCTTTTCTGAGCGCTATCTCTAAATCCGTTTGCGTTCCTATATATTGGTCCGCCACCAGCTCCAGAATTTTTCGGTGCCGTTCTTCCCGTGTTTGCATAATCATACATATTCCCTGAATAATTATGCACAAAACCGGTCATCGTGTAACCAAAATGTTACGTGCCGCTAATGTGTCGTTCTATACTGCTTTACGACCGGCAAGGTCGTTGCCGGGCGCAAGATTCGCGACTTTTCCCATTGCGCGATTCTGAGATTTTTGTGACCAAAACTTCAGGCATTAATTCGAATAATCGCAAAACGATTCATGCATAAACGGTAAAAAGCTCGGCGCGCGTGGTCGATGACGCACAGTTGCGATGCTCTAAATCTAGCTGCTGCAAAGCTTTTGGCGATTCGCCTGTTATGCATAAAAATTATGCATAATCATACTGGCTACTCGGCTCGAGGGTATTGAACCGCTCCGGAAGCCACTTCCAGAACAAACACGCCGTCTGAAGCACGCACTTCTTTGACCTTGCCATCAAACGAGTAAAAAAGCTTTTCGTTGTCGTAAACCCGAATCTCGTTGCCTTCCTCTCCGCCGACCAGCCCACGAAGCGTTTCTGCGAGATCCTTGTGTTTGGGATCGTTCAAATTCAGTTTGACGAAAATCTGCGTGTACTTCGAGACGCCATCAACTGTTTTCCTGATGGGATGCGTTGCTATGGCGTGTTTTGGAATGATCACTTGCATGTCGGGCAAACCTGGGTAGTAAGACGAAAAGGTTTCCAATTGACACTATCTGTAGTGATGATACTACAGTCGGCTCGCTGACAAAATTTCGCGTCTAATAAATCGTTGAAGTTTCGGCTGGATCCGCCGAAGTATCGACATGTTGATCTAGGTGTTCGCCAGGCCGATCGAAGATCGCGCAGACGGAACTGAATTATTCGGCAGGTTGACCCCTCAGATTCGGTGAGAAGATTTGAAGTCTTCAGCGGTGTTGTCTAAGAAAAGCAGGCTGCACCGAAACATCGGCCGGTTACACCTAATCGATTTTGATACTGCCTCGATGAAAGCGTCCTACGATATTCGGATCTTCATGAAGCCTCAATTTTGTGTTCTTACTCGGATAATCGAAGAGGCTTAAAACATGCCGAATGCTTTCCAGCCGCGCCAATTTTTTATTGTTGGCTTTGACAATGATCCACGGACTAAACGACGTGTGCGTTTTGCTGAACATTTCTTCCTTGTACTCTGTGTATCGGTCCCACAGAGCTTGTGCCTTTTCGTCAATCGGACTGATTTTCCATTGTTTCAAAGGATTGGTTCTGCGCGCTTCGAAGCGGCGTTCTTGCTCATTTTTGGAAATCGAAAACCAAAACTTGATCATTTTCATTCCATCTTCATACAGCATGTGCTCCCATTCCGGAACTTGTTGCATAAAGCGTTTGTATTGTTCATCAGTACAGAAACCCATGACTGGCTCAACTACCGCGCGGTTGTACCAGCTGCGATCGAAGAAAACAATTTCTCCTTTGTTAGGGAGTTGTTTTGAATATCGTTGAAAATACCATTGCCCAAGTTCTTGTTCGGATGGTTTCGGCAGTGCCACTACGCGCAGTGCTCTGGGATTGAGGTGTTCCGTAAACCTTCGAATCGTGCCGCCCTTGCCGGCGGCGTCTCGACCTTCCGTCAGAACCGCGACGCGCTGACCGGTCTCTTGAATCCAACGCTGCAATTTGACCAGTTCGATTTGCAGATTCTCAAGTTCTCTTTCGTACTTGAGAGTTTCAAAAATCTCTTTGAGTTTTATATTTTTTGCGCGTAGCAGCTCAACCAAACCTTTATTGTCGTTGATCAGGTAAAGGTCTTCCTCAGTCAGTTTGAATGAAGATCGTTTCAAAGGCACCTTCTTATAAGTGCTATCGGATCTGGTACCGCTTCCGCCTGGTGAAACGGCAGTGCTTGACCGGTTTGAATTGTTCGACTCGATAGAACCATTCGAGCCGCCTGAATGATCGCCATTTCTGTTGTCACCATTGGTGGTGCTAACCTTTCTGGCAGCCGTGCGACCGTTTCTAGGCTTGCTTCTTATAGTATCGTCGCTGGTGCCAGCTGTTGTTTTCGAAACTTTTGTGGTTCTGCTGCTCGGTTTTTTCGGAGCGCTGGCCGTCTTAGTCGAGCGTTTATTATTCGTGTTCATCTTTTGACATCCGCCGATGAGATCATTCTATAACTATATAGCGCACTTTGCCGGCGGCGGGTAGGTTTGCGCGCCTGTGCCTGTTTAGCTACGATTGCCGGCGCCGTCTCGCCTGGGCGATGTGGTTCTGAAACAAACTGGCGGCCGATTGCTCCAACGACCAAGGGGGGCGACGGCTCGGCTAAAATGCGTAAAAGTCTTCCGGAATGGTTTCCGTCGGTCGCCAATCGATTTCGCCGATCTCGGCGCCTTTGTATTCGATAAATGTAGTGGCAACCAGATCGCCGTCGAGCCGCGGACCTTTGCCTCTGGAAAGTTTGAGCCAGGTGAGAGCGGTGTTGGCGTCCATCTCGTTGGCGCGCGTCAAGCCGACGATCAGCACCAATAAGTGTTTGCAAACCGAACCCTGCAGTCCCATGCAATCGCTGAGGTCGGCAGTAGAACAGCCATATTTTCCATTCGGCGTGAGCCAACTGGCATAAACTTTGCTCGACGCAGTTTGGCTGCGCACTACTCCAATCACGTGTTCATTGTTGTGGTGAACATAGAGTTTGAATGACTCGCCCTTCAGCATTTTTAAAGCGCGTCCAAGCTTTCCTTGATCGACTGTGCCGTGAAGTTCGCTGATGAACGTAGCAAAAGTGATCGCGTCATCGCCGTTTGCAGAAACAGGCTGGTCTTTGCGAACCAGCTCCAGGAAGCCTTCTTCATCGAGCACTTGAATTTTTGCGCCAGTCGCGATCAATTTTTTCGCGAAATTGTTGGCCATGATTTTTCCTTCGCCGCGGCGATTTCCCAACACTAAATAATTGAGATCGCGATCAACGGAAGTTTCAACTGATGCCCCTACCGATGCCACCATGCTCGACAATAAAGATGCGTCCAACTCGCCGCCGCAGCAATCAAACCCACCAAAAAAGCAAAAGGTTTTGCCGCTCAAATCCAATCGAACCATTGCGCGAAATGCGCTCTCATCCATGATCTCGGGATAGTGTAGAGTGATGCCCTTTTTAGCCGCGCGTTCTGCATCCTTGCGTAATTTTTCTGCAGTTTTTTTCGCGTCTGTTTTTTCCGGAGATCGTTTGTCACCAAGAATCAGATAGTCGAGATTTTCATCGACGACTTCGCGGACCCGGGCGCCACGCGTTTTTGCAACGTATGAAGGATCGCCCGGGTGGTATGACGGCCAAAACGAAAAGCTTCCGAAAAAGGCAACTGCTTTGCCTGAGAGTTTATTCTCTTGGATAGATTTTTCTTTGCGGTTTTTAGTATTAGTCATTGGACCTGATCAAAGGATGACAGCGACTCTGTCGTCTAAATTATAGTCATTCAGTTTCATTCACGGGTATTCGAGAAACTTATTTTGGCACCAACGATTCTGAAATTCCGGTGACTAAGGAAAAGCTCGCCGATGTTTATGCCGCAATGGGTAAGAAGCGCGAGGCTCTTGAGATGTACAGTTCGGCGCTGGTTTCGTATGCGAAATTCAACGGACCGGGCAGCGCGCATCGAATCAAGCCGCTCACCTCGATGGGCGCGATTCAGGTCTCTGACCAGAATTACAAAGGTGCATGCGAGAACTACAACCAGGCGTATATATTGACGCAGCGCTCCAGGGGAGTGGCGTCGCCGGAGGCAATGAAAATGCGCTTGATGCTGGCTGCGGCTAATCGCGCGGCGAACTCTTACGACAAGGCCGCCACCTTATATAACGAATCTTTCGAGCTGCAAAAGAAGGATGAGAAATTGATTCCTGACGACCAGCTCGTCTCATCGTTGCAGGATTATGTGGTGGTTTTGAGAGCGTTGAAAAAGGATGATGACGCCGAGAAGATTGCGGCTCGGGTGGCTGTTCTTCAGGGGGGAGCTGATGCTCCCGGCGCCGGCGCCAGTTCGTCCGCGGCTGGAACGGGTGCCGAGGTCACAAAAACGGAAGTGACTTCGACGACCAGCACCGAAGCGACGGCTAAATAGACTGTTTTAAGCGAAACGAAATCCAGGCGTGGGCGCCAAAGGCAAACCGGTCATTTTCGCGAAGACCAAGCCCAGTTTGTAGCGCGAACACCAAGCCCAGTTGTACCGCGAACACGAACCAAGCTGTACCGCCAAAGTCTCACCGGGTTGTAACAGCGAGGACAAAACCGAAAGCTTGGCCGTTTGATTCGATTTAATCTGGTTTCACACCTTTGTCACTATTGACCATTAAAGTAGATGTCACAAGGTCCATCGCGCTGCCCCTGTGTCCCGTTTCTCGGACCCAGGGGTTATATTTGTTTTGCCTTCCCTCTTGAAATCAACGTGCCATTTTGTCATTCAAAAATCTGGTCAAGTTGGAAATGTGAGTGTGGCGGGCCATTTTTGCCCGGTTTGTGTGAGCGACACTCACATCTATGTTTTTTTTATTCAAAAATCTGGTCAAGTTGGAAATGTGAGTGTGGCGGGCCATTTTTGCCCGATTTGTGTGAGCGACACTCACATCTATGTTTTTGTCTTCGCAAGTGTGCGCGCTCACTAGCGGTTCCGACCTTGGTTTGGCGGTTCGGTGGGCACTTTGGCGAAGTGCTCACAACATAAATTGTGTGTTTCTTGTGATCGGGAACGTTTTGCGTTTTGCTCCATTCCCTTATTAAAGCAAGAGTTGCTTGGGATCCCTTTGTTTAGGTATAGTCGGGAAATGGATAAGGACAAGCTCGGACCGTTTGCAATTTTTGCCAATACCAATTATTCGCTCTATTTCAGTGGGCAATTGGTTTCGCTTGTGGGCACCTGGATGCAGCAGGTGGCGCTTGCCTGGTACACGTACGAACTTACTAAATCGCCTTTTCTTCTTGCCGTGGTCGGTGTGTCGGCGCAGTTGCCATCACTGGTGGTGATGCCTCTTGCCGGAGTATTTGCCGATCGTGTCAATCGTCACAAGATCATTATCACGACTCAGATCTTGGCGATGGTGCAAGCCAGCCTTTTGACTTATCTAACTTTGACGCACCAGGTACAGGTATCGCATTTGGTACTACTGGGCTTGATGGCTGGTTTGATCAACTCATTCGATATGCCTGCCAGATCAGCGTTCGCGATTAATCTTGTCAGCAAAGAAGAGTTGACATCGGCAGTCGCAATGAACTCGTCGTTGATGAACATCACACGATTGATTGGTCCTGCGCTGGCAGGATTCATCGTCGGCGCCTGGGGTGCTGGAATTTGTTTTGCCCTAAACGCTGCCAGTTATTTTGCAGTAATCATCGCACTCTTGATGATACGTGGTGATTTTACTCCGAAGCCGAAAGAGAAACGAGGAGTGTTTGACGAACTCAAAGATGGAGTGAAGTACACCTGGAAAACCAGTCCGATTCGGGCTGTTCTACTTTTAATTGCCACCATTGGCATCGGCGCGTCCGGTTATATGCTTTTGCTGCCGATGTTTGTAAAACAAATTGGTGGTGATGCAAACACGCTTGGTTACTTGATGTCAGCTTCCGCAGCTGGCTCTCTGGTTGGAACGTTGACCCTGGCGTCGCGAAAATCTGTCATCGGACTTGGTCGCTGGGTAGTTGTTTCATCGATTCTATTTTCATGCGCCTTAATCGGTTTCTCGTTCATCAAGAGCTTCTGGCCTGCGATCTTCCTCATCACATTTATTGGTGCCACCATGATGTTGATGATGGCGGCGTGCAGTACCATTTTGCAATCAGTAGTAGAAGAAGACAAACGCGGGCGTGTCATGGCGCTTTTCGCAATGTCATTCATGGGTGCCGCTCCGTTTGGTGGCATGATTTCCGGAGCGGTTGCGGATCACTTTGGATTCCAGGTAACTGTGTTGGGCTGTGGTATTTACTGCCTGATAGTGGCGCTGACTTTCGCGTACCTGACCCCGCGTTTAAGGCAAGAAGCAAAACCGGTATATGTTCAATTCGGGCTGCTCAAGCCGGATTCAGAAGCTCCTACTCCGGCAGAAGCCGTCGTTGCCGCGCGAACGGCGCAGGTTTTCGACATCACTTCGGAAAGCGAAAGACGTGATGCACGAACTATTTAGGTTGAGTGATTGCCACGTTTGATAGCGCTAGATCAACCGATTATTTAGAAACCGGAAACGAGAATATGATGGCGCTAAAACAGTTGCCGAGCAATCTCGAATGGCTTCACAAGTCTTTGTTCGACTTGCCAATCGTGGTCTACATTTCGTTTCTAAAAGTGAAAATCCCGGCGAGCAACAGCAAACCGCCCAGCACTTTTCCGCACAGCGAGATGAAACGCGAAACTTTGTCATCCGGCATGCGCGCTGGCTTTGGTCGTTGCGCTACACGTTTTGCATTTTCCATAGTCGGTCCAAGAACACAGCGATGAGGAAATTTTTTCTCGTAGTAGACCATCAAATGTCCGCCGCGAATTGTCTGCTCGAGATAGCCTTGCTCCAGAGGAGTGGGTGAATAGTGTTGCACCTTGATCGGTCCGTACTCACCGTTGATATCAAAACTGATTGCAGAACCGCGTTCGTAATTAGTTTGCGGATTGATTCGTGCACTCGCTGGTTGGAAGCCCATGCCGATAAGCTCTATCGCTTTGTGTTTCTCGCTTTGATATTTTTGGTCCCAATACCAATCCGCGACTTTCTCCGCGTTCAGAGAACCGACAAGGCAGAGGATGGCTAATGCGATCAGAAGCATAATTTAGTTTAAAACCAAATGGTCGAGGAAAACAGGATGCCGAAAACCAGGTGCCGAAAATTGGATGCCGCGAAAGTGAATTCGGAATGGTTGCTTAAGTTGCCAATCGGATCAATCGCTATCAGCTTAGTCTAGAGCGAGCCAAGAGACAATACTTCGGGACATTCCTGCTTCACCAGACAGATTTCAGCGGCTGATATACTGCCCATATGCTTGAAAAGCTTTCTCTCAACATTGAAAACGTAACGCCGACTGGGCGCCCGCTGACTTCGCATCGGTACTCGGCGATATTGCCGATGGTTCCTGGCTTGGCTGAGAAGAGTGGCGAGGAGTTTGTTGAACTTCTCAAGGTCTGCATTCTCGAGGCAAAACTGACAGCAGTTGCTGAAGTCGACGCCGCTTTCCAACCATACGGAATGTCGGCAATCGTTGTGCTGCAAGAGTCTCACGTCGCCGCGCATTGTTGGCCGGAGATCAACAAGGTTCTGGTTGATGTTCATATCTGCGATTATTTTTCCGACAACCTGGCGAAGGCGGAGACCCTGTGCCGCGCCCTCGGGACTGCCTTGAGTGCCGACGCGTCGCTTGAGCGCTGGCACTATGCGCGAATTGACGAGAAAACAGTTCGGATCGAAGACTGACTGTGCCGGTTTGATCTGGGCAGGTCAGGACCCTTTCACTAGTGAGGCGCGGTCGAAACGAACCGACCTTGCCGATGACTGCTTGGGTTTCGCCGGCGACTAATGCGTCTTCCTGACGACCGCGTGCTTTCTGACGACGACTGCATGGGTTTTGCAGCTCAGAAATGCGCGTCAAACCGGGTTAATTTTGATAACGTGTTAAGGATGTATGATCATCCTCATGGTTAGAGGGGCGGGGGTATATGATCGATCCGTCCAGTCATTTTCCGTCAGGTGGTGCAAACAATATGTTCGACCTATTCAAAAAACAATTTATCGATGTCATAGAGTGGACCGAATCGAGCAATGGTGTTCTTGCTTATCGCTTTCCAGCTCAGGATCGCGAGATTCAATCGGGCGCTTCGCTGACTGTTAGCGAATCGCAGATGGCAGTGTTCATCAATGAGGGCAACATCGCCGATGTTTTCAGCCCCGGTCGCTACACGCTGTCGACAAAGACATTGCCGATTTTGACCACGCTGTTGAACTGGGACAAAGCTTTTAAATCGCCGTTCAAATCCGATGTGTATTTCTTCTCGACGCGCGAGCAAATCGATCAGCGCTGGGGCACACCGACTCCGATTCAAATTCGCGACAAGGAGTTCGGCGTGATTCGTTTGAGAGCGTTCGGAACGTTCTCTTATAAAATTGAAGAACCAACAACTTTTTATAGCAAAATCAGCGGCACGCGCGCGCAATACACTGTCAGCGAACTTGATGGACAGCTGCGTTCGCTCGTTACGATGGCGATTGCCACCAAGTTTGGTGGTGGTGAAGTTGCGTTCCTCGACATGGCGCGCGAGCAAACAAAATTCTCCGATCAACTGAAAAGCGAACTCGATCCAAAGTTCTATGAGTATGGACTGAAACTGGAATCGTTCATCGTTCAGAGCATCACTTTGCCGGAAGAACTGCAGACTTATCTCGACAAACAGTCGCAGATGAATCTGGTTGGCGATTTGCAAAAATACGCGAATTTTCAGGTTACCGAAGCTATTCCTGAAGCCGCAGCAAATTCCGGTGGACTAGCCGGACTTGGAGTTGGTCTCGGGGCTGGTGCCCTGGTCGGACAGCAGTTCGCTCAGTCGGCAGCTAACCTCGGACAAGGCGGCGCAGCCCAGGCTAAGGCGGAAGAAGATCCGTTTGCATTGCTTGAAAAATTGGGCACGTTGCTCGAAAAGGGAATCCTTACAAAAGAAGAATTTGAAGCGAAAAAAGCAGAGATCCTCAAGAAAATTTGATGCTAGAACTTAGCTGTCCAGCTTGTGGTGCCCAAGTGGCATTCAAATCGCGTTCTTCGGTATTTGCGGTTTGCAGTTTTTGCAAAACCTCGGCAGTCCGTCATGATATGGACCTCGAGGCGATAGGCAAAATTGCCGATCTGCAATATGACCTGACGCCGTTTCAAGTCGGAACTACCGGCATGTACGATGGCAAGAAATTCGAAATCATCGGACGTCTCAAAGTCGCTTATGACAATGGATTCTGGAACGAATGGCACACCATATCTGGTGGCGATGATACCGGTTGGTTAGCCGAGGCGCAAGGATTTTTAGCCATGTGTTTCGAACTAAACGATATCAGCAGTATTCCAGCGCTTGAGGGCGTGATTCCCGGAAAGCTGATCAACATTCCTCCGAATGGTTACATGCAAGTCGAGGATATGCGGCAGGTTCACTGCATCTACAGTGAAGGTGAATTACCGATGGCCGCTGCTCAGGGACGACGTTCGATGAGCGTCGATCTGGTCGGTGAGAAAATGAAAATGGGCACCATTGAATACGGTGAGAATGTCCGCGTTTATGCCGGGCATTATCAGCACTTCGAAAAATTCGAATTCCAAAACCTGAGGAGAATCGATGGCTGGTAGTCACGACACTCCTGAGATTCCGAATCCGTTTCGGAAGCCCAAGCCCGAGGTCAAAGTGCCGAAGGGGAATGTCACCACATTCTCTTGCGGCAAGTGCGGCGGCCCGGTCGATGTTCGTTATCCCGGTCATTCATTGTCGACGGTTTGTCCGAGTTGCAATTCGGTAATTGATACTAGTAACGAATCGTTTGCGGTGATTGCAACTTACTACAAGCAATTGACTGTTCATCCAAGAATCGAACTTGGAACGCGCGGCGAATTGATGGGCAAAACCTGGGAAGTGATAGGATTTGTTGTTCGCCAGGATCTAGCCAGCAGTTTTAAATGGGAAGAGTATTTACTGTTCAATCCATTCCATGGTTACCGCTGGCTGACTTGCAATAACGGTCACTGGAATTTCGTCACGATGATCAAGGATCGTCCCGATCGTGTGGCTTCCTATGCCAATCTCGAAGGCGACAAGTACAAAATTTTCTATCAGGGCAAAGCTTCGGTATTTTTCGTTTTGGGCGAATTCTATTGGAAGGTTGCCGTCGGCGAAGAAGTTCAAATGGCGGATTACATTCTGCCACCATATGCTTTGTCCGTTGAAGAAGATGGAACGCAACGCGTCTGGAGCAAGTCCGAATACATTACGCCCAATGTCATAAAAGACGCTTTCAAAGTCGACGATGACTCAATTGCCACTCCGATCGGAGTGGCTCCGAATCAGCCTTCGGCGGCGACTAAGACATGGAATAAGGTCGCTCCGATGTGGGCACTTTTTCTTGTCATTCTGACTGTATTGCAAATTACGCACCTGTTTCTCACCACTCACAGCGTGGTTTACGATCAACCAATTGCGTACACAACCAGGCAAGAAGGCGCAATCGATCCTACGGGTGGCAAGGCCGAACAATTTACGACGCCGGAATTTGTAATCACCAAAAACAACAGCAACGTTGAAGTCAAAATTAATACTGATCTGGATAACAGTTGGCTCTATGTTTATGGTGAGTTAGTCAACTCCGAAACGGATGAGACATTTAGTTTTGACCGATCGATCGAGTACTACCACGGTTACGAAGGCGGCGAGTCCTGGAGCGAGGGGGGCACCAGCTCAACTGTTTTAATCGACAGCGTGCCGGCTGGAACCTACTTCATTAATCTTGAAACTGATAACGGTGCCACCGGACCGGCTAATCGACATCAGTATCAATTAACTTTAACAAGCGATATCGGCACCTTTGGTAACTACCTGTGGTGCTTCTTCTTCCTTTCCATCATTCCAATATTCGTATGGTTTAAAAGCCGTGCGATAGAAGTTGCTCGTTGGTCGGATAGTGACTATTCACCTTATGTTTCGTCGAGTTGAGGAGTCGATTGAATGACAGATAAAGCCTATATGATTGTGGGTGCAGCCATCTGCATGTTCTTTTTCTATTCCACTCAGAGTGGGATAACAATTCTTGCCTGGAATGCCGTCAGTCATACCAGGCCTGTGGGACCGGGAATTCATCATAAATAATCAGGGGGAAAATTTGTGGAACAAGCATTCCAGCTTCATAATATTGTTGGCGCGATAGTTTACGCAGCCCTGGGTGTCGTGCTTCTTTGCATGTCATTCGCGGTTTTCGACTTAATCACGCCCGGCAAGATGTGGAAAGAAATTGTCGAGGAGAAAAATCTTCCGCTTGCAATCACGCTTGCCGCAATGACAATCGCTGTTGGAAATATCATCGCGTCTGCCATTCACGGTTAGTTAATTGACGTACTCACTGCTGATCACTGCATTCGTTATTTCGACTTGCGGTCTCGTGTACGAATTGATTGCGGGCACCGTGGCGAGCTATTTGCTTGGCGATTCCGTGACGCAATTTTCAACAGTGATTGGTGTGTACTTGTTCTCCATGGGCATCGGATCTTTTCTGACGCGATACATCGAGAAAAATGTCATTCAGACTTTTGTCCAGGTTGAGCTGTTGGTGGGTCTAGTTGGTGGTTGTTCTGCGGCGCTTTTATTCATGTCGTTTGAACACGTCGAGAATTTTCGGATATTGCTTTATTCTCTGGTTACTATTATCGGTATTCTCGTGGGGCTGGAGATACCGCTATTGATGCGCATCTTGCAGGATCGACTAGAGTTTAAAGAATTGGTCTCGCAGATTTTTACGTTCGATTATGTCGGCGCTTTGTTAGCGTCGTTGTTGTTTCCCCTGGTACTTGTTCCATATCTCGGATTGATTCGATCGGCTTTTCTCTTTGGAATTTTAAACACGGGAGTGTCGATCTGGACTGTTTACCTGTTTCGCAATGATTTGAAGAAACCGCTCCAGCTGCGGTCTCTAGGCATTTGTGTTGGCGTGCTTTTAATCATCGGATTTGTCTTTTCCGACAACTTGATGTCTATCGCTGAAACATCAAGCTATCAAGAACCAATCATCTATTCTAAATCCACTCCTTATCAGCGCATTGTGATCACATGCAAGGGTAAGGAAGTCCGATTGTTTCTGAACGGAAACCTGCAATTCAATTCGCGTGACGAATATCGTTATCACGAAGCACTGGTACATCCGGCGATGACCAGTTTGAAACGACCACCCGAGAACATTCTTGTCCTTGGCGGAGGCGACGGCATGGCGGTCAGAGAGCTGCTTAAGTATCCGTCGGTGAAGTCTATTCAGCTTGTCGATCTGGATCCGACGATTACGAAATTATTTAAAAGTGGTGGCTTGTTGGCAGAACTAAACAAACACTCTTTGAGCGATCCGAGAATTTCGGTGATCAATCAAGATGCTTTTGTTTGGCTGAGAAGTTGCAAAACTCAATTCGATTGTATGGTGATCGACTTTCCCGATCCCAATAATTTCTCATTGGGAAAGCTATACAGCGACACGTTTTACAAAACCGTAAAACGAGCAATGAAGCCTGATGGCGTCGTTGTAATTCAGAGCACATCGCCGTTCTTCGCGAAGAATTCTTATTGGTGTGTCGTTAGTACGCTGGAGTCCGTCGGATTGCGTGCAACGCCATTTCACGCTTACGTGCCGGCGTTTGGTGATTGGGGATATGTGATTGCGACAATCAATGAGTTTCAACCGGGTACGAATTATCCTGCTGGACTCCGCTATGTGACTGAGTCTTCGTTTAAACAAATGCTGGAATTTCCGCCGGATGAAATGCCCACGCAGAAAGCAGTCAATAAGCTAAACAATCAATCGCTAGTCCACCTGTTCGAATCGGAGTGGGGAGAATATGTCGACGCACTCTGATACCACTGAGAGCAACGACGAGAAAAACAGCAACGACAAAAAGTTCAGCCGTGCCGTTTTTTTGAAAACACTAGCTGGATGTACCGTGGCCGTCGCATCCGGAAAGCTGCTTTTCGACACGGTTGCGGCTCGATCGGAATACAGTTGTCGTGTTCTTGGACCGTCGATGAATGTTGGTCACAGGATTAGAGATCGAAAGATTCCACCGGTCGCTGCGAGCATTTCGCCAAGAAGAAAAGTCACCATAATCGGTGGCGGCATAGCCGGCTTGTCGGCCGGATGGTGGCTTAAAAAAATGGGTTTCAATGATTTTGTCATTCTGGAACTGGAGCCCAGTGTAGGCGGAAATTCTTCGTCTGGTAAAAACGCGATCAGCGCCTATCCATGGGGCGCTCACTATGTTCCACTGGCTAATCACGAGTCTGATTACGTTCGCATGTTTTTTGAAGAAATCGGCGTGATTCAAGGATTCGACAAAGCGGGATTGCCCTTATACAACGAACTCTACATGTGTCATGATCCTGAAGAACGTTTATTCATCAATGGTTCGTTTCAAGAAGGGCTAGTGCCGAACAAAGGCTTGCAACCCTCGGACAAAATTGAATTTAAGCGCTTCTTCGAAATCATCTCACGCTATCGGCAAATGGTCGGCAAAGATGGAAAGCGCGCCTTTGCAATTCCAGTAGATTTGAGTTCGCAAGATCCGGAGTTAATGGCGTTAGATAAAATGTCGATGGCGGACTGGCTGAAGCAGAATAATTTTGGTTGCAAACCATTGATGTGGTATGTCAATTATTGTTGTCGCGACGACTATGGTGGCACGCCGAATCACGTTTCAGCCTGGGCGGGAATTCATTATTACGCCGGGCGCAACGGTTCTGCTGGGAATGCCGAAACCAACTCGGTTGTTACTTGGCCTTCCGGTAATGGATTTCTTGTTGAGAAATTGAGAGAACAGTTGAAAGACCACATTCAGATAGGCGCTGCCGTGACCAATGTTGGACCATTGGAAGGATCCAGCCGCGGTGAATGTTTCACTACATTCTTTGATACAGGATCTAACACCACATCGGGAATACTTTCTCAATTTGTGATTTGTGCAACACCAAGATTTTTGGCGAAGCACGTCGTTGCGGAACTCAGGAAGACTGCTGAATACAACAGCCTCAGCTATTCTCCGTGGATGGTTGCGAATATCTCTTTGAAGAAAATGCCTGAAGGAAAAGGTGTCGGGCATGCCTGGGACAATGTTTGTTATTCCAGTCAGTCGCTCGGATATGTTGTTGCGACGCATCAGAACATAACGACTCAAACTAACGCGCCGACGGTCATCACATATTACTATCCGTTGACTGCTGACGAGCCCGTTGCAGAACGGGAAGCGTTAAGAGGATTGTATTCATCGTCGTCATCGACCTCGACTTCTGCATCTCGTTCGCCTTCTTCAACTTCGCCGTCACTGTCATCTAAACCTTCACCTATACCTACATCTGCACCTGCGTCACTTGCATCTGCGCCTTCCTCCTCGACGTCCTCGTCTGTTTCTCAGTCCAAGTCATCTTCTCCTTCTTCGTCTTCTTCTATGTGGGCTGAACGAATCATCGCGGACCTTCAAAAGATGCACCCTGGTATTAAAGACGACATCACGTCCATTGACCTCTGGCCCTGGGGACACGGAATGATACGTCCCACTGTCGGTTTCATTTGGGGCGACACCCGCAAACGCATGAAAGAAAGTTGCGGCAACGTGTTCTTTGCGCATTCAGATATGAGTGGTATCTCTAACTTCGAAGAGGCTCAATATCACGGCGTCGAGGCTGCGAAACAGATCCTGGCGAAATTGGGGATTTCATGATAAATTGCGAATCCTTATAATGGAAACTACAGATACCGATAATGGAAACCACAGAGGCGACTAATTCGAAGGCAGGGTGGTCAGACTTAAAACAATGACGCAGGCAATCGCCACAAACACAGAATCAACGGAACCGATGGAGCAACCTTGGCTCTCATCGTCCGTGTGGGATTGTTCGCTAATTATTGCACCTGCATTTATCACCTCCGCAATTGCGATCGCATTTCGCGCTCAGATTGATAACAGCCAGTACATGCCGCTCTGGGCGTGGGTTACTTTCGTTCTTCTCGTGGACGTCGCGCATGTTTACGCGACTCTGTTTCGGACATATTTAGATCCCAAATCGTTCGTCGCGCACAAACCGTTGTTGCTGCTTGCTCCGTTACTCTGCTGGGGAATTGGATGGGCGCTGTACTCATACAATGATTTGTTCTTCTGGCGCGCACTGGCGTACCTTGCCGTTTTCCACTTCATTCGACAACAGTATGGATTTGTCGCTCTCTACTCGCGAAAAGATCCATCTGCATTCGAAAAGTTTAGAAAACTGGATAAAGTTTGTGTTTATGCCGCTACCCTTTTCCCAATCATTTACTGGCACACGCATCTGCCGCGTAATTTTAGTTGGTTTATCAAAGACGATTTCATCAGCACCGTTCCAGTCTCCATAACCGATTTCGCGTTTGAAACGTATTTGATTATTGGCGCGCTGTACCTGTTGAAAGAAACATTTCTGTGGAAGAAAACAGGCTTTCTGAATATTCCTAAAAATTTGATTGTGGTTGGAACTGCAATCAGCTGGTGGGTTGGAATCGTCGCACTCAATTCCGATATTGCATTCACTATGACCAATGTTGTGACTCACGGAGTTCCATATATGGCTCTGGTATGGCTTTACCATCACAAAACCAGCACCGCCCGCGAACGCACGGTGCAACCCACGAATCGCGATTATTTAAAACTGGCGCGCGACATACTTTTGTCTTTTGCACCAGCATTCTTGCTTTTCCTGGCTCTGCTCGCATACCTGGAAGAAGGATTTTGGGATGGTCTTGTCTGGCGTGAGCACCTGACTTTTTTCGCGCCGTTCGCCAATCTGCCGACGATCACGGATGCTGCAGTTCTTGCCGTTTTGATTCCGCTTTTGTCCTTACCTCAGTCAACTCATTACGTACTCGATGGTTTCATCTGGCGCGTAAAGGATAAAACGAGCACATGGTCAGCTTCTCGCGACCGATGAATGACTAGCGCGATTAGCTTACTCGTGCATTTTTAGAACTGCGATTGCACATGGTGCGTTGCGCAAAAGAAAATTGATTGTGTGTCCCAGGAAAAGACCTTTGCCGATTTTTGCTTCGGCTCCTACGATAATCAAATCGATATCGTTTTGCTGTGCGGTGAGAACGGCGGCTTGTGCTGGGTGCGACGCTGTTTGAACGAGCACCGCGTCGAATGGAACGTCCAGTGCAATTGCTAATTCGCGGAGGCTGGCATCAATTTCATCGCTGATGTTTTGTTCTATCCGATGGCCGCTTTGTGTTTCTTCGCCGTATAAAACATCTGAGCCGGACTCGACAATCGAGAGACAGGTCACACTGGCGTTGAGCGATTTTGCCATTGAGATTCCGAACTCGGCTGCCACCAGTGACAGTTCGCTTCCGCTTACCGGGACTAGAACTTTTTTGATCTGGCGTTCGATATTCGGATCGGGTTCGTAGAGAACGAGCACGCGTGTCGTCGCGTGAATCATGACGTTGTCGACCAGATTTCCGAAGACGTAATCCGCGTCGGCGGCTGGTGCATCCGTAGCCATCAAAAGCAGGTCGTAGCCTTTGTTCGCTTCTTCGACGATTACCTCTAATGGGTTGTCGGAACGAACTGTGCGTTTTAAAAAGCCGACATGCTTTCGGTCGATTATTTTTGAGATGGTTTTAAACGGTTTTTCGGAATCAGTCGACTTGATTGGTTTCACATACAAAGCTGTGGTTTCGATTATTTGTTTTTGACCGATGGTGTTGAGAAGATGTGCGAAAAAAGTATTTCGTGCTTTGCCGGATGACGGCCATAATACGCGCCGGATACGACCAAGCATGGTGCGTGCCTGACGTTCTTCCTTTTTCATATTCTCGATTTCAAGTTCGCTGACCTTTACTTTTGACATCGAGAATTTCATGAGCGGCGCTGCCACCGCGGTAGAAAATAGCGAGATGAAAATTACGATTGCAAACATATCGAGCGTGATGATGTCGAGCGAATAGCCGAGTGTCGCAAGAATCAGACCAAGAGAGCCTTTCGCGTTGGCACCAATGCCGATCGAGATGGACTCCCACTTGCCCAGTCCGCTCAGTTTTCCAGCCAATTGGCAGGAGAGAACTTTGATTCCGAGTGCAGCTACTGCCATCAGAATGGTGATTGTTCCCAACTGCGGTTCGAGCAAAGTGGTCAGGTCAACGTTTAAAGCTGCTGACGCGAAAAATATTGGTGCGAAAAATGCCATCGTCACGATCTCGAGAGGACGCACCACTTTGTGGTTGACGACGGGAGTTTGAGAAAGAATAAGACCGGCAGCGAATGCACCAAGTACGATGTGAACGCCGAGAGCTTCCGTGGTGGCAGCGCTGGCTAAGAGAAGCACGACCATGCCGGTAATCAAGCCGTCGCTTGTTGATAGATGATCGTTGACCCATCGCAGGACGGTGAAAATTAGTGGTCTGCCGAAATATATGGCAAGTAAAAAGCAGACGGTTCCGACCGTGGCTTTGATAATCGGAACTGGATTAGATTCGCCTCCGGAGCCGGCTAGAACGACAATGATGGCGAGAAGAAGACAGCAAAGCAGGTCGTGCGAAAGTGAGGTGGCGATGATCAGTTGCCCGAGTTCGAGGCGCAACATTTTCATGTCCATCAAAACTTTGGCAACGACCGGAACCGATGATGCCGCAAAAACAGTCCCGAGAAAAACTGCGAAGGGGAGCTTGTTTTGCGGATCTACCAGTAGGTTGTCCGGCAAGAAAAGTGCCGTGGTACATCCCAAAAGAAGTGGACCGAAAAGACCGATCGTTCCCATATAAAATGCGGGACGTCCCAATTTTTTCAACATCGCTGTATCGGTTTCCATCCCGGTCAGCATGAGAAGAAACGACACGCCGATCCATGAAATTACTTCTATGAGCCGAGATTGCGAGCCATCACGAGGGAAGAGTTGCGCTGACAGATCGGGAAAAAAGAGTCCGAAGAATGATTGGCCGAGAAGCAAACCGGCAAGAATTTGTCCGATGATTGCCGGTTGTCCCATCAGAACCATCAGCTCACCGCAAACGAGCGAAGCGAAAAGCAAAATTGCTATTTCAATAAATAATAGTAAAACTGCGTGTTCGCTTAAATTTGTATTAGAGCGGTGGGCGTGTTTGGCGCCTGCATCTGCGCCTTTCGCGTCAGGCGTTTTTGTAGTGCCTTCGATTTGCTGATCGTCAACTTTATCGGTTGCAGCGACGGTACGTAAGACCGCGACACTTTGTTTGATTTTGTCGCGCCATTCATTCGCCACTGCGAGTTGGCTTTTGTTTACTGCCTCCGCGTCTTGCGCAGTCACTCCGCAGATAACGACGCCATCAAGTTCGATAACCGGTACGTTGTCCAGCCCCGATCGAATTTGGATCTTTGACAAATCGACGCCGGAATCGGTAACGAGATGGCGGATGCGTTCGTTGATGTTTTCGCCGCGTTCAATCGCTGACAATAGTTGCGTATTACTAACCGCGAAGATTTTTTCATCGCCTGCGTAAATATCGCAGAACTCGGTAAGCGCGAGTGCTGCCGGAGCATTAATGGTGGCAAGAATCAGAACGACAAGTATCAGAAATGATCTACAAACTCTTCGCCAATTAAAATTCAAACGACACCTTTGCGCTTTCGGCTCAATGGAAGCCAGTCTCTATACGGATTAACTTATAGTCTTATACATATAGGTGACTATGGCAAACTCCAAAGAGTTTTTCAAGCCTAACTTCGATTCTCCTGAATCGAACCCGCGTAACGTGGTAATCGGAACAGACAGGATTCGAACCTGTAACCCTATGAAGGCAGGACGTTTAGCAAACGGCTTCCTCGGCCAGTCGGACCTGTTCCAGATGTGAACAAAACGATTTGAGCGCACTCAATTTCAATCGAACGTTTCAGTTCGGAATAATTTCGGTCGCACGCTATAAATAAACAGACGGTATCAAATACGGTGTGAGGCTACGATTGTTTCTCGCCTTTAATGGAGAGAAACAAAGCCGCTGCCCATGTAAGTGGCATCACCAAACTCACCACAGATAGTGACACGATCCAAGCCAAATCCTTTTTCATCTTGCCGCGATATTGAGCGACAACGACTGGTAAGGAAAGCAGTGCGGCGAAACTTATGAAGCCCGCGATTCTTAAAACGTTAACAAGCGTGCCGCTTGAAACGTCGGCTGCACGGAGCGCGTCAGCCACGAGAAAAATTAGACCTGGACTGGCTAGCGCCACCACCGCCAGGGCAATGCCAAATACGGCCAGGCTCATAGCCCGCGAGAATTTCTTGATGAACAGAAGAGCGATCGCGGTCAACAGTAGTAAAGTAGAGAATGCAAAACCAGCGGCTTCGTAGAGAAAACCAATGGTGGCCAGCGTCTCTTCGTCGGTCGGCGCAGAGTCTCCCGCCATCGGGGTCCAGGGCTGCACGCCAAGGTCAAGAATGACGGGATTGTTTTGTGCGGCGGGTGGAACTTCTATGGGCTCAATGGTCTTCAGTGCTTCGATAGCGGATTGGTCTTTCTCTTCGCTGCTCGATGACCGGACTATTTTGGGATCGACAACCTGACCTTGACTCGTTACTTGAAACGACAATACAGGTGTCGAACTTAAAGATGCTTTTTTCCAGTTTGCGAAGATTTTGCGTCTCAGTCGTATTTCATATCCCTGATAATCGGATTTGTCCTGAAACGACAAACCTGGAGCTTCCTCTTCCGCCAGCAGTGGTTGGACTGCACCGAGATTCAGCGCGGCAAGCGCGAATAGTACAAGGAAATTTCTCAGAATGTTTTTCACAGATGAAAGGTCGCCATGAGCTGCTGAACAAGTGTAGCGCACAAAACATCGCAAAAACTCTGTCGTTAAGTTAGTAAATATGGTGACCATGCGGCGCCAGGGTGACGGCGCCGCGGGCAACTCGACAGTGTTGACATGAGTTGCGGTCACCTGTATTGCGGAGTCGTCACTTGCGTTTCGCGCACAGTGCGATTTAATTCGCCTGCCCTCGCGATAGATACAACGTTTAGTGATGCCATTCTCCGTCTTAAAACTTGACGTCGAGGGGATTCGAACCCCTAATTTCCGAGGTGAAAGCCCGGTGCCTTAACCACTTTGGCCACGACGCCTAGTAACTGCACAGACAGGGATCGAACCTGTGACACATCGGTTAACAGCCGATTGTTCTGCCAAACTGAACTACTGTGCAAAGTACGGAAGCAGAGGGACTCGAACCCCCAAACCTTTAACGGCCAACTGTTTTCAAGACAGCGTCCTCATCCAGCCGGGTTACTTCCGTGAGTCGCAGTCAGTACGATTAGCTCGGGAATCGTACTGTTAGCCATCTTGTGGGTGGAGTGCTGTTGGCTACTGCGACTATTTTCCGCGTGTGGGAGTTGCACCCACTTCAAGCGATACCGTATGTGGTGTTCTCTTATCCAGGACGGTTTGTTTCTCTCCCAGTAATAGATAAGAAAATACACGAGGAGAACAAGAAGGGAAAAACTCCTCAGTATCGCCGACGGTGCTCTACTCGCACCTGCGGCATAAGCCGTTGACAGGAATCGAACCTGCAACCCGCTGTTTACAAAACAGCAGCTCTACCTATTGAGCCACAACGGCGTGGAACCGCATCCAGGATTTGAACCTGGGCCTAATGGGTTAGAAATCCATTGCTCTTCCGCTAAGCTAATACGGCATGGTACCAGTGGTAGGATTCGAACCTACAACCTCGCGCTTATCTGGCGCTAACCGGGTATAAATCGGTCGCTCTGCCGATTGAGCTACACTGGTTTATTCAATTCACGATTTGTTTTTGTCTGCTTTTTATTTTCGAAACTATAAATTTCGATTTTCGTTTAATATGTCGTTCCGTTATTCGTATCATTTGATTCACCTCACTTTTGTTGATTGCTATGGAGGCAGTAGGAATCGAACCTACTTCGAGCTGGTTAAAAGCCAGATGCATAGCCACTCTGCCATACCTCCAAGTCTTTGGTTTTGTATTCGGTCATTTCGGGTTGTATGAAATTGGGAGCACCGACGAGAATCGAACTCGCATTAACGGAGTGAAAATCCGCTCTCCTGAACCATTAGAGGACAGTGCCATATTTTTAAACTGGGTTTTGCACAGTCGCGATGTCGAATATTTTTCGACAACGCGCGCTGATGCCTTTGATCGTTTATGCTTCGACCCCTGTCAGGACTTGAACCTGAACGCTTCTGGTTCGGAACCAGATGCTCTTCCATTAAGCTACAAGGGCGCGTGCCGTACGAGTCGGAGATACGAGTGAACTCGTCCCCAAAATGGGGGGACGTTTGGAATCGAACCAAAATTAGCTTGAAAGGCTAAAACCGAATGTAAGTATTTCCAGTGAGAGTACGGCAAAATTTTTCCGTGAGAGTTGTGGATGCGATGGCTTGCGCCGTTCAAATCAAAGTTGAGTGTTTTATGTATGTATGTATGTATGCATCTATTGTTAAGCACGGAGAATGGTCGGCGGGGCACGGATTCGAACCTGCGAAGTCTTGCGACGTGTGGGTTACAGTCACACTGCTTTAACCACTTGCATACCCACCGATGGGTTTGGATTTTAAATACTGAGTTTTGAATTCAATATTTAAACTTTGGATTTTGATTTGAAAAAATTGGAGTCCCTTACAGGATTCGCACCTGTATAAACCGGTTTGCAGTCGGTCACCTGGCTGTTCGGACAAAGGGACGTGGAGCCTATCATCGGAATCGAACCGATACCTCCGCCATGGCACGGCGGGATGCTGCCTTTAGAATAGATAGGCAAAGGACCGTACAATTTGCGAATGCGGTTTCGCCGTCAAAAGGGTATGTATGCAATCACTGTCGGGGTACGGTCACATGGTTGCCGCAGAAGGAGTTGCACCTACACTAGCTCACTTATCGGGTGAGTACTCTGCTGTTAAGTTATGCGGCAGTGATACCAGTTTGATACCAGTTTTGTTTTAAACGAAACGTTTGTTTGCTTAAACCATCGTTCACGATCAATGAAAATGGAGGCAGTAGGAATCGAACCTACGTCGGTGGAAACCACTGGTTAAGAGCCAGGTGCATAGCCATTCTGCCATGCCTCCATAAACTTGAAGTGAAATTAGAACGGAACCGCCGGTGGTGCCGGCGATTTAAATTGGAACCCCTGCCAGGATTCGAACCTGGAGCCTTCTGGTTCGTAGCCAGACGCTCTTCCGTTAAGCTACAAGGGCGTGGAGCCTACCATCGGATTCGAACCGATATAACCATCTTGGAAGGATGGAGTTCTACCATTGAACTAGGCGGGCACATGGACCGTACAAGTCGCGAATGCAAGAGTTTGTGGGTCTTTACGTTTCGCACCCGATTTTCTCGTCGGGAAGATTGTCCACAGTTTTTCTTTTGGTGAGAGATTGTATGCATCTGCTGTTGGGGTACGGTCGATATTACCGAAGCTGGTCTTGAACCTGCACCTCCGCGCTAACGCGAAGTCTACTTTGATTTATTCGGCATAGTAATTACCCGATGAAGGACTTGAACCTTCAACCCTCTCCTTGTAAGGGAGTTGCTCTGCCATTGAGCTAACCGGGTGTGGTGCCTAGGGTTGGAATCGAACCAACAACGCGCAGGGCTTCAACCTGCCGCTCTACCGTTGGAGCTACCTAAGCATGGTGCCTCTGGAAGGACTTGAACCTTCAAACTTCTGTTTTTGAAACAGATGCATATACCGATTCTGCTACAAAGGCATGCGTGAAGATCGAGCAGCGAAGCCGATCTAGAAGGAGGTGGGAGCCGTGTGAATGGCGGCTCCCTGTGCTGTGAAAAATTGCCCGTGGAAGGATTCGAACCTTCAAAAAGCCTGTGTTTAAAACAGGTGCATATGCCAGTTCTGCTACAAGGGCATGTGGCCGTACAAGTCGGTGTGCTTTGATGAAACTGAGGAATCGAACCTCAAACAGTCTGAGTTTTAATCAGATACTCTACCTATTGAGTTAGTTTGTATGCACATCCAGTGAGAGTACGGCGCACTGGTAATTGGAGACTATCGGTTTCGAACCGATTACCTTCTCGTTGCAAGCGAGATGCTCTACCGGGTTGAGCTAAGTCCCCATGTGGTGGCAGAGACCGGAATCGAACCGGTAGTCTTCAGGGTATGAGCCTGACATGTTAGCCGTTACACCACTCTGCTATGGCGCACCCCCCAGGATTTGAACCTGGATCCAGCGAGTTTGGAGCTCGTAATGTTGCCAGTTACACCAGGGATACGTGTGTTGTTTGAGTTGCTGTGCACATGCATCACTGATTTTGCGCCGGCTGATGCCGGACAAAATTTGGAATGCATTTACGCATGTGCACGAGCACTCAAAAAATGCGTTACGCGGATTCAATTTTCAGGGTGCGGTTTTGTTCGGTACTTTATTCGTTGCGCATCTTGTGAGGAGGCGCATGGAAACAGTCTCTTCGCAGGGTGCGAAAGAGAACGAACAGTGTTTTTCTAATTACCGAAAACCGAGGCTATAAAACAAAAATGCCTGGGCTTTCGACCCAGGCTTGACGATTTGGATAAGACACTTTGATGTCAGATCGCCCCTGGGTAAATTGTATTTACTGCGCCTGTCGTCCACAAGCCACGTCTGCTTTCTACGGCGGACGGTTTGTTGATGCGACTCTCGCAATTCATAAAATTGTGTATTGATCTGAGATACATGGTCTTACTCCTAATTGCTTCCCGCTGATTTGCTTGCTCGTTAATCAATCAATCGTTCGATCAATCTTCGGCAGTCAAACAAATATTTGGTCCGCACTGACAATAGTACCACAGCCCTCAAAAAAATAGAAAGGGGGTTTTTCAACTTTTAACAATCGAACTTCGGTATACATGCGGGTTCTACGCATACGAAAATGAAGATACATTTCGTTTAGTGTTTTGTTAAAGCTCAAGGTTCTGTATTTATTTCATCGTTATCTCTTGTTCTGAACAAGAGCTATAAATTAGAAACTAATCTTGTAGAAATTGGAAATGTGATTTTGATGGTATGAAGTATTGAAGAGCTAAACGAAATCTCTAACCTCGATTTGAATTATGTCGGGGATGTCTCTAGCGTAGTTGAAATTTGATGATCATGGCTCTGGGTGCTCATCTTCTTATTATGATATCAGGCTGCTTTAGTATTGCAAGTGGTGGCACGTAAAGTTTTTATCTT
>Ga0163154_10000156_pt1 | contig 100277 bp, 110 predicted proteins | sample OliLakLV19MP9P1_FD_148649 | JGI IMG/M metagenome (GOLD analysis project Ga0163154, IMG submission 148649) | Freshwater microbial mat bacterial communities from Lake Vanda, McMurdo Dry Valleys, Antarctica - Oligotrophic Lake LV.19.MP9.P1 | ecosystem: Environmental > Aquatic > Freshwater > Lake... | reverse complement strand
TCTCTTCCCCCTCACCCCTTCCCCCTCACCCCTCACCGCCTAATGAAGTTAACGACGATCGCGCCCTCATTCAACCCGGCGATCGCAGCTTGCTGATTATTGAAGATGATATTCACTTTGTTCGCATTTTGATGGATATGGCGCGTCAGCAGGGGTTTAAGGTACTCGCTGCTTTACGCAGTCAGTCTGGACTGATATTGGCGCAGACCTTTGAGCCTGATGCCATCATGCTGGATCTTCGCCTGCCGGACATGGATGGCTGGGCGGTGCTCGATCGGCTCAAGCACGACCCTGAAACGCGTCATATTCCTGTACACATTCTCTCGGTTGATGAGGGGCAACAGCGCAGCCTCCAGTTAGGCGCGATCGCGTATCTGCAAAAGCCTATTTCGCCGGAAGCATTGACGCAAGCATTGGTGGACATCAAAGGCTTTGTGGAACGCCAGGTGAAAAACCTCTTGGTGGTGGAAGACGACCCGGTGCAAGCCCACAGTATTCGAGAGTTGATTGGCAATGGGGATGTTTCCACCAGCATCGTTGGCACGGGAGCCGAAGCACTGGCAGCGCTGCGATCGAGAGTCTTTGACTGCGTTGTGTTGGATCTAGGATTGCCCGACATGAGTGGGTTTGACTTGATCGAGCAGATCAAACAACAGCCAGAATTTTCCCAGTTGCCCATTATTGTCTATACCGGCAGAGAACTCACGCCACCCCAAGAAACGCAGCTTCGGCGATTGGCAGAAACCATCATCATTAAAGATGTGCGATCGCCCGAACGGTTGCTCGACGAAACCGCTCTCTTTTTGCATCGTGTGCAGGCAAACCTGCCAGAAGCAAAGCGGCAACTGCTAGAACAACTGCACCAGAGCGATCCGGTGCTGGCTCACAAAAAAGTGCTCATTGTCGATGATGATGTCCGCAATATTTTTGCCCTGACTAGCCTGCTAGAGCGTTACCAGATGCAGGTTTTTTACGCCGAAAACGGGGTTGATGGCATTGCGGTACTCCAAAACCACCCCGATATGGATGTGGTGCTGATGGATGTCATGATGCCAGAACTCGACGGCTACGAAACAACGCAGGCAATCCGGCAAATTGAGTTTTTTCGATCGCTCCCCATCATTGCCCTCACTGCAAAAGCCATGCAGGGCGATCGGGAAAAGTGCCTGGAAGCAGGTGCCTCCGACTACATCACAAAACCTGTGGATACCGAACAGTTACTCTCGCTGCTGCGGGTCTGGCTCTACCGTTGAGCAATGACCGTAGCGCGATAGTTAGAAGTGCTTGTGTCCCTACGGTTTACTGTCATAGCAAAATTGATGGTGAGCAAGGGACGGAACCCCTTAAAATTTCAACTAGCACTCCCTGGCATCAACAAGAGACCGTATGAGCGAAACAACCGAAACAATTTTTAGCAAAATCATCCGCAGGGAAATTCCCGCCGAGATTGTTTACGAAGACAATTTGGCACTCGCGTTCAAGGACGTGAATCCGCAAGCTCCCATCCACATTCTGGTCATTCCCAAACAGCCGATCGCCAAGCTGTCTGATGCCGAGTCGAACGATCACGCCCTCATGGGTCATCTTTTACTCACTGCTAAGCGTGTTGCCGATCAGGTTGGTCTCACTAACGGCTACCGTCTCGTCATTAATACTGGCGCGGATGGCGGGCAGACGGTTGACCATCTCCACCTGCACCTTTTAGGTGGGCGATCGCTCGGCTGGCCACCCGGATAAAGGGTAGGGAGCATGGGGAGGGGGAGAAGAGGGGCAGAAAGGCAAAAGGCAGAAGGCGAAAGGTGAACCTCAAAACAGCAAACTCAGAACTTAGAACGTCTCCACCACCCTTTCACTCCTCACCGCCCCTGCGTTCTCTCGCCTCTTCTGCTTCCTCACTCCTCTCACCTCACTCCTCTCACCTCACTCCTCACCTTTCTCCTCACCTTCCCCCCTCCACGCTAAAATTGAGCTAGATTCGGAGGAATTCCAACGGTTTACACACGCCCCCTTGCCCGCCTCATTGAGCAACTGCAACATCTTCCTGGTATTGGTCCTAAATCAGCACAGCGATTGGCGCTTCACATCCTCAAGCGATCGGAAGATGAGGTGAAAGCACTAGCAAACGCGCTGATAGAAGCCAAGCAGCAGGTTGGTTACTGTTCTGTATGCTTTCACTTATCCGCAGAACCCGTCTGCGAAATCTGTCGCACCTCTAGCCGCGATAGCCAAACAATTTGTGTAGTGGCAGATTCTAGAGATGTCATTGCCTTGGAAAAAACACGCGAGTATCGCGGTAAGTACCATGTGTTAGGCGGATTAATTTCTCCGATGGACGGTATTGGTCCAGAGCAACTGCACATTCAACCGCTGATCCGTCGCGTCAAACAGCAGAATATTGCCGAAGTCATCATGGCGATTAGCCCTAGTGTCGAAGGCGAGACGACAACTCTCTATGTGGGTCATCTGCTTAAGCATTTTACAAAAGTCACGCGCATCGCCTTTGGGCTACCGATGGGCGGCGATCTGGAATACGCGGATGAAGTAACATTAGCAAGAGCATTAGAAGGGCGGCGAGAGCTGGATTAGCGAGCGAGCTGCCAGCGACTAATGTTCTGTCAAAAAACACACCTTCAAATTTTTCCAGCTTTGGTTTGCCCGTCAAACTTTAGTTGACGAACTGCTAGTGGTCAGATGAAGCAGATTGGAGCACGCTTAAAGCCATTTCTACGCTGGGCGATTCTGGGTGGAACGCTTTTCTTTTTAGGCACAGTGCTGAAGCAACATTGGCAGCACGTTGTTTCCATTCGCCTGGAAGGAAGGAGTTGGGCCTGTTTAGCCATTGCCCTCGGAGTCACTCTGCTTGCACATCTCTGCGCGGGTGGTGTTTGGAGTCGCCTTTTGCAAGATTTCCGCCAGCCTGTAAACGGAGTTGGGCTGGTGCAAGCCTATTTGAAAACCACGATCGCCAAGTACCTTCCTGGCAATGTCTGGCATTACTACGGTCGCGTTACGGCTGCCACTAAAGCAGGTGCAACTCTAGAAGCGGCAACCGTCAGCGTTTTGTTAGAACCGCTGTTGATGGCTGCTGCCGCCTTGGTGGTGACGTTGTTATGCAGCCAACCGATCGCGGCACGCTACGGCTTAGCGGCTTCGGCGCTTCAGTGGCTCAGCCTGATCGGGATTCTCGCGTCTGTTCATCCCCGTTTCATCAATCCGCTCGTTCGCTTTTTAGGAAAACTTAAGCAAAAAGCGACTAGAACCACAGTTGCTACTCCCCCCTTTAAGCTGGAACATTACCCGCTCGTCCCGTTAGTGGGAGAAATCGGTTTTCTGTTACTACGGAATCTGGGCTTTCTGCTGACCTTTCTGGCACTGAGTCCGATCGCCTCTGACCAACTGCCCCTATTGCTCAGTGCCTTTAGTCTGGCGTGGCTCTTAGGTTTGGTGGTTCCTGGTGCTCCAGGTGGGCTTGGCGTCTTTGAAGCGATCGCGATCGCCCTACTGGGTCAGACCTTCTCTCCCGGCTTGATTCTCAGCGTGGTAGCGCTCTACCGTCTCGTTAGCATTCTGGCAGAAACGGCTGGTGCAGGCTTAGCGTGGCTTGACGAACACAGCACCTTTTAAGGGTAAATGCCCGATGTCAGCCGATAGTTCGCCAGCCAAGGCTTTTCAGTTGGGGAATCAAAGAGCCAATGGTGAAGGAAATCGGCAAACTTGACTGGAATTTGAAGCTGCTGCCATGCCTCACTTGATCCCTGCGAAAGGTGATGATAAAAATCTGGGTGCGTCAGCAGCTTCTCAATGCTGTCTGCTAGCGCCAGAGGGGTTTGAGCCGGAAAGATAACCGCGCTCACGCCGTCCCTCAGCCTACCTCGAAACATAGGATGATCTGATGCCACGATTGGGGTACGTGCACAAAGCGCTTCGTAGATCGTCATCGGCAGCCCTTCAGGGTACTCATGATGGCTGGGGATAATCACCACGTCTGCACTCCGCATGAGATGGACAACCTTGTGGTGGGGCACCAGTCCCAAAAAATCGATCACATCGGCAATGCCCAGATGCTGTGCCTGCTGCTATCCATATGCCCGCGTCCAGCAAGTTTGAGCCTTACGTCCATTTTTCTGGCTTTCAGCGCTGCGATCGCCTCAAGGATATCACCGATTCCCTTTGCTTGCGAGATCGTGCCGACATAGACTAACTGCCGTGTGCCACTAGCACCTAAATACTTGGGCGCAAAAGCATCCGGCGTTACCACTGGAAGCCAATCCCACGGGACTATTTTGGCTGGACTCACACCGATCGCCTCTAGGGAGCGGGACGCATTAAGGTTGTGATTGCCCACCCACTCGATTTGTTTATGGTTGAGTCAGCGCGCCAATTGAGCATTACGCCACTTGTTGCGCCAGCCATCTAGTTGAAATGAATCTGCCAACACTGCGACGGTAGGAATGCGTTGCCGAATTGCCCACTGCAACACCTCACGGCTGGGAAACGTCAGGATAAGATGGGTAGGCTTTTGTGCCTCAATGAGCGCAATCAGGTCTTTGTTACGCCAACGCTCGTTAAAGCCAGCTCCTATAGCGCGAATGCCATTCTGCAACACCTCGTTGTAGCGACTGGGTGTGATGCAAACCAGAGTCGCCATCTCCTCCACTTGCCGACCAATGCGGGCGATCGTGTCCACAGAGTAGCGCTGAGCATAGTAGGTTTCTTCTCCCCCCTCATGCAAACGGTTGACCGTTTCACGAAAATCGCCTGTGTATTGAACCAGTAAGACACGCATTTTGGATCGCATTTTGTACTTGGGGTGAAGCCTGAAAGATCAGTAAGGCAGCAAATGTAAACGAGGCAGCGGTCAAGCATTAAAAAGTTTTCATAAGTCGCCCAAGAGCCTACCTAAGTAATTCTTAGGGCTATAGGAGAATCTCTACGACTGTCGTGAAGTCTCAGTAAAGTCTCATCATGAAAGTTTGATGCTTCTGCCGCCCTTTGCAGCGCTTTTGACTCACTCTTTGCCACGAGATCAACGTTTCAGGCAGTAAAAGTAACGAAGTACAGCAGTTCGGTAGCACGTGGTTGGCTGTATCCCTATAGGGACAGTTCTTCAGCTAAAATTCAGGCTTGATAAAGAGGCAGAAGAGCGCAAGGGAAAAATTACAGTCGGGTAGAGTCAGGTTTCGCCAGAGTCTTTACATGCAGACGCATCTTATCTCTAGTGTTCCTATGTCGATAAGATTGGATTTCAGCAGTTGCACACGAATAGAAAACAAGACAGCAAAGGCGAAAAAGATCTACCCAACTCGTATCATCTGAAATCTCATTAGGATTGCGTCGAAACCGGTGCGTATCAAACATTAGAACCTCTACAAAATGACGATTTAGTGTTATCGTTCATTGGCAAAGAGTGGCACCAACACCCTTCGGTCGTAGCTTTATTGCATCATTCACTCCAGTATGACAAGGAAAAAACTTGACCGCAGTAAAATCTGTCTAACTCTCATGTATCTTTTGCAAGAAAATAAAAAGACTGTAAAGGAGTACTGAAATTCCTGTTTGCTCTTGCTTACTTACAGCAATTTTCAGTAGAACTGTCAGTGCCCACAATTTTTCAAAAAGCCTCGGTGCAAAGTCTATGGGCATTGCCCACCCTACAATCTGTGGCTTATTCATGTGAAAACGGCTGTATCAAAAGCAGCGTGAACCAAGAGCTTGCGCATAAGCCTGCTCATCCTCGCAAAATGAGATAAAACTGCTGCTGCATTCTAGAGCCATTAGTTCATGCTTCCTAAGCACAAAAGGTGGTGCGGCGAGTTTTGAGGCTCGTCTATGCTAAGCTCGCTCGTTATGAAACTAAAACTAAGGCAGGCTGAAAGCGGATTACATTAAACGTTTGTAGTACGCTGGTCTGCCCCAAGTTTGCTCTACGTTATTCTGAAGCTGACATCAGAGCAACGGTAGGGATAGCATGACTGCCGAGTTTGACTCTGCATAGCTGCCCCTGTTCTGTCTCACTCCCTCGGTCTTCTGCTTTTTGAAGCGGGAGGTTAACCAGATGGTAAAGCCGCCCCTTCTTCACTCCAGTACTGCGTCTGAACCAGCGTTGCCGTTCAGCATGGCTTCAGAGTCAATTGTCTCTAGCTCAGAGTTCAGCAGTGATGGCAGCAACTCTGCTTTTGCTTCACGTTTGAGCTGGGAAAAAATGCGATATTCGTCTGGGTCGAAAGTACTAGGTGCAAGCTGCGTTTCATCGACCTGCATTTTGATCAAGTTGTATTGCACGTTTTCGGCATGAATCGCGAACGTTACGGTAAAGACTTCCAAAAAATTGACGACCCACGCACATTCGTCTTCAGGGTAGTTTTGGTAGTACTTAATGAGTTCAGCAATCCGCGTTTCTAAATGGGTGCGCGAATGCTTGCAAATGAGAATAATTTTGAGCAGTGCAACAACTAGAGTAATCGGATTGCCCTGTGACAGCAGTAGCACAAAGAGCTGGGATGGCTCTGTTTGATTTTCGGTGGTTAAATAATCGATCACCCGATTGCACGTCCGCAGCATTAGCGCACTGTTAATAACTTCGTCATCATGGCTTTCGTAAAGGGTATCTAGTTTCTCTGTTAGTTTTGAACGCAAAGTGCCAACAAATTCCTGGTTTTCAATCGAGAAAATTAAGTATTGCTGAATGCTTTGTTTGAATTGGTTGTAGGCTAAATTCTGCGTCTGATTAACAAAGATATTGGCTAAATTAGCGTAGCTGAATGGTCCTCGCTTTGCCACGATCGCCTTGATCAGCCGCAGCACTTCTTCACCTAGTGCCGTTGGGTTTTTGGGCACACGCTTACTAGGAGCATTGCTCTGCGATCGCGCAATATACATTGCCAAATCGAACTTAAACCGATCCTTCAATTGCTTTGATAAGGCTCTCGCTGCCTCTCGCTGCTCGATCGGGTTTTTTAGATCCACGTATTGTGGCACGAGTAAATAGGAGGTGTAGCGCGATACCCACGGACCGCGTTCTTTCTCCTCATAGCGAGATGCAAAGAGCTTGAGTTCGTCGTAATCGCTGCTTTTAACAAACCCATCTAGCCAGTGGCGAAGCCGCTTTAATGTCGGGGATGCTGTGTTGCGAGTGATAGAGGGATCGGCAAAAACGACGACCAGTTCCTGAATTGGCTTATAATTTCGAGTCGCATCCCAGTTGTTTACTAAGATGTAGCAACATCGCTTAAGTGTATTTCTAAATTCTTCTTCATTGTTAGAAAAAACAATATCATAAATTGCTTGCATCGCCTCAGCGCTGATGGAATCAACGTGATAGATGAATAAGCGCTTGAACTCAAGGAGCACTTCTTCAGGAGGCCATTTATTGACAATTCCCAGGAGAAAATTGTAAACCGTGTCCTGAGCTTGTTGAATGTTCCGACTCAGCCTGTTTAGTCGAATCGGTGTCTCATTTTGGTGAGCATCGTCTAGAGCATCCCTGATCATCATAGGTATTCAGGATTAACCAATAGATTCGACAACGGACGAATGTGAAAAAAGACATCTATGTGAACAATCAGGCTAGAGGTTCTTACTCCTCTGACCGTGTGGCTGGCTCTAAGACTGGTCAGGCTCGATGCCTAGAGATTAGAGAGCTAAGCGTCTCATGATAATGCAGTGTTTGTCCACAGTACTTAGTGACGAGATCCAGCTTGAACGTGTGATTATTACTGAGTCAGCCGATGATCTCGGTCACAACCGCTGGCTTCGCAGGCATCGTGCTGGACCTTTGTTCAGTATGAATACTGGTCTTGATTGCCTGTTACAAACGAAGCATCATGCAGTTGTCTAAGCTTTTCGATCGCTAAAAGCATCGGTTGTAAAGCTCTTTGAAGCCAAGTGCTAACGCTAGAGAGTCCTTCTGCGCCATTATCCGTACATCTGTGGGCGATCGTTTCACCCGTTCGAGTAAAGAATCAATGTGTGCTACCTCCGTGTCAGGGTGTCAAAAATGTTAGATGTAACGCAGCAGACCATAACCTTCGTTAGAAATACAGACATTAACTGAAATCTAAACTCAGATTATACTCAGTGCTGACTACGAGAGCTATAAATCAGTAAGATTACCCGAATTACAGTCTTGTTTGCTCAGATTACGGATGCTGTCATCTTTCGCTGACGCTTCTGTAGGCTGTTTCGTTAGCACGGCTCACTCGGTTTCGCGTCGCCAGCGCGATCGCACTAGCCGAATCTCGTCATAGCCGTACATGTCACCCAAATGCTCACGAAGGCTGCCCAAAGCATCGGGACCCACTGTGTTGATGGCGTGCATGATTTTGTCCTGGCGATCGAGCGACACCAACCCATCTAGATCAACGGGATAGCCTAACTCCAATAGCTCAGCCAGATGGTTCATGATGGTGCTGAGGCGAAAGTTACGCCGTTCGGCAATATCGGCAGGTTCCAGTCCTTCTTGATAGAGCGCCAGGGTTTGCAGTTGGGTTTCTGAGGCACGAGTTGACGGCGCGATCGGCGGGGATGGTTGAGGGATTGCACCCGTCTCGGTTTGGAGCGGTAAACCACGCTCGGATCGGAACGCCCGAATTTCGGCTATGAATGGTTCGCTGTACTGTGCCAGCTTGCGGCTACCGACTCCCGAAATTTTGGCGAATTGAGCGAGGGTTTGAGGCTGCGCGTTTGCCATCGATCGCAAGCTGGAATTGGGAAACACCACGTAGGGTGGCACAGATTGTTCGTCTGCTAGGCGCTTGCGAAGCTTCTGAAGGCGATCATAGAGCGCTTCAACCTCAGCAGCATCGACCTTAGAGGGTGCAAGGACATCGCCTGGTTTGACCGGATCAATGGCAACCATGACACTCCGCTGTTTGCGCAGTACTTCCCAACTCAGGGCATTGAGTTGCAGCATCGAGTAGCCGTCAGACGTTTCATCTAACAACCGTTGATGGATGAGCGATCGTCCCAACAGTCGCCACTGTTCCGCACTCCGATCTTTGCCAATGCCGTAGGTGGAGAGTTTGTCGTGACCATTTTTCAGCACGCGATCGAGCTTGGAGCCACGCAGCACATCGATCGTGTGGTTGATACCAAACCGCTGATCGCGTTGGGCAAAACGAGCGACACAGGACAGAAACTTCTGGGCTTCTAGCGTCCAGTCTTCGATCGGCTTGGGGTGACAGCAGTTATCGCAGGTGCCGCAGGTGCCCGGAAAGTCTTCGCCGAAGTAGCCAAGCTGAATCGTGCGGCGGCATTCCGTTGCCTCAGCGTAATTAATCACCCGTCGTAGCTGTTGGGTCGCAATCCGCTGTTCTTCTTCTAACGGATCGCCCGTTGCTCTATCGACCTTTTGCGCGATTAAGAACTCAACGGTCTTAATGTCACCCGCACCATAGAAGAGTGTGCAACGAGACGATTCACCATCGCGTCCGGCTCTGCCCGATTCTTGATAGTAGCCTTCGATGTTGCGGGGCAGGTCGTAGTGAATGACAAAGCGCACGTCGGGTTTGTTGATACCCATCCCAAAGGCAACCGTAGCCACCATCACCCGCGCATCGTCGCGGATAAACATATCCTGGTTATCGCGTCGTACAGCATCGCTTAAACCCGCATGGTATGGCAGTGCTGAAATGCCGTCTTGTTGAAGTCTTGCCGTGATCTCGTCCACACGCTTACGGCTCAAGCAGTAGATGATGCCCGCGCCTTCGGTCTGCTGCACCTGCTGAAACAGTTCGACATACGCCTGTTTCTGACTGCCTTTGGGTCGCACGTCGTAATACAGATTCGGACGGTTGAAGCTGGCAACGTGAATATGTGGGTCTTGCAGCTCCAACTGACCGAGAATGTCGTGTCGTACCCGTTCGGTTGCCGTTGCCGTCAGCGCCACGATGGGAATGACGCGATCGTCGTTTTGATACCGCTGCCGCAAGCGCCGTAACTGACGATATTCTGGGCGAAAATCGTGCCCCCATTCGGAGACGCAGTGTGCTTCGTCGATCGCAAACGCTGAAATGCCCACTCGCGCTTTGACCTGATCCAAAAAGCCCAAAAACGATTCGCTGAGCAGCCGTTCGGGAGCCACATAGACCAGCCTGATTTTGCGATCGAGAATGGCAGCCTGACGAGACTGGGACTCGGCTTGACTGATGCTGCTGTTGAGCAACGTGGCGGGAATACCATTATTTTGGAGCGCCTGCACCTGATCTTGCATCAGCGCAATCAGCGGCGACACAACAATCATCACGCCTTCTTTCAGCAGCGCGGGCAGTTGGAAGCAAAGGGATTTGCCGCCACCCGTGGGCATGATGACGAGCAGGTCGCGATCGTGCAGGGTGTATTCAATGATCTGGCGCTGTCCCGGACGAAAGCTGTCGTAGCCAAAGTAATGCTTGAGGGCTTGTTCGAGAGACGCAAATTGAGTCGTGGCGTAAGGAATGCTGGCTGTCATGAAGGGTTGCTAGATGCACTTGAAACCAGGGTGCCCACGCAGTTTAAACCACTAACCGGGGTCTTGTGGAGAAAATATAGCAATTTGCATCTGAGCGAAGTACATGTTTGTTAGACGGGATTTGGGATGTAGGGTGTACTTCCATGAAGGTAAAAACCGCTCTAACCGCGATTTGTCAGTAAAATTGGTCGTATGAGGTTTGAATGGGATCAGCAAAAGAATCAGGCGAACATTGCCAAGCATGAACTTGATTTTGCAGACGCACCCCAAGTTTTTAGGCTACCACTTCGGATTGCTCTCGATGAGCGACAAAATTATGGAGAGGAGCGGTGGGTTGGGCTGGGAATGCTTGGTGGGCGTGTTGTGGTGATAGTTTTCACTGAGCCAGACGACGAAACAATCCGAATTCTTTCACTCCGCAAAGCTTTACCCTATGAGCGAAAACGCTATGAGCAATACCTCAAACACGAACTGGGACAAGGTTGATTCTATGACCGAAGATGAGATTGATACGTCTGATATTCCTCCCTTGACTGAAGAATTTTTTAACCAATCGCAGTGGTGGAAACCCGTTGAGCCATTGAACGTTCTCGTTCATGTCGATCGCGATACGTTGAACTGGTTTCAAGCCCAAGGTGATGACTACGAAACGAGAATGGCAGCGGCACTACGGCTTTATGCAGACGCTCACAAGCGATCGTAACCACTGCTATGAACAACGATCGCCTTCCTAACATCCATCCCGGTGAAATGCTGCGTCTAGAATTTCTGGAACCGTTGGCGATAACGCCTTATCGTCTCAGCAAGGATATTGGTGTCGCCCAGACACGCATGAGCGAAATTTTGGCTGCAAAGCGCAGTATTACAGCAGATACCGCTCTACGGTTAGCGCGCTATTTCGGCGATAGCGCGCAGTTTTGGCTGAACTTACAAACACAATACGACTTACGTCAAGCGCAAGCAGAAAAGGCAGAGAGGTATCGTCGTCTTCCTACGCTTGCCGTCTCACCTTCGCTGCCGTCTCCGTAATCGATCGTCTCAAAGTGTTTCTACTAATCAGTAGAACTGACGTAGTTTGCCAAAACCACGGAGGTTTAAGCACTGAGGTTGATCAGGTGGTTCAATGCGTGGTTAAAACCGCCAAAGGTTTGCGTCAGTCCTGATCAGTAGACTGCATCGCCGGAGTGTTACTTGATAGGACATTCCGCTGACGTACTGATGGTTGAAGACGTGATCGGGGCATCTTTTGTAGGGTGGCAATCCCTGAAATCCGCTTGCATAGGGACATTTATCAAAGCGGGGGGACTGATTGTAAAAATATGAGGAATGAAGCATGGTTGGGAAAAAGTTACTCGTGCCTGCACTGGCGATCGCGGCAGTGGCTGGGGGGGCGATCGCGTACGTCCACTTCAACGGGGCTTCCACCGATGAGTTAAGCCCACAAGCACTTGCCAAGGTTGTGCCAGACGATGCTTACATGACCGCCTTTATTTCAACGGAGCCGCAAAACTGGGCGAAGCTGCAAAAATTTGGTACGCCCGCAGCACAACAGATTGTGGGTAAAGGTTTCACAGATTTTCAACAAAAGCTATTCACGGATAACAAAATCAACTACGACACCGACGTGAAACCCTGGATGGGCAACGTTATGATTGCGCTACTGCCAGCCGATGCGGCAAAGCCAGCCAAAGAGCCGAATGTTTTGGTGGTGGTAAGCGTTAAAGATAAGACCAAAGCGCTCAATTTCGCCCAAAAGCTCCAGAGTGAGAGTAAAACAAAAGCGATCGAAAGCGACTATAAAGGCATCAAAATTACCGATTATCCGGGTGAAAAAAGCTCTAGCTACACGGCTGTAGTGAAAAACTATTTAGTCTTCGCACCTGAGAAAAAAGCTGTCGAGCAGGCGATCGATACCGTCAAAGGTGAACCATCGTTAGCATCCAAAGCAGATTTTGGTGCGCTTTTGTCCAAGAACGTTGAGATGCCCAATGCGATCGCCCGTATCTACATACCGGACTATGCAGGCACCGTGCAGCAACTCATGTCTAGCAGACCGGGCGCGGCTTCCTTACCGGCAGCTAGCCTGGATCAACTGAAAAAGGTGAAATCGATCGTCGCAGGCATTGGCATTGATGACGCGGGTATCCGCATGAAAACCATCGCCAACCTCGACCCGCAGGCAAAAACAGTGGCATATAAACCCGTTGCAGGTTCCGTTGTCGCGCAATTCCCAACCGAGACCTTTGCGATGCTTAACGGGGCAGGCATCAGCCGCTTTTGGGCAGAAACGGTAGAGCAAGCAAAAGCTAATCCCCAAACAGAGCAAACGATCGCCCAGATGCGCCAATCGGTGCAAGCTGCCAATTTAGATCTCGACAAAGACATTTTTGGTTGGATGGACGGTGACTTTTCCTTGAGCTTCATCACCTTGAACGAGGGCATTTTGGCTCAGTTTGGCTTTGGTGGCGTGATGGTCTTTGATACCAGCGATCGCAAAACCGCTGAAGCCACGTTGAGCAAGATTGATGGTTTGGTGAAGGGCAATGGATTCGTGCAGGTGGTCGATCGCGACGTGCAAGGCAAGAAAATTACAGAATGGCAATCACCTCAGGGTGTGCTGGCTGGACACGGTTGGCTGGATCAGGATTCCGTGTTCGTGGCGATCGGTGAACCGTTGGTCAAGGTGATGGCGACAAAGCCTGAGCGATCGCTCGATGGCAGCGATGCTTACAAAACCGTGATGGGTGGCTTACCCAAGCAAAACGTGGGTTCCTTCTACCTGGATATGGATCAAACTATGTCACTGGTGAATCGCACCATGCTCGTGGCGCAAAAGACCGCTATACCACCAGAAACGGCTGCTGTGCTGAACTCCATCCGAGGCGTTGGCATGGCTTCTACCCAGGCTGACAAAACAACGGTGCAGCTTGAAATGCTGCTGGCGCTTAAACCTGCTAAGTAGCCAGGGGGAGTGGGGAGTGGGCTTCGACGTGAGCGCTCAGCCGAACGGGAATGGGGAGTATAACGTAGGGTGGGCATTGCCCACTCTACAAATTACTTCTGCCGTCTGCCGTCTTGCAAAACGTTAGGTTGCCTGGTGTCTCTGGACGATCGTTAGAAACCCAACCTTGCTGTGGCTCTTGAATCGCGACCCAGTTGCGGTTGTCTGCCTGAATAATCGATGCTGGAAAACTATCGGGTCTGACAGTTGCTCCATTGCTGACCGCACCAATAATTTTCGCCTTCAAACCCGGTTCGGCACGAATGCGGAGAGCTTCTCCCGTTGGCACTCGCACCTTTAGACAGGTGACGTAATCGAGTTTGGTGCTGACGGCTGTGTTGACGATCGTGTTGATAACTTTGCCATTCTTCCAGCAGCCAAACTCAGCGGGGCCTGTGCCGATTTGGTCGATCGAGTGGCTGAGCCGAAACCAGTAAGGTGTTTCTTCTACAGGAACACCGATCGCCTCGGCACAGGCGTGTTCAAAATCCAGGAAGCCACCTAGCTCCATGTTGGAAAACCCGGCACTAAAGCCTGCCGTGGGAATTTCAGCCTTGGGTCGCCACATACTCCAACCGGGTTCAGGCTTTTGGCTCAATCCATTTGGATTCGGGTCGGCTGCTTGGGTTGGGAGAGTGAAAGAGAGGGCGATCGTGCTTAATAGCAGTACTTGAAAACCACGTTGCATCAGTTGCTTTCTATTCGCTAGGTCTGATTGTGATCGTTGGAAGGAGTGCGATCGTTAAATTTTGAGTGAAATAAAGATCTTGATCTTTCTATTGTTAACGGCAGAGATAAGCGGCGGCAGATAAACTCGGTATTCACACAAAGATATCTCGCCCGTCCGCTTCATCGCGTTGTTATATTGCTGGCGCGATCGATCATCCCAGCTTTTCATAATTACTTCATTTTTTCTCATGCCAATTTAAATTGGGAACGCGGCACATTCTGTAAGGGCATGGCATTGCCATGCCCCTACAGAATGATGGATCTGTAACAATCATGCTTTAAATTGCTATCATCCCCTGGTAGATTTAAGAAAATGAAATGATTATGAAAAGTAGCCATGAATTATAAGTTCGTCTTTGGTGGAGGCTTTCCAGCCTTGAAACGCTATCAGGTTGGGATATTTGGGCTGTTACTGGGAGTTTGGCTGAGTGGGTGTAACGCTCAGACGACTTCGATTCAAAGTAAGCAAGATGGAACATCTAGCCCCACAACTACGACTGACCCCGTCCGAAAAGATAAAAAAGTCATTCTGACCACGTTTACGGTGCTGGCAGACATGGCGCAAAACGTGGCGGGCGACAAAGCAATCGTCGAATCCATTACCAAGCCAGGGGCTGAGATCCACGGCTACGAACCTACACCCAGTGACCTAGAACGAGGGCAGCGTGCCGATCTGATTTTGGACAATGGCTTGAACTTAGAGCGCTGGGCAACTCGGCTCTACAATAGTCTCCCTAAAGTTCCTCACATTACCTTGAGTGAAGGCATTCAACCGGTCAATATTGCGGAAAATGCCTATCAGGGCAAGCCCAATCCCCATGCCTGGATGTCACCACAAAATGCCTTGATCTACGTCGAGAACATTCACAAGGCGCTGGGCAATCTCGATCCGGCTAACGCTGCAACCTATGACACGAATGCCAAAGCCTATAGTCAGCAAATTCAGGCGATCGATACCCAACTGAAACAAGCCATCTCAGCTATTCCCCCTGACAAACGCTACATGGTGAGTTGTGAAGGCGCATTCTCCTATCTTGCCCGCGACTATGGCTTGAAGGAAGTCTATATTTGGGCGGTCAACTCCGAACAGCAAGCTACGCCCAAACAAGTGAAAAAGGTGATTGATACGGTCAAGGCAAATCAGATTCCGGCGGTATTCTGCGAGAGTACCGTCAACAATGAGACGCAGCTTCAGGTGGCAAAGGAAACTGGGGCAAAATTTGGGGGGGTATTGTATGTCGATTCCCTCTCGCCAGCCAGTGGACCCACACCGACCTACCTGAAACTCCTTGAATACAACGTTAACACTCTGATCAAAGGCTTACAGGGCAATTAAGGGAAAAAACATGGATACAATCAGTATTGATATTGAAAATGTAACGGTTGCTTATCACGGTAAAGTTGCATTGCATAGTGCCTCACTGCAACTCAAAGCGGGAACTATTTGCGGTTTAGTCGGGATGAATGGCGCTGGAAAATCGACGTTGTTTAAGGCGATCATGGGGTTTGTCAAGCCCGCCAGTGGACAAATTTTAATCAATGGGTTACCGATTCGTAGTGTGCAAAAAAGCAATCTGGTGGCATATGTGCCTCAGTCTGAAGAAGTGGATTGGAACTTTCCGGTCAGCGTCCATGATGTGGTGATGATGGGACGCTATGGCTACATGAATATTCTGCGAATGCCGCGATCGCCTGATCAACGCGCCGTACGAGAAAGCCTGGAACGGGTGGAAATGTGGCAGATGCGCGATTGCCAAATCGGTGAGCTATCAGGCGGACAAAAGAAACGCACCTTTTTTGCGCGGGCATTGGCGCAACAGGGCATGGTTTTGCTGCTGGATGAACCATTTGCCGGAGTCGATATCAAAACCGAAAAAATGATGATCGATCTGTTGCTGGAATTGCGTCAGGCAGGTCACACGATTTTGATCTCCACCCATGATTTAGCCTCCGTCACCACGTTTTGCAATCAGGTCGTGTTGATTAACCGCAGCATTCTGGCCTATGGCGATACTTCAGAGGTGTTCACTGAGGAAAATCTCTCCCGCACCTTTGGCGGTTCGGTTGGCGATTTTTCATTGGTCAAAAGTCGGCTAACTCAGACTCATTTAAATCAAGATCAGGAGATGCAGTAATGGATTTAGTTCAGTGGTTTGTGGCACCGTTGCAGTACGAATTCATGATGAAAGCGGTTTTAGTCAGTGCCTTGGTGGGGTTGGTCTGCTCGACGCTCTCCTGCTATATGATTCTCAAGGGTTGGGCGCTGATGGGGGATGCCGTCTCCCATGCGGTCTTGCCAGGAGTTGTGATTGCCTATGTCTTGAACATCCCCTTAGCAATCGGTGCATTTGTGTTTGGGGTGGGTTCGGTGATTGCGATCGGATTTATCAAAGCCAAAACCCGCATCAAAGAAGATACAGTGATTGGGCTAGTGTTTACCGGATTCTTTGCCCTGGGTTTAGTGTTGGTTTCTAAAATCGTCAGCACAGTTGATTTAACCCATATCTTGTTTGGCAATGTCTTGGGAATTTCGGATGCTGACATTATGCAAACTATGGTGATTAGTGTGATCACCTTAGTGACCATTGCAATTCTCCGCAAAGATTTAATCCTGTTTTGCTTTGACTCTACCCATGCCCGCTCGATTGGTCTAAATATCGACTTCCTCTACTACGTGCTGTTGTCGTTGTTGTCACTGACTGCTGTTGCCGGACTTCAGACAGTCGGCATTATCTTAGTCGTAGCAATGCTCGTAACTCCAGGGGCAACGGCGTATTTGTTGAGCGATCGCTTTAATCACATGATGCTCATTGCGATCGCCTCTGGCGTATTTTCTAGCGTTGTGGGCACCTACATTAGCTATCACATTGATGGCTCCACTGGGGGCTGCATCGTTGTTTTACAAACCTTGCTATTTGTGACTGCGATGATTTTTGCGCCCAAACATGGCTTATTGGTTAGATCCAGGAACTCTCAGACAGTCAGCGAATAAGCTTGCAAACCAGTTATCTTGCAATACAGCCCCGACCGACAACCTAAGCCGTATAACTATCGTTTAGACTGATCTTAGCCTCTCCAATCTGTCTAACCACCCGATTTTGGGTGATTAGACAGATCGGGATCTGGATAAAATCCAGCATCGGGGGGATAGGCTGAGAGTTTGTCTGCATAACTACCCAAATTGGGATCTTAGCCGGCTTCAGATCCGGCTAATCACCCTCTTCCAAGAAAACGGTTAATCATGCAGAATTTTTCAGGGCTAAGAAAACTTAGCTCTAGTGGGTTTGTGGAGAGATAACGATCGCTTTGCCGTACCACCGCGATCGATTAATTCAGCGTTTGTACATCAGCATAACGCAAGCAGCGATAAACTTTCATCCTCATGAAATAATCGAATAGCGTCAAAATCCCGTCGCAGCAATTGTTCAACTTGTCGTGTTGAGCAGTTTCCAAGGCGAAGCCAAATCACTTTCGGTGGCTTTCCCAACACCAAGCTCAGGTCGTGCATATCTGCATCTTTCGAGACAATCATCAAATGGTTATCTTTTGCATAATCCCAAACGATCGGGTCTATCGTTGCTTTCATATCCACATCTCGGACGTGAAGCGACTGTGGAAATAGATCGCTTAAACGGCTCGGCAACTTGGGCGATAAGTTTTCATCGAAAAGTAATTTCATGTCGAGAATGGAGCAGTCATAAAGCGACGCTCACGGTCAGCCGCATAAGCAATACAGGCTTTTAAATCATCTCGCGTCAGATCGGGAAAATCGTCCAGAATTTCTGCTTCGGTCATCTCGGAAGCCAGGTACTCAAGCACTTCATAAACTGTAATGCGTAAGCCACGAACACAGGGTTTGCCACCGCGCTTTCCAGGCTCAATTGTGATGATGTCTCGGTAATTCATCGGTTTTTACAATCATCAATTGCAATGATTCGTCTATTTTACCGAGATCAAGAAACTCAGTGACCCTCTTGCTAACCATTAATTCAACGTTTCCACCAGATCTTTGATTTTGCCGACCTGCCGATCGCGCAAATTCTCCGGGAAGCTGACCTCGATTGCGCGTTATGGCTGAAAGTATGGGTGAGCGATCGCCCCTCACTGACTGCCTTGCTCTACTTCAAGGCTTCGATCGTCACAATGCCGCGCTCCATTGCTTCAATTTGCAGCTTGAATCCATACAGCAAACTCATTCCTAAAAGGGGTTCCGATTCTGATGCTGCCACATCTACGACCTTATACTGTCCATCCCAAATGACGATCGCTCGATACATCTGAAAAATAACTTCACTGCCATCGCCCAATGTAACAAAATCACTGAATATCCAAGGTAGCTCCAGTGATTTAACCATAGACAATGGCAGGGATAGAAAGCCTGAAAATCCCGTGTCAATCAATGCCTCAACCATTTGCTTCGATGCATTGTCATGACCGACAACGATCGGCAGCATTGCTTCACAGTTCTGATTCACCCAACCTTGCATCATACTGACGGCTTCAAGCTGCGCGAACCAAAACGATACACTGTGCGATGCCCAATCCGAATCACCCAAGGCTGAGCATCCGGGACACGCTCATAAAGGCGATCGGTAGCGGTGATCGTATCCTCTGCCACTTCAAACGCTCCGGTTTCAATGTCGATCGCTACAATCTTGCCATGATTGCCGTCCTCAACCTGAGATCGTACCTGAGACTCGTAAAGCTCATTGCCACGATGAGCGTATTCTTCTTTCGCATAACGGGGTTGTCGAGCTGTCATGGCTTTGACCTTGTTGCAAGGTTACCCTTGCATTTTAGCCTGAGCGATCGAAGAGTTATTCATACAGAATTTATGAGGACTCAGAAAACCTAGCTCGGTGGCTTTATGGAGAGATCCTGATCGCCACGCCGCACTAACCCGATCGACTAACTCAACGTCTCCACCAACTCTTTGATTTTGCTGCCCTGCCGATCGCGCAGATTCTCTGGAAAGCTAACCTCGATCGCGCGTTATGGCTGAAAGTATGAGTGAGCGATCGCATAAATTGGGAACCTTGTGGTAGTCGTCATGCTTTATATCAAATATGATCTAAGTGCGTATGGATTATCAGGGTAAACCATTAGTCTGGCTGCATGGTGAGGTGAAAACACCGCCATTGAGTCGAGCAGCGCGGCTTGAAGCGGGTGTGCTGCTAAGACGCTTGCAAGACGGTGAATTAATGGGCTTACCGCCTTCACGCCCGATGCCAAGCATCGGCAGTCATTGCCATGAGCTACGGATTCGAGATGCAGAGAAAAGCTGGAGAATCATCTACCGCATTGATGATGATGCCATTTTGCTGATTGAGGTGTTCGTCAAAACAACCAGAGCAACACCCAAAAAAGTGATTGAGCTTTGCAAAAAGCGATCGAGCAAATACGACACTGACCAACGGGAGTAAAGTCATGGATCAAACCAAACGAGAGCGGTTGGAATCGAAGGGTTGGACAGTTGGCACTGTCGCAAATTTTTTGGGGTTGACACCTGAAGAAACGGTTTTGGTTGAAATGAAGCTGGCGCTTAGCCGCAGCTTAAAGGAACGACGGCAAAAACTGATGACTCAAGCGGAACTTGCCGCCAAAATGAACTCCAGCCAGCCACGGATTGCGAACGCTGAAAATGGCGATGCGTCCGTGTCGATCGAACTCTTGATTCGAGCCATGTTAGCCACTGGTGCAACACCTCAAGAGATTGGACAGATTCTTGCCAGTGTGGAATAGGACACGCTAATTCAACGTCTCCACCAACTCTTTGATTTTGCCAACTTGCCGATCGCGCAAGTTCTCTGGGAAGCTGACCTCGATCGCAATTTTGCTGCCCGACTCGTCGCTAAAGGTTTCGACGGTTTGTACCTGTGCCAGCAGGCGTTTTGGCAACGCGTCATCAGCCGTTTGACTAATGAGTAAGCCCACCAACGCTTTCGCTTTCTCCATTGCGTCCAGGTTTTGAATCACCGCACTTTCTAGCTCCAGTCGCAAACTGCGAACACCAATTTCGGTAGCGATCGCGGTGTAGAACTGTCCTTCCCAGTAAAGCTGAGTCAGGGCGCGAATCCGCTTTCGCACAGGGGTCGCGCTCATGGCAGGTTTTGGCTCCCGGAACGATCGCGACACGCTGGTAGCGATGAACTTGAACGATTCCATGGGGTCATCGACAATGCCGCGTTCCTGGGAGTACCATTCCCGCACATCGGAGTAGATCACCAGGCTGAGGGCATCCAGTTGGGCGCGACTGGTTTCCAGGAAGTCGATCGCCATCACGACTTGCGTTTCATTAATGAGCGTTACTCGAACGATACGAGCGTTCACAAAAGCGCGGGTGCCGTAATCGCCAATTAACTCCAGCTCAATTTCGTCGGGGAGGTTCAGCCAGCTATCCAACAGCAGTTGACAGCCCGTTTCGCTCACGTTGATGGTGTAGCCTCGCCATCCCTGTCCCTGGCTGTAAATGATGGCTCCCAGCTTGCGATCGAGCCGATGCGCCCGTCGCAACTGTGGCTGCTCAAAGGAAACTAGCAGTGCTGAAATGAGCAAAACCAGGTTGAAAAAGCACCAGAACATATTGGTGATGACGGCTTCCGTTACTTCGGGGCGGAGAATGAGCCATAGCGGTACCGCTAACACCGACAGCACGACCAGACTTGTGACGATGACCAGCACACGAGCCGATCGCCAATCAAAGCTCCGTTTGGTGACGGAGGTGCCCTTATCGGTGACGTTAAAGCTGCCCAGTTTGGGGTTGATTAGCGCCAGCAACGTCACAATACCTGCCTGAAACGACAGCGCAAATTCGTAAATTTCGTTCCAGAAGGAAAAGCGGACGTTTTTGTAGGTGATGTGGTTGGCGTAGGTGGACAGGAAGATATGCGGCATGGCGTATGCCAGCGTTTCTAGTCCCAAACCCCGAATCGGGTTGATGCCAAAGAGGAGGAAAAGCGTGGGGGCGATCGCGTACATCAAGCGCGGAAAGCCATAGAAAAAGTGCGATGTGGCGCTAAAGTAACAGAGCCGTTGCGGAATGGTAAGCCGCAGCCGGGGATTGAGCAACGGATTTTCCAGACGCAGAATTTGCGCCATGCCCCGTGCCCAGCGCACCTGCTGACCCACGTAGGCGGAAAACTTCTCTGGTGCCAACCCTGCCACCATAATTTTGTCGTAGTAGACCGACTCGTAGCCCAGCGAATGCAGGCGAAAGGAGGTATGACAATCCTCGGTGACCGTTTCGGTCGCAATGCCGCCAATTTCCAGCACATAGTCTTTACGGATTACGGCAGCAGAGCCGCAAAAGAACGCTGCGTTCCAGAAATCATTCCCTTTTTGCAGCACCTTATAGAACAACTCATTGCCCACAGGTACTTTACCTGCTGTCAATAAGTTGCGCTCAAAGGGGTCGGGGTTGTAGAACCAGTGCGGGGTTTGCACGAGCGCCACTTTGGGATTTTGAAAAAAGCCGACCGTATTTTTCAGAAAGTCTCGCGTGGGGATGTGATCACAGTCCAGGATCAGGATCAACGTACCGCTGGTCTTGCGCATGGCGGTATTGATGTTGCCCGCTTTGGCGTGGTCGTTGTTGTCTCGCGTCATCAGCGTGCAGCCTAGCTCCGCAGACATCTGGCGCAGTGCTTCCCGACGGGCACGGTACTTTTCAGCCCGACCATCATCCAGAATGTAGACGCGCTTTTTGTTGGCAGGATAGTCGATCGCCAGCGCTCCCAGTACCGTTTTGCGCACAATCTCAACATCCTCGTTATAAGTGGGAATGTAGATATCGACGGTAGACCACTGCTGCTCTGGGATGGCTGATAGATCAGGCGGATGGCGATCTTTGAGCTTAAGCGTCTGGAAAAAGGCAAGCGCCAGCGTCATGATGGCGTACAGTTCTGCCCCAAAGAGCAAGATGCTAAACGTGCCGTTGAGCCAACCATCCAGATTCAGCGTGTAGCTACTGCGGTAATAGACATAGCGAAATGTGGTGATCAGGCTGAGCCACACCATGAACAGGTGCAGATATTCGCTGGTATGGCGGTCGCCGTAGCGTTGCTCGATCTGGATGATGACCCAGCCCAGCAGGATTAACAGCAATGCCACGATCGTCTGCTGCCAGGTTGTCAACGGGGTGACAATCAACGGGATCGACAGCAGTAGCAGTAGTACGACCAGCCAGAGCAACTGGACATTGGGCGCAAACCGAAAGGCGCGATCGAACACATGAGGGAGCCATTCCGTCAGCCAGATGGTCAGCCGCTCTGCCTTCCCGCGACGACGCTCAGACTGCACTTCAGCCGCTGGATTTGTCATGGCTTCTCTCCTTCAAGGCGCTTAATGTACAGTTGAACAATGCCGTAGAGCAGTAGACACACCGTCACGATGCCCGTTGGCAGCAGGAACCAGTTGTCCTGAAGGAAGCGGGACGTGGTGGCGAGCAGATTCATTTTCGCAATCCGACGCTGTGGCTCTTGCTGTAAAAACTCAAGCTGATAGGCATCCGGATCAAAGTCTGACGTGGCTTGCGAGTTGGCGCTAATCAGCACCGTGTCGCCTTTGACCTGAAAGAACCAGGGATCTTTGTTTAAGATGTCTTTCACCGTGCTTAGCCCGCTTGCCTGCTGTCCGCTCAACGCCAGCAACGTGCGGTTTCCGTTCCAGGGCGACATGACTTCTTTAATCACCCCGCCTTTGTCTGGCAGCGTTTGGATTTTTTGCTGGTTCCACAGGCGAGAAAAGGCGCTGCCCAGGCTAAAGCCTTGCTTGCTTGTAAACGCTTCGTTGAAGGGAAACTTATCGCGGGTGCCAACACCGACCAGATTACGGCTTTGACGCACATCGTCGGGCAGGCTGCCTGCGGTATAGACATCCAGCTTCACGGACTCAGCCTGACTCAATCGTCCCAAGCGTTCGCTAAATGCCAGCATCGTCAGCAGTTCCGTTTCAGAGGGCGAGTCGGGCACGACGATCGCGGTTCCTGACAAATCCTGCGGTGCTGCAAACGGATAGCCCACCTGAAGTAGTTTTAGATCAGGCAACTGCACCGATTGATCGCGCTTGAGCTTGAAGCGCGTGTCGTTGGCGTGCACCGTGCCCCACAACTGCTGGTCAGTGACGACTCCACACTGCCCTTGCTCGCGGGCACTCAGGCGAAAGGCGATCGCCAGCTTCGAGGTGGGCGTGATCAAGTTTTCAGGCAGATTCACATTGACAGATTCTCTGGTCGCGCCCGTGTCTGAGGTCAGTCGTTTGCCGCCCACGACTACACCATCCAGCAGCACTTCGACTGCCGACGTACGGGGATTTACCTGAGGGCTGTAGCTGTAAACCAGTTCCATCGAGCTGCCCCGCGTGAAGTGGTCATCGGGTAGGGCGCGGAAGTTTAGCTCTACGAGGGGGGCTGACGCACCGCGTACCGTTGTGTCCTGGAACGGTTCCTGATCCGCTCCCCTTAAAGCACTCAGCTTGAATTCATTTGCGTCTGGGATGGCTCTCTCCCACTGACGGGCTGCTGGCGTAGACACATCGTCCAGACTATCCACCAAAACGGCTTGTCCAGAAGCAATCCGGCGGTTTTTAGGCTGTACGAGAAATTGTGCCGCTTTGGATACGCCTTCCGCTCCGTTGCCCGTGACGACCAGGATAGGATTGCCGCCTTTGGGTGTTGCTGCCAGCATTAACACGCCCACATCACCCGGCAGCGCGTTTTTTGCTCCATCAATGATCTGGTTGCCAGAAACCGCAAACGGCAGCTTGAGTGACTTTAAGAGCGGCTGCTCGGCAGGGGTGCCTAAGATGACCAGGCGATCGTTCCACTCCAAGTCCTCAACACCTTTCACAAAGCGAGTGTCCAACGGGCGAAAGTCTGCTAGCCGCCCCATTGCCGCTTGAAACCGTCCCATCGCCGTGAGCCAGGACTCACTCATGGTCGCTGGGCGGACATACGCCAGACGATTGGCATCCAGGCTCAGGCTGTCAAAAAAGGGATAGGGAAAGCGGCTCAGATCCAACGGTACGGGTTGGGGTTGGTAGTCAAACAGTAGTTTGGAGTCTGGTAACACTTCTGTCCATAGCATTGGGTCGGCTGGGTTTGAGCATTTTGAATCCACATTCTGCTGCGCCACGATCGCAATATCGTTTGTGTCCTGAATCAGATTGGTTGGAATCTCGACCAAAACCTGACCAATTTGAGACTGCTTGCGATTGAGCGGCGTGCTGCCAACGCTGGTGCCATTCACCCGAACCGTCAGGTTCGATCGGCTTGCCAGGAGTGCAGGCGAGTGCTGAAAGCGAATAAGCGCCCTGGCAGACTGGAGGTTCCAGTTGCGAGGGCGGGTAAATGCCAGTTGGGTTTCGGCATAAACCCCTTGCAGTCTCAGACGATTACCCACGATTGGGCTGCGGTTGAACTCCAAAACGTACTGGCTGGCAGGTGCTTTCTTGAGGGCACCGCTGGGCTTGGCAGCGGCTTTTGCTGGCGCAGGCGTGGAAGTCACAGGTGCAGGCGTTGATTCGGGAGCTGACTGAGCCGGAGCCTCTTCCACAGGCGGCGCTGGACGATACACAGGTGCTTCACTTGGCGCTTTGGGCAGTGTGAAAGCCCGAATCACCTGATCTTCTTGCTTTTGGACGTTCGTAGACTGAGCCACAGCGGGTGCATCCCATTGACCATGCAGCAGCGATATGCCACCAGTCATAAAAACGCCACAGCAGAACAGCAGTAACCAACCCAGGGGCATGAGGTTGAGAGGTTGACCGGACGATCGAGAGAGCGGTCGAAGCCGATGGAAAAAACGTTTCATGGATGGGGGTGTTGGGTAAGTAGTTAAACGAAATCAATTACACAAAAAAGTAGCTGAAAGGCTGGATTGTCGCGAAGCTAGTGTGAAAATAATTCTGTCGGACTACTTAACGTTGGCAGGGTGCAGGAGCGGAGCCGAAATTGCAGTTGAAGGGATCAACCCAAACCAGACTAAGTTTTGGGTGTAGTAAGCAGAGTTGTTCTCCCAGATCCCGCTGCGATACCGGGGCATGATTTTCTTCTGATAGATCTCTTCGGCCAGCGGCGGATCAATCAGGCGAAACGCTGCATAGAGCGCGCCGTATTGAGAGAGGGCTTCATAAGCGACGACAGGCTTGCCTTGAAGATCGATCTGGGCGGGAATTTTTTGCTGCGATCGCCACATCTGCCGCAAAGAACCCATGTGCTGCCGTAAATAGCGTTTGGCTCGCGGCTCGCCATACCAGGTAGCATCCAGAGCAAGCCGCCACCACACGCGGTACGCATCAAACCCATAGCGGCTGAAGACTGGCTCGGTGCCTAAGAGCGGTTGAAATTGTCCGGTTGTGGTATCAAGAGCGAGCCAATCGCTGGGCAGCTTGAGCGTCGAGAGGGATGCCGAATCCTCTAGTACCCGATAGCTGCTGTTGACCAGGCTCAGCCAATCGTGAGTGCGATCGACCTGAGCAAACAGACGAAAGGCAGCAGGCGAAAAATAGGACGGATTGAGCAAAAGCTTGGTGGGTTGCTGAAACGCCTCACGCGGTCCCGGTAAAAGGTAGCGCTGGTTGCCAACAGGGATGACGGCTAATGCCCATAAATCCTGTAGCTTGCTCTGCGCCAAACTTAAGTAATCCGGGCGCTTCCAACGACGACTGGCTAAAATCAGCGCGGTAATGGCATCGACATCGGCATCGCTGGCAAAGTTGCGATCGAGAATGCCCCACTGCTTTTTGGCATAGCGTCCCCACTTCCACGACCAGAGGGTGTCTGAAGGCCGATCGCTGCGCCGCAGATTTTTTTCTGCCCAGGTCAGCGTCAGCCCAAACGTTTTGGGGTCATCGATCATGACCGATCGCAGCATCGCGTACGCCTGCCCCTCGGAGGTGGAGCGAGCATCCGATTCCCAATCAATGACTCGTCCATCTGCCTGGATAAAACGCTGTCGATACGCCTCCCAGCTCTGCTTCAGCAGCGTTGGGTCAACAGGTGATGGACGTGAAGCTTTAGGGGCGATGCTCGGTTTAGGCGAACTGGCTGGAGACGGCACATTTTGCGCTTGCAACTGAGCACTGCCACGGCAGCCGCTCATCCATCCAGATGAGAGTATCAGCGTCGTCATGATCAATGGCGTAGCGAAATTTAGTCGCATGGTGAATAGCCCTTCAAAATCCGCTTTCTGCGCCTCCAAAATTGCCGTTTTAGTCCCATCCCGTCTTTGAGGTCAGAGGTTACAGGTTAATAACGCTCCCAGGCAGGCTGAAAGCCCCGTTGTTTGAGGAAGTCTTCCTGAATTTGCTGCACCCGCCGCGATAGGTTTGGATCGGCACTTCCACTCGCGCTCTGTTGCAGTTGAAGCTGTTCAAACTGCTGGATTGCCTCTAAAGGATTGCCCTGTGCAGCGGCTAATTCCGCTAGAGACTTCCGGGCATCCAGATCATCCGGTCTGAACGTGAGCACCTGCGCGTACAGGCTGGTTGCCGAATCAAAGCGGCGTTGCTGGAAGCGAATGCCGCCCAACGCAGCGATCGCATCGGCATTATCCGGTTGTCGCGCCAAAACTGCTTGATACGCAGCATCAGCCTGGCTTAGGTTGCCTAACGCCTGGGCGAGTTGTCCCTGTAAAAAGTACAGCCCGACGTTATTGCGATCGCCCGACGCAGCATTCCGAACGCGCGCTAGCAGTTGGTTAACCTGCGCCTGCGCCCGGTTGGGATCACGTTGGGCAAGGACTTGCACCAAGCGCACCTGCACCTGCACATTGCTGGGGTCTGCTTCCACGAGTCTGGTATAGAGCGTTTCACGCTGGGACGAGGGCGGCAGTGCTCCGACCAGGCTATAAAGTTCCGGTGGTGCATCGCTAGGCGAACGAGCCTGCAACCAGGCATTCAGCACGGCTTCGGCTTCAGGGGCAGCAATTCGACCAGCCTGATACGCCACGCTGGTACGTCCTAACTGCACCTGCAAGTCTTGAGGATTTTTAGCCACAAGCTGGTCGTATAAGGCAAGTGCATCGCTGGCACGCCCTTGCGCTAGCCGAATGCCCGCCAAGCCCCGCAGTGCGGCAGACTGGACATCCAGATCGGCAGCAGTGTTGCTACTGAGCGCTTGATAGCGTTGGGCAGCCGCGTCCAAATTGCCCTGACGTCGATCGATTTCTGCCAGCAGCAGTTGAGGAGCCTGATCTCTCGCTCCGATCGCGGTGGCTTGATAGGCAGTCAGAGCAGCTTTTGCCCCCGCTAGATCATTCTGCTCAATCAGCAGTTGCGCCAGTCGAAAGTTGAGAAACGGTTCGTTCACATTTGCTTGCAGCAAACTTTGGTAAAGCGGCAGCAAGTCTGGATCAGGATCGATACGAACAAGTGCCTGCGCGATCGCCTGCTGCTCAGCAGGATTGGTGGGCAACGGTTGCAGCAGCGATCGCAGTTGTTGCCGCAAATCGCTTTTAGACAGCAAGCCCAGTTGATTTTGCAGCGTCAGCTTTTGCAATGCCAGCACGCGATCGTTTGGCTGCTGTTGTGCAAGCTGGGTATAGAGTTGGAGTGCCGCCTGACGCTGTGACGGCATTCCACCCAACACATCCGCTACTTCACGCACGAGCAGGGGCGAAGGATTTGGCGTGGTGATGAGCACCTGGCGATACAAGCCAGCCGCTTCATTTAATAAGGCTGGGAGGTTTTGCCGCTGCCCAATTTTGTTGAGCGCCCGTGCCAGTGACAGGCGAGCATCCAGCCGACCGCGTAAGGGATCGAGCACCGCCAGCGCTTCCGCTGGCTGTCTATTTTCTAAATATGCCTGCGAAAGCTCCGATCGCACTTGAACCGCCGTTGCGTTGAGCTGTCGTGGCAACTGGGTCTGAAGGCTTGCAATGGCTTGTTCCGCATTGCCCGTCCCTCGTAGCGATCGGGCATAGGCGATCGCGGCTTTACCCGCAATCGGTTTCCCGGATGCCTGGTAGCGATTAAAGAGCGCCAAGCCCTGAGCGTAATTACCGCTGTAGGTGTAAACCTGGGCAGCACCGAGCAACACCTCTGGCGTGGGGTTTTGCTGAAGCACGACTTCATAATCAGTCAAGGCAGCGGCAAATTGCCCTTGATAGCCATACAGCAGGGCACGTTGAGCACGGGCATCTAGATCGTTGGGATTAAGGGTGAGCAGCGTCGTCAGTGCGTCGATGCCTTTCTGCTGCCACTCTGGACGAAAGCCACCGAAGATGCCGATCGTCTTAAGCGCCAGTTGATTAGTCGGTTCCTGCGCCAGCACCTGCTGATAGGTGTTCCAGGCATCAGCATCCCGTCCAGCGCGACGGTAGGCGATCGCCAGCCCTAACTTTGCCTCAATGGAGCTGGGGTACTGTCGCACCGCACTCCGAAACGTCGCGATCGCATCACTCACCAATCCCTGCCCCAAAAGCGTAAAGCCCTGGCGCACGGCGGCTGGAACGGCTTCCTGAGCGTATGCAGTTGGCATTCCTAATGGCTGTATAGAAGGAAGACCTGTCAGCAGTCCGCCCAGGCAGAGAGCGGTGATTAAACTTTTTGTTCGCTTACCCTGATTCATAGTTCACCAGTGTTGCTAATGACGGTATGTGCGGTCTTGGGTGAGAGGTGCTGAGGTGAGAGGTGCTGAGGTGAGAGGTGCTGAGGTGAGATTTACTGAGCCGCCTTACCTCTAGGAGTGACATCAAACTCGGTCTTTACCCGGACACCCGCAATAATTTCCGAGAATTCGTTGCGCTCCTGAATTGAGAAGCCAAGCCTTAAGTTAGGCAACAAGCGAAAATCGTAGAAAAGCTCTAGAACGTCGGGGTTCCGGGCATCTGCCTGCCGCCGCAGCGACTCGTTCGATAACCCACGACCATACGCCAACCCAAGACGATCGTCGGGCGCAAAGACATCCAGGAAGCTGACTCCCAGGCTATAGGTTTCGGCGCTACGATTAATCGCGTCGTTGTTGTAGCGTCCATAGCGAGCAAAAATGCCCATCTTTAAGTTGGGGATGAATAACTCACCGTTTAAGCCATACGCTTCTTCGCGATCGCCCTTCAAGAACCCTGTCACGCCACCCCCACGGGCAACCTGAAAAATCTCTCGGAAGCCATCCCGTGTGCCCGCATCGCGATCGGTCGCGTAGGTGCCCCGGATGACCGCATTGCCGTAGCGGATGCCAATTTCGCCCGCAAACCCATCCAGGCTAAAATCACCTAAGTTTCGGGAGGACGAGAACACCGCTGCTTTTGCCTCAATGTTGTCGGTTAGCGTCCAGTTCACGAGTGCCCCCGGACGGGAAGAAATGCCCGTGGCGCTGAGGGCTGGGTTAGTTTGAAACACCGTGTTAAAGAAGTGAGTCGCGCCGTCTTTAGCAAAGCTGTTGCGATCGAAATACGAGGTCAGATCCAGTTGCCCGACCACTAAACGCAGATTAGGCAACGCGGGCAGCGATGCCGCAAAATACAGCTCGTTTACGCTAAAGCCCTGCGTCTGAGAATCGGAAAACGCATTGCCATCCGTCAGGTCAAAGGTTGCGCCAAACAGCAGATGGGGCGTGAGCGGATACGAAATCGACAGGCGCGCCCGTGCAGACGATTGGTCGCCTTGATAAAGATAAACACCTTGCAGCTTGATGGATGGATCGCTTAAGGCTGTGGTGCGGAGTAGCGTTTTTCGGGGGGTTGGTGCAAGCACAGGCTGCGTTCTAAACGCCGGGGGTTGAATGCTGGCTGGGCTGCTGCTGGTTGGCAACAGCGGCTCATTGGTCACGGCTCCAGGTGACATCACGCCAGGAGGCATTGATCCCATTGGCATGACTCCAGTTGACATTGACCCGTCCAGAAGACTGGGCGTAGGCAGCGTCGAGTAGGGCGGTGGTGGGGTTGACTGCGCGATCGTTTGCAAACCGAAGCGGGGCAGTGATGGCACCAAAAGCGGAGAACCCTTACAATTGGCTACACTACAGCGACTGCCTGGTAACGGTGCAAATAGCTCCAGTCCCAGATCGGAATTCATCCCAGCCGTGATCAGAAACGGCTTCCGGGTTGCGGCAGCGGTTGCTTTACGCTTCGATACCACTGTCGCAGGTGTCGTTGTGATCGATGCCGTCGTGGCAGCGGATGGTGGCGAAAAAGCGGGTAGCTTAGCTTTGGCTGGTTTGGCACGCGTCGTTGCTGCCTTGCCAGCCATCTGTTGAATCAGCTCATCTTCGCTGTTGTAGCCAGACTGAGACGATTCCATCACGGGCAGAGACTGGGGCGGCGCGATCGACTTTGCCGCGATCGCAGAAGGTGGTAATCCTTCCTGCTGACTCACGCGCAAATCTGCCAGTTTAGCTTGCTCCTCAGCCAGCACTTGCTGAGGCGATTGTGCCACACGATCGTGCGTAGGGAGCGGTGCTGGGTTTGCTGGTGCCACTCCTACCGCTAGAAGCGCCGTTAAAGATAATGACCTAGTTAAACCAGCGTGCCAGGGTGGAAGAAAGGTGGATACAGTAGACCGCGAAAGCTCAGGAGTCATTCGATTCACACCACGATTAACTAAACTCTCAATGCCGCTCTTTTTAGCTTTTTGAACTGAACACTCTGAATGAGATAGCCATCACGCTACCCATTAAAAGCGGTTTACAAAATTAACTCAATCGGGCAACGCTAGATGCAATCCGAACATGATTCTGAACCAGGAACACTCGCTACAAACCTTAAGTTCTACGGTTAAAAACACCTAGATGGTTTCCTAAAACTGTCTGAATTATTCATATTTCAACCCAGTTAGATGAAGAAGGTGCTAAGCGCTTGCTGTGCCTTGCGTGGTTCCTCCAGTCTTTACGCACTCAGTTAAATAAGCTCCGGATAAATACTCAGAGAATTGTTCTTTGTAATAGAGACCGAGCTACAGAGTCTACGGTGACCAATAAAAGCCAAGGATGTGTCATGTCTAACTTTCTATCGCCACGTACGTTGAGCCTGAATGATTCTTCTCAGCGTTATGTCAAAGCAATCTGCGCCTCACTACTGCTGCTAACGGTTAGCTGTACCAGGGAGCGATCGTCCCAGGTGGAACTGAGCCTTAAGGTGGAACCATCCAATCGTCCTGGTGTTTTCACCGTTTCAGGTAGAACCAACTTCCCCGATCAGAGCCAAGTGATTGTGCAAGGCATTCGTCCGCTCACAGCGTCGACTAAATCAGTCGGCACAGACGACGCTTCAAATTACGCCATCCTCGATCGTCAAGCAGTCACCGTTTCCCAAGGGCAATGGCAAGCGACTCTCAAACTGTGGCAGAGCACGACTGATGGTCAGGATCAGGAAGTCTGGCAATCTAGCCAAACGCAGCTAAAACCCAGTACAGATGTTGTTTTTGTCGCTGCGATCGATCCGGGCAGTCAATCTAAAGCACTGAAGCAAACACTAGAGAACCAAGGCAAGACATTGGAAGGGGCAAATGTGCGCTTCACCACTGATGGGCAGTGGTATTTCCAAGCGAAGCAAACGCTGACTGTAGTGCCACCAATTGGAAAAACTACCACCCTAACGTTGAATGCCAATACCGCTGGTGGAGACTCAACCAATCGATCGGAGCCGAGTACCGTAAATGCCAGCCTGACACAGGCAGATTTGTCAACAAGGGAGAAACAAACTACCGCACCTTTATCATTCTCGCAACGCTTTCGTTAACAGCTATACTTCAGTAGATGCGACAGATAAACTGGACGTAGCTGAAGGCACTGTCTGGTTTTACTTCCCAAGAAGGTGAGCGGTCTAAAAACTGAAAAGTGATAAGCACTGAAAAGTGATCGATGCAAAGCTTTTGTTCAAAGTTCTCTCAATAGCTGCCTACATTTTTGCGCTTACTGCTGAGAAGATGAACGTCTTGAATCTGTGCTGTGAAGAAGGTTTTACAACCCAAGCATCGTTGCAGCTAAGCACCAGCTTTGGTTAAAGGCTAAAAAGGAGATGCAAGAAGACTTTGCCGTGCCGCTTTCTGACTTCTGCATTCCAGATTATGCTTCACCAGCGCTGGGAGGATGTCTTAAAAGCAACATGGGCAGTGCTCAGCCATCCTCTTTAGCATGTTAGTTTCATCTGGCGGCTCAGGACACCACCTATTGCATGACCCATTGTGGTTTCGCTACAGGGCGATGCTGTAGATGCTCCGGTGTGTTGACGGCACGGTCTTGTTGATGCTGCTTAGGCGCAGGTTGCCGATCAGCATCTAGCGAACTGCGAAGCATCTCAACCTGAGACATGATTTGCTTAAGCTGATCTTGCAGCTCTTGCAGACTAATATTGGCAGCAGGTGCTTTGGCGATCGGCTGACTGTCGCTGACGAGTGCTGAACCATTAGAGCGGGTGAAGCTCAGAAAAGACTGAGCGGCTGCCAGCGTCGAAACCACCGATTGCACCGTCGCTTGAGTCGGCTCTGAGTCGAGAATCGGTTGGCTGGACTGAACGCCATTGGCGTGGGCAGTCACAACAGGTGTCTTGGTTTTGGTCACGACTGACTTAGGCTCCGTAGCAACCGCCGATGCTGCCTTGGGTGACGTTTCATCTTGAAGAAAGAAGTCTAGTCCAGAGGCTTCCAGTCGCTGCTCTGATAGCAGTGCTGCTTCTAGCTGTGATTCTTTTTCCTCTAACGTGCGCTGTAAGTGGGAGAACTTTGCTTCCACTTGTTCAGATTTGCGGGAAGACTGTTGCCATCCTGCGATCGCAACGCCAGCAACACCAATGCCGATGCTGAGTACGCCTACAACGCCCACATAAGGCGCTGCGAGATCTTTAATGGTTCCAGAGAAAATCGGTTCCTGGTTCAGTTGAATATCGACTGGTCCTGAACCAAAAACAGCTAGAGGCACCGTTAGTGAGGCGAACATTGCGCCAGCCAATACAGTAGCAGGCAAGACAGGGGTTTTCAGTGAAGAGACTGGCATTCTAGGTAACCTCTAGTATTTGATGTGACGACAAGCATTAAGGTTAAAGCGATGGGTAGATCTCTGCGTTGCGAACCGTCTCGTGCCCTCAAACTAGCGTTCTAAAATCAGTAATGCCACTGACTGCATAGGAGCTTCTTCATGGCTTGAACAAAATCGATCTGGGGGTGAAGTTAATGTAAACGTCAGGCACATTACGTAAGTACGGATACCGTTTTCAACCATCCCTACTGCGCTCTTTAAGATCTCGACAACGCAAATTCGGAACGCTCGCTTGCTCACCGAATTTTGGGTTTAGAAAGTACATCTAAGCTTTTTGTTCAACACCTTTAGACCGAAGAATGTTTAGCGTCTTTTCATCTGTTAAGGCAATGATTTCTGCAAAAGGTTGCCGCACTTGGTCTGCGATCGTGGTTTGCCGGCACCGCAGTTCTGTCTACAGTGGCAAACGGATGCTGTACTTGAGCAACCTCTTGTAAGCACCAGCGTTTTGTTATTGGTGTATACAGGGTTGCCGAGGTCGAGGTGTTTGGGAAGCCTTTTTTAAAGTTAAACGCTGGCTAGAGACGCTACTTTGATGCAGTTAGTTCCTATGTAGGGAAAAGCCTTTGATGTGATTGTAGTGTGTCTGTTTGTGACTGGTGCAATTGAGGAATAACCTCTAAATGAGGGTTGCATTCAGCATCAAAACAACGATTGTTTGAAGCGATCGACGCTGCTGGTAAAACACGGTAAGCTTGAACGACTTCGCATCAGTCATCGGTTTCTGATGTAAGGCTCAATCATTTGATAAAAGTTTGACCTCTCTATCCGCTGTTCCAGAATCATCCGCTGTTCCAGAATCGTTTTGGTGTTTGATCAAGCACTTGAACGCATCGATCGCAAAGAGTCATTCCACCGCTAGAGATAATGATCGTGGCTGCGATCTTGCCGTAAACCTGAGAATTTCGCTCGTTGACCGCAACGTACGATCGCAGACCAAAGCTGACTGCGCGTGGGCAACTTTGGTTATTCTTTCAGGCATGATCGTTCAGAAGCTGGCTTGGTTGCTCGAAGAGATGCCGCCAAGCAGCGAAGCAACCTGGTGGCTGTCGGCGGTTCTGATGTTACGTCTGTACCGGATGCAGCGTGCGAACCTTCTTCACGCTCGCCAGCTTGTTCGCCATCAGGTGGAAGCGACGCTAGCCGCCTGGTGGCTAGAGAAAGCCGTCCCCTACAAAGCACAGGCAGAGCGTGTGTTGAGCGCGATCGCCAGTGAGTAGAAACGTTTTTAGCTGCTAGTTTTTAGTGGTTACCTAGTGATATTAGCCTGGGTTCGCGGACGCTTCTAGCAAGGCTCGTCAGCTTATCCAGGCTTGTGCTAACAACTCACCACTAACAATTAACGACCTAAATCAGCTTGACCGCTCGCAGCGTAAAGAACAGCCCGATCGCCAACACAAAAACCGCACCTAACAGTAAAGGAAAAAGCAGAAATGACATGGGTTATCTCTCTACGGATCTAGCAAAACTATACAAAACAATGGGTCGCATAAGGTAGATTGAGGCAAATAAACTTAGGAGACAGAAGGCAGCAGTTCAAAGGCTGAACTCAAAACGTTCATCCTTCATCCTTTATCCCTTCTTCTTCTTCACTCTCTTCCAACTCAAAACTTTCCCCCTCCCATGCAGTCTGTTATCCCCGTCAGCTTACCGCAGCATTCTTACGACATCGCGATCGCTCCTGGCAGCCTTGATCATCTCGGCACCTGGATGCAGGGCACTCCAGCACAACCCTTGAAATTGGGTCAGCAGGTGCTGGTTGTGTCCAATCCAGCCGTGTTTGAGCACTATGGCGATCGGGCGATCGCGTCTTTGAAACAGGCAGGTTTTACCGTAGCAACGTGCCTTCTACCGGATGGCGAACAGCACAAAACCCTTGGCACGCTGACTAAGATCTACGATGCAGCATTGAGCAATCGGCTGGAGCGATCGTCCACTTTCGTGGCGCTGGGTGGTGGTGTCATTGGCGACATGACGGGGTTTGCGGCGGCAACTTGGCTGCGTGGTCTCAACGTTGTGCAGGTGCCAACCTCCTTACTGGCGATGGTAGATGCGGCGATCGGGGGTAAAACGGGTGTCAACCATCCCCAAGGCAAGAATCTCATCGGAGCCTTTCATCAGCCGCGTCTAGTGTTAATTGATCCGCAAGTCTTGCAGACGCTGCCTGTGCGAGAATTTCGTGCTGCGATCGCAGAGGTGATCAAATACGGCGTGATTTGGGATGGTGAGCTCTTTGCTCAATTAGAAGCCGCTCCCCAACTCGATCAGCTTGCCAACCTGAGTGCAGAACTGCTGCAAGTAATCCTCACGCATTCCTGTCAGGCAAAAGCACACGTTGTGAGCAAAGACGAAAAAGAAGCTGGACTACGGGCAATTTTGAACTACGGACACACGATTGGTCACGCTGTCGAAAGTCTTACAGGCTATCAGGTTGTCAATCATGGCGAAGCGGTGGCGATCGGCATGGTTGCTGCCGCTCAAATTGCTGTAGCGCTCCAGTTCTGGCACGAAACCAATGCCCAGCGCCAGCTTACATTGCTGCAAAACGCTCACTTGCCCACTCGCTTACCGCCTGACATTGACCTTGATGCCATCCTCACGTCGCTGCAAGCCGATAAAAAAGTAGAAGCAGGACAGGTACGTTTCGTGTTGCCCACTCAAATCGGAGCAGCGATCGTCACCGATCAAGTACCCACAGCCGTCATCCGGCAAGTTCTCCAGCGAATGCAGACTGGTTAGAGCATTGAAAAGACGATCGCGCCCCAAGGCTACGACTGACGCAGCGCGATCGCCCTGCTAATGACGGTCAAGCAAGGTGCGATCGACCTCTGCCTCCCTAGATAATTTGGTCAGAGCGCTGCGTGGGTTAGACAGGCTATGCCGACGCGGGTTTAGTTCGGAGGGGCGATCAATCCGACTCTAGTTGCCCTCGATCGCGGCGAATTAAATAGTCAAGAAGCTGCTCTGTCCGCTCATCACTGGCTGTAAGGCGTTCAATCGCTGCATCAGTGCGCCCAATGCTTGCATCAATGCGCCCAATACTTGCATCAATGCGCCCAATACTTGCGTCAAGGCGTTCGATGGCTGCATCCGTATGCTGTTGAAACACCTGCAAAGCAGCCTCGGTTCGCAGTTGAGCCATCTGCAAGGCTGCTGTGCCATCTCGTAGAGCTGCAATGCCTTCGCTGTTGCGGCGACTGACTTCGATCAAAACAGCAATGTCTTCTGAGTTTTTGCCGACTGCCTGAAGGATCAGGTTGGCGGTTAGTTGAAGGTCAACAATCTGACCTTCGGTACGATCGACTCTTTGAGACAAGTCGTTGGATTGAGTCATGGCGTTAGTTCTGCAACTACTTACAGTTTAAGCGTTGGCGGAGCCTGTGCAAAGCACGTATCGCACCCTCTCCTCCCAATCACAACCGCCCTTGCTTGCAAAAATGCTCTTTCCACCCACAAAACGCGATCGCCCCTCAACAGTGAACAGATGAAGAGCGATGCCCTGCTAATGACAGCCAAGCCAGGTGCGATCGCATAATCACAGATGAAGAGCGATCGCCGTTTAGGTGGTCTCGCTGGCAGCTTGGGCGGTAGTGGGTGCGATCGCATAATCACTGCTGAAGAGCGATCGCCCTTCAGCAGTGAACAGATTGTGGAGCGATCGTGCTTCCAATGGCAGGTAAGCAAGTTGCGATCGCGCCTCGACAAGCTAACTGGCATTAAGCAACGATGATTGCAGGCAATGCTAAGTGCTGACTGTTCTTGTACTCTGAGAGCATAGTAGAAAGGAACGACAGTGACCGTAACGGTTCAGGCAGTTTATGAGCATGGAGCCCTTCGACTCGCGCAGCCCATTTCGCTGGCAGAAGGAACGCAGGTTGAGGTCGTTGTGATGACTCGCGAATCGAAACTCGAACAACCGACACCTGCGGCAATCCTCAGTGCGATCGCTGCCCTACCCCTTCAAGGAAACGGCGATGTGTTTTCTGGGGCAGATCACGATCGCATTCTTTATCCTTAGCGGAGTTCAGAGTGATTTTATAGACACCAGTGAATGGTTTGCAAGTGTGGCTCTTTCAGGTTCTGATACATCTATTTTCGAGAAGAAATTTTAGTGGAGTTCAAGCGCAAATGCGATCAGAAAGTGATGAGTAAAAGGTGACATAAAGTTGAGGCAAATATACGATTTTCTAGAAGATGCACCTAATTACCCTAACGATTTTTATCCAATTCAAGATGGAACTCAAAGATTAAAGGTGAAAAATCAATTTTTACTAGCAGAACTGAGAAGTGTAGAGTCTGGCGAGTGGCGAAAAGTCTATCAGGATGGCTATAGCGCTGGTGAACCCGTTTCAATTCACTATTTTGAGAGTCGGTCTGGCAAGGTTTTTGATGTTAAAGTCAAATCTGGATGGAGTAATCAATAATATGACACCCTCTTTGTCGATTGTTTTAAGGCTGGAAGATAAAACAGAAATTGAACAATGGGTGGCGACAATGAGTTTGGGCATTTGCGCTGCGATCGTGGGGGGAAGTCTCACGATCGCGGAGGCTGAAACGCGCCTGTTTAACCCTCATACGCTGGAGCAGTTGGAGACATTAGGATTGGCTCAAGATTTGCTTGAGATTGTCCATCTGGGCACTGAGTTGGAAGATGTGCAAAGCCTAATTCCTGAGCGATTGTCTCAGAGTCTGACCGAAATTGAAGCAAAAGTACTGGCGTTCTTGAACGGTATCGATCGCTCAGCACAAGTTACTTACCGGGCTAAAAGTTGGATCTAGTCATTGTCAAGAGGCGATCGCCCAAGCCAACGATGAAAAGCGATCGCCCATCAGTAGTCAGCAGATTATGGAGCGATCGCCCCCTCAATGACAGCCAAGCAAGGGGCGATCGCTCAGTCCAACGATGGAAAGCGAGCGCACCTCAGCAGTCAACAGGTGTGGAGCGATCGCCCCTTTGATGACAGTCAAGCAAGGTACGATTGCCTGTCATCAAAAAAGGCGATTGCTAATATACATCATCGTGGTCACCGAGATTCAGCAGTAAGATTGCTTCTTCTTCACTTGCTTCTGGGTTAGCCACAAATTCAAAGAGAATGCGACAACTGTAGTTAATTGAGCAAGCCCAAATGCCAGCAAACTCACCTGAGAGCTTATGAGTTTTCAACGTGGGATGAAACGGATCTTCGACAAGTTGTTCCAGGGTTTCCTCAATCAGGGGGCGCAGTTGAGGGTTTTGGCGCACCATACGCTTAAAAGCACGCAGAGATTTTGGACTCCATGCGAGCTGTCTCAAGCGTCCAACTCCACTAGAAAGTCTTTTACAGAACCGTACTTAATGCTACCTTTTGCAATGTCCTGGCGAACCTCTTGAACTTCGTCCAGCAGTTTTTGTCTCTGCTGCCTTTGCAGCCGCTTCGCCAAAATTTCTAGCAGCAATTGACGCTCTTCTGGAGACAACGCTTCTGCGACATCGATCGCCTGCTGAAGTCGAGAGGTTCGTAGGGCATCTGTCATGGACTTAGCTCAATTGAATGCAGATGGTTACTTCAATCATAATGGCTGATGCTGGCGATCGCCCCTCAGCTCTAATAAAACATGGAGCGATCGCCCTTCTAACGACATTCAAGCAAGGGGCGATCGCCCAAGCCAACGCTGAAAAGCGATCGCCCATCAGCAGTCAACAGATGTGGAGCGATCGCCCTTCTCATGACAGCCAAGCAAGGGGCGATTGCCCAAGCCAATGATGAAAAGCGATCGCATCTCAGTAGGAGCAGATATGGAGCGATCGCTACAAACTTGCCTTACCTGGTTCCTTTGAGCAACAATTGAGAAAGTATGAGAAACAGTAGCGATGCTATCAATTAAAGGTACGTTTCAAGATGGAGTTGTCAGGCTGGACGAGCCTGTGGAAGCGCACGAGGGTCAGTCTGTGATCATCACCTTTCTAGACGATGGCAGTGACTCAACGCCTCCTTCAGCTTGGGATGATCTTGCGCAGTTAGTGAAAAGCTGTCAGGTGAAGACAGGTGTGGGGGATTTAGCGCACCAGCATGACCACTACCTCTACGGTACGCCAAAGCGAGAGGATTAGCGTTGTTGAAGGTGTTTGTCGATACGGCGGCTTGGATTGCGCTGCTGGATGCAGATGATGCGCTTCATGCTGCGGCTGAACGGGTGTGGCATCAGTTGTTGCAGCAGCGATCGCTACTATTAACCAGTGATTTTGTCCTGCTGGAGCTTGCAGATGCGTTTTCAACTCCTGGCAGTCGTAAGCAGGCGATTGCGTTTATCAACGACCTGTGGCGATCGCCTGCTGTTAAAGTTGTGCCTGTGAGCCGCAACCTGTTGGATGAAGGTTGGGCACTTTACAGTCAGCGCTTAGATAAAGGCTGGGGTTTAACCGACTGCACAAGTTTTGTGGTGATGACTCAAGAACGTATCACTCAAGTATTCACCTCTGACCGACACTTTGAGCAAGCAGGATTTAAAAAGCTGTTATGAGGGTGAGGCGCGATTGCCCTTCTAATGACAACTAAGCAAAGTGCGATCGCCCAAGCCAACGATGAAACGCGATCGCCCTCAGTAGTCAACAGATGTAGAGCAATCGCCCTGCTAATGCCAGCGAATCAAGGGCGACAGCTCAATTCGACGATGGAAAGCAAGCGCGTAGCAGCGTTTCAACTTCTATTATTTTACTGAGCAATCCTGTACGCTCTGACCTGAAAATAGCCTCTAGTTCCACTTGGGTTGGCGATATAGATAGAGCGTCCTGGAAAAATATTCTTCGTTGTGGCTCCGTGATACAGTCCTCTTGCAAGGACGGGATCTCGTCTTCCTGCGCGATCCTGCATTATATTGAAACGGATATTGGGGTTCGGAGACTGACCGTCAAGAACTACCCATAGCAGCCTCTCAGCAGTACCTTGCACATTGAAATTTCCACTTGATCGATTCTTTTGACCACCTTGGGGACGGGAGTCAGAAGTCACAGAACCCATCAATAAATAATCAGGTGGTAACTGAGCCAATAGTTGCCTACCTCTTTCACTGGGAAGGTTCTTGAACTGATTAGGTTGGGCAAACTGAGCCGCCAGAGGAGAATTGTTTGTGGTGAGGAGAGCAGAGACAGTAGCAATGGTAGGTAAAAGAAGTGCTACTGAACATCTTAGGTTTTTACGAATTGAGTTAAACATCTAGGTCTTCATCTATTAAGAGGATCGTTTTCCCTCTGACCTTAGTTTTCCTCTTAGCTTATGTCGAATATCTGCTTGCGATCGCGAACACAATCTTGCTGCATTTCGCGAAATTGCCTCGGTGAAACTCCGGTATAACGGTTATGGCAAAAACAAGCCGTGTTTTATAATCGAGAGACTCGGCACCAGATTTTGTACCGATCGGAGCGATCGCCCCTCCAGCTAAAACCATGAAAACAGCCTGAACCCATAGCAGATCCCCATGCCGTCCCCCTTCCCTGGAATGGACCCCTATCTAGAGCGCCCCAGCGCCTGGTCTAACGTGCACCATCGCCTGATAACCGCGATCGCCGATGACCTCGCTCCGCAATTGCTACCGAAGTATCAGGTTTTGGTCGAAGAACGCATCTATCAAGTCGAAGCCCAGAATTCTATCCTTGTGGGTGCGCCGGATGTTCTGGTGCAGCAACTGCGGACTGATACGGAAGCCAGTGTTGTTGCGGTTGCGCCCCCTTCCGCTGAACCACTATCCGTCACCCTCACCATTCCAGAAACCGTGCGCCAGGGGTATCTAGAAGTGCGTGAAATTGCCACGAGACAGGTAGTTACAGTGATCGAAGTACTCTTTCCGGTGAACAAACGGGCTGGGAAAGGACGGCTAGACTACGAAAACAAACGAGCCATGATCTTGAGCAGCTCCAGCAATTTCGTGGAAATTGATTTGCTGTGTCAGGGTCAACCGATGCCGATTCAGGAGAAGTTTGCCCGATCGCAGTATCGGCTTCTGGTGAGTCCTGAGGAGAAACGCCCCCAGGCTGACCTTTATGCGTTTAACTTGGCTGATCCCATTCCCTGCTTTCCCTTACCGCTGCGATCGAGCGATCGCCTCCCAACCATCAACCTGCGACAGTTATTGGATGGAATTTACGATCGCTCCGGCTATGGCTTCGTGATTGACTATACTCAACCTGCCGTGCCTCCGTTGTCAGAAGGCGATGCCGCCTGGGTCAACGAATGGATGAGAACCCATCGCACGGACTAGGCGCGGAGTCAGACAGGTTCTTGCTGAGTGGATCAGATTGTTGTAGACACGATCGCACGCGACGTTACAACCGCCATCATTGCCCAGCTTCATCTCAGAAATTCTTCCGCTCTCATCGTCTTAACGAAGCCGCGATCGCAAACTATTGCACGTTTCTCAAGCGTTCGATCGGGTAGCGAAAACACGCCACGATTCAGGGTAATGGGCTGCCAGAGCGATACGATAGAGTCATGGAGAGGCTGCATCCGTACAGGAGGAATCGCCATGACAACCACTACGCGCCGCATGACCCTGGAAGAATATCTGGACTATGACGATGGGACAGATACTCGCTATGAATTAGTGAACGGGGAGTTAGCTGAAGTGCCTTCTGAGAGCGACTTGAACAACGAGATTGCGATTATCCTACTCTTTGCGATCGGTCAATTTATCAATCCCAAGCTCCTGCGACGTGGCACTGAAGTTGTGGTCAATGGCTATCGAACTACGACGCGGATTCCTGACCTGATGGCGCTAACCGAAGACCTTGCTGCTGCTCTCTCTGGCTCAAAGCGGAGCGTTGTCATGCCGGATATGCCACCGCCTGCCCTCGTGGTCGAAATCGTTTCTCCGGGCACCACTAACGAAGCACGAGACTACCGTTACAAGCGTTCCGAATATGCAGCACGCAGCATTGCCGACTATTGGATTGTCGATCCACAGCAGGCACAGATTACGGTTTTGACGCTGGTTGCAGGTTTGTATGAGGAAGCTGTTTTCAAAGGAAACGATCGCCTCCTTTCTGCTACACTGCCAAACTTAGATCTGACTCCGGCACAGGTGCTACAAGCAGGCGACAGTGAGTAACCGATGTCGATCGCAGTAGAAGGATTATGGCTCATCGCCCCCCTTCTCAGTTGTATAAACAAGCAAAAACCCAACATCACGATCGATGCTGGGTTTCGCTGCGGACGATCGACAAGCGGTGAAGCTATGCACCGTCAAACACATTCCAATCAATGCCTAACTGGCGAATGGCAGCCCGCACGGTGCCGAGTTTGAGATCACGGCTGCCCCAATCTGGCAGTACAGTAGCTTGCTGTGTCTCTGGATTGAACCATTTACGATGAGAACCGCCACCACGTCGAGGCAACTCCTGACAGCCCAGTGCTTTTAGCTTGCGAGTAACATCGCGGTACTTCATGGGGCAGTCACAACCGTTTCTAGCCACAGCGAATTTTCAGCGTCTGCAACCTGCATATTAAGCGGCAAGTGTCGCCCCATATCTTCATACGCTTCCACGACAGCCGCTAGCGCATCACGGACATTTGCCAGCGCTTCCTCGACGGTCTCGCCTTCTGTAACCAATTCTGGTAGCAGTGGTGATGTCACCGTGAAACCACCTTCAGGCTGGGGTGAGAGCATTAAGGGCACTTTGTAAAGCAACGAACTCTCTCCTCTTATGGATGTTAAAGAACGATTCTGACTATCTGTAAGTCATCATGATCGCAATACACTGATGGTACTCAATATGAGCGGCATCCGCAGCCGTTCTAAGAAGCGTCGGCGATCGCCCATCTCGAAAGCTGAATCAACAATAAAAAACCACACTACTATGGGTATTGGTTTTGCGTACTCAAGACAACGAATAAGAGCCACAAGCGCACTATCTTAAACACCACCATGCTTGAGCTTTCAGAATTTCGGGTCTGCAAAAAGCTGAGTGCTTTGTTCCTACAAAGATCATCAGTAGAATGATGACCAGCGCAATAATGGAGCCGAAGTGAAGAAATAAAATATTTCCCAAGCCTGAAGTGTAACCTCTCATTAAATTAAATCTAAGTAATATACAAGACCCAATGATTTTACCCAGGAAGGCAACAATTTCAAACGGAAAATGAATACTTAAAATTGCGTAATGACTTGCAAACCAATAGATTGTGCCTATCCATAGAAGGAACAGTAGTGTAAAAACGTCATTAATGTTACTCATGTAAATCAATTGTTTTTATGAGGATAGCGCGATCGCCCACTTCATAGATCGACCAGACAAGCAAAAACCCAACATCACGATCGATGTTGGGTTTCTTGTATTCAAGGCGATCGATCAAAGGGGCAATCGTTCATCAAAAATACTGATCAACGAATATTATCAATGCCGAGGCAGCGATGGTGGTGACTTATCGCACGTTCAGACCGCCGATTTCTTTAAAGAAATCGGCGTTTTTTGGATTGGGTTGCATACTACTCGATCGGAAACACATCCTTAAACAGCCGTCGAATGGTTTCTCTAGCTGCACTGAAGCCACCATCAAAGTAGATGCCGCCGATCACTGCTTCCAGGCTTTCGGCAAGTACGTAGGGTTGGTCATAGGCACGCTGCTGCTTTTCGCCAATGCCCAGTTTCAGCACATAGCCGATGCCTAATTCTAGACTGATTTTCGCTAGATTTTCTTCGCGCTCCAGCTCAATTTTTCTTACAGTAATGTCCTGTCTCGTAGCAGAACCTGCCCGAATTAAAAGTTCTGTCAGCACGGTTTTGAGGACAGCATCACCGAGCGTACGATAAATTTCTTGATCCTCGCACTCCTGATTTTTTTGGCGTTGCTCTAACGCATACGCTTTGCGAGTCAGCGCTCGTATCAAAATGCGTTTATCAAAAAAGAAGTAGCCGAGTTGTTCTTCGAGGGCGGTGGACATGTTGGTGGAAAGGCTAAAGTATGAAGGCTAAAAGATGTGGTCGGTGGTCGGTGGTCAAAATTAACTCAAAACTCTCTGCCGATATCTCTTATCCTTTAGCCTACTGCTTTGCAGAAGCGAGCTACATACTTTATCCTTTCCCGTCATGCTTCACGGCTTTATTCCACCCGATCGCTTCTTTGCGTACCTGACGTGGACAGACATTCAGGCGATGCCAGATAAGGACAATGTGGTGATGATCCAACCAGTGGGGGCGATCGAGCAGCATGGACCGCATTTGCCATTGGCTGTGGATGCAGCGATCGGGCAGGCAGTCATTGGCAAAGCGCTGCAACAACTACCCGCTAGTGTTCCTGCCTATGCGTTGCCGTCGCTCTACTATGGCAAATCAAATGAACACTGGCATTTTCCGGGGACGGTGACGCTGAGTGTCCAGACGCTGAGTGCCACGTTGATGGAGGTGGGCGAGAGCATCTATCGGGCAGGCTTCCGTAAACTGGCGTTTGTCAACTCGCACGGTGGGCAGCCGCAGGTGATTGAAATGGTGGCAAGGGATTTGCACCAGCGCTATGAGGATTTTGTTGTTTTGCCGTTGTTTACGTGGCGGGTGCCCAATGTTGCAAATGAGTTGCTCACTGCTAAAGAACAGGCGTTGGGGATTCACGCGGGGGATGCAGAAACGAGTCTGTTGCTGTCGATTTTGCCGGAGCAGGTGAAGATGGAACGGGCGATCGCAGAGTATCCCCAAGGCTTACCAGACGATAGTTTGTTGAGTATGGAAGGGAACCTGCCGTTTGCCTGGATGACACGGGATCTTAGCAAAAGTGGCGTTTTGGGCGATCCGACGACAGCGACCAAGGAAAAGGGCGATCGGATCCTGGCATCACTTGCAGATGGTTGGGTACAGACCATTCAGGATATCTATCGCTTTCAACAACCACAGACCTGGAAGGAATAATTTTGTAGGGACGTTACATGTAACGTCCCTACAAAATTATTCAAACAGCCGGAAGTACGGGTACTGGACTGGTGCGCCTGGTTCTTTGTCTAAATCAAAGTTGATCACATCCCAGCAGGGATTGTCTTTAGGATCGGGGCTAAATTCAACGGGTAGACCATACAGACGGGGACGCTGAGAGTCTGCTGGCCCGCGCCAAGGGGTGCTGCGCTCCAGATAGGTGCTCACAAGGTCTTTATAGCGTTGGGCGATAATGACACGAGTTGCCCGATAGCCCTGCGTGTAGAGGCGATCGAGTGCCTCGTGAATTTCAAACCGAATGCCATCGGGATGCGTGTGTTGGCGGTACCACTCGTCTTCCCATCGTCGCCAGTGTCGCCCCGACTGAAGATGTACCAGTTCGCCTGTTTTGGGATCTGATTCAAAGGCACCATGTCGCTGGCACAGGTAGGTATCCGTAAGCGTCAATGCCGGGATTGCTTGGCGGCAGTGAGGGCACTGAATCTCCGGACCAAAGATTGGGTATTGCAAGCCAAGGTTAGTCATCAAGAGCGGGTATGCCTGTTCGTATGCGTCACTGCCAGTGGGTTTATTATACTCGTTAGGCAATTGCCTCCCTATGGCAATTGCACGTTATTTATTTGTGATTTACTGTGACTAACGAACTTCAGCACCATCCCCCTTTTTGGGCACCGCCAGACTGTTCGCAAGCAGCGTTTGTGGCAGCGAATGCCACCGTGATTGGACGAGTGACGATCGCCGCCGGAGCGAGTATCTGGTACGGAGCGGTCGTGCGTGGTGATGTGGAACCGATTGTGATTGGCGAAGGCACGAATGTTCAGGATGGCGCAATTTTGCATGGCGATCCCGGTCAACCAACGGTGCTGGAGGATTATGTGACGATCGGGCATCGTGCTGTCGTCCATAGTGCCTACATTGAGCGAGGTTGCTTAATCGGCATTGGCGCGGTGGTGCTGGATGGCGTGCGGGTTGGCACAGGTAGCATTGTGGGCGCTGGAGCAGTAGTGACAAAAGATGTGCCCGTGCGATCGCTCGTCGTCGGCATTCCTGGCAAAGTTTTGCGGCAGTTGTCGGACGCTGAGGCAGAAGATCTCATTGACCACGCTAAACGTTACGAAATGTTAGCACTGGTTCATGCTGGGAAAGGCACTGATCTGGGATTTGTGCCTAAGGGCTAGGAAAACGCGGCTCTTTGCGTGAAAATAGAAGATGAGAATCATTCAAAAATCTTTAAACGAGGGACTCCGGACATGGAAATTGATATGCGCATCGTCGTCGTTCTGCTTCCCCTTGTGGCGGCTGGTGGTTGGGCACTATTCAACATTGGTCAGGCTGCCCTCAAGCAGTTTCAGACGTTCAATTCTAAGTAGCTTTGTTTTCTAAGCGAGCATGTGACGCGATCGCCGTTCGTTAAGAGGGCGATCGCGTTTGTGGAAAAGCAACTAGAAAGCAAAGCCATCCCGCCCGTAATTGGAAAGCCGGACTAGTGGTGCGAAACCCGTTGTAGGCTTTGCCTTCCCGCAGGGTAACGGGTTGAAGGTTTGTCCAATCAGGCTTCAAGTCCTCTGACTAGGTTTTGCCCGGTGAAACCGTGGTTTTTAATCACGGGCGGCTGATGCCATTCAAACACCCTCTTGGTGATCGGGCTGCAAAGGCTCGAAAAAGGTTGTCCAATGAACGGAGCCGTCCGATGCCTCGGCTTTCACTTCAAAGGTGACGTTGCAGGCTGATGGTTGTTCGATCGCGTGGATGCAAATTGCCGCTACATCATCACGGCTGATGGCACCGCGCATGTTATCGCCCTGATCAACGATTAATTGTTTGCCTCCTGGGGCTTCGGTCAATGCACAGGGACGAACGATTGTGTAAGGAACGCCGCTTTCACGAACAGCCTCTTCGCCACGTCGTTTCCAGGTGAGGATGCCGCCGAGCTGGTCGTTCAGGCGCACGGCTGGCGGTTCGTCGTCGAGGTTGAGTCCGGGGCGATCGATGCGGGTCACGCCTGCGGAACTCACCAGCACAAACTGCGGCAGGGTCGGCTTGCCATACGCGCTGATGGACTGAAGCTCCAGCGCAAACTCCCCGGCTGTAAAGTGCGGATTTAAGCCACCGTCGTACTCAAACTTACTGAGCATCAGTTGCAGCGAACAAATGCGACTGGCATTGAGCGGTGCCGCATTGGTCAACGTTTTGGCACGAAACACTGGCATCAGCGTGTGGAAAGGAATATGCAGGTCGAGCCATTCACCCGCTGTAGTGTCGAAGGAGTGAGAGTACGCGATGCTGTCCCACTTGTCGTCGTCTCGTATGAGAAATTTGTACCGTTGACCGTCGCCTTTCACTCGTAGTTTGATGCCCTCATAGCCGGGCAGATGCAGCGCTGGCTCCAAATTGCGGGTGCGAACGGAGGCAAATCCACCAGCATTGGCTGTGGAAACATTGCCTGCAAAGATCGCGGTGTGGTCGCTTTGGCGGATCGTACTGGCACTAACGCCGCCCATGACGACATCATCCAGTGCGCCCCAAAGAGCAGGGAGTGGAGATTGGGGAGTGGGGAGTGGGGTTATGACTGGTTTGTTTGTGAAGTCAAAGAGGATTTTTTCGTTCGTTTGAGCGGCTTTGAGTGGTTCTGAAAGGGCTTGAAGCAGGTTCTTGATGCCTTGATAATCGATGCTTTCGGGTGTGTCGCCGACGATTTCGGGCAGATAGAATTTAATGCCCTGGTAATACTTGGCGCGATCGGCTGTATCGCCCTCTTTTGGCTGCACACGCGGACCTGTACAGCAAATCACCGCGCAGATGTCCTTCACCACAGCAGGCGTGAGGGTTTCGGCAATGGTGATGTCGGCATCAATGCTCTCTACGTCGCCTAGCATTGCCTTACCGCGCTCTAAGTCTCGCACTAGAGCACGAACAGGATAGCCTCGATCGCGCAACTGCTGTACAACCCGTTTGCCAACGCCACCCGTTGCACCCACAACGAGGATGGTCTTTGCGGTTGAGGTGTGTGTCATCATCGGTTGCGGCGCTGTAGAACCCCGCAATAAACGCTGAAACCAGTTTAGAACTGGAAGTACTTCAAAGTAGGTAAGGGTTTGCAGAAACCGGCTGAATTCCCAGGAAGAGTTTGTCGCTTTCATGGCTTATCTTAGCTGTAGCGCATTAGGAAGACGGTAGCACGTTGCCTTTAAATTGAGTGTTTTATGGCGCGATTGCCCTGTCATGCTCCTAGAGGAGGGACTCGATCGCCAACAGCACTCCGTGATCAGTGGCAGATGTAATCAGTGGCAGGCGCAATCCCAACGCAATTGTGGCAAGATAAAACACTTGTAGGGTGAGAACCCTGAAGCACGTATCGAAACCATTGGCTAATGCTGCAATTTCATCCTTCTGGAATGGGTCAAAAAGTAGTGGACACCTCATTAGGGGCGATGGTTTACTACGTACCCGTCGGTCAGCCGTGGGCAATGCCAGCCCTTGACGCACCGCCGCTACTGTTTCTGCATAGCTTTGGGGGAGGAGCCTCGGCGTATGAATGGTCGAAGGTTTACCCCGCGTTTTTGGACTCGCATTGCGTCTTGGCTCCCGACTTGATTGGCTGGGGACAGTCGCACCATCCTGTGCGGGATTATCAGGTAACGGATTATCTGACGACGCTGACCGAGTTTATGCAGAAAACCTGTACCGCCCCAGTGACGATCGTCGCCTCGTCTTTAACTGGGGCGATCGCCATTCGGCTCGCCCTTCAACAGCCAGAGTTAATTAAAGCGCTGTTTCTCATCTCCCCTTCTGGCTTTGCCGATTTTGGACAAGATGCTGGACGTAGGCTGCCTCTGCAAGTCATCAATACACCGCTGCTTGATCAACTGATCTACACGCTAGGCGCAACTACTGAGGTTTCTGTTCGCAACTTTTTAGAGCGCTTTCTCTTCGCCCAGCCCGATCGCGTCTCGCCAGAAATGGTGGCTGCCTACCTAGGGTCGGCTCGACAACCGAATGCTGAGTACGCAGCACTGGCATTTCTGCGGGGCGACCTTTACTTTGATCTTGCCCGCTACCTGCCGCAACTCCATGTGCCAACGGTTATTTTGTGGGGCGAGAAGGCACAGTTTATTGACGCGGATGCTGGTCAACGGCTGGCAAGCTTAAATCCATCCAGTGTGAAAGCTTTTGTGCGCTTAGCGGATGCCGGGGTTTTGGCACATCTGGAGCAGCCCGCGATCGTCACTGGGCTGCTGCGAAACTTTCTACCAGCATTGGAGACACAGGACGGGAGCGAGACGTAGGGTGATCAAAGCTCTTCTCATCCCTCACGTCCCAACGCTTCCCCTTCACGCTGCTTGTGGCAAATGCTGTGCGATCGCCTCACCACAGTCCTCCACTGACGCGCCTTGAGTCATGGCGATCATCAGCGCTTCGTAGGCAGAGGTGTTGTCTTGGAGCAAGGTTTTAGCGCGGAGGAGTGACCAGCGTTCTTTTTGCTCTAATTCCGCCGGGGGGAGACCCAGTTGCGCCAGCAAACCTCGCAGCTTTTGGCGATCGTCCGCTCCCCCTTCAACGTTGCCGTAGATCAGCATCTCGGCGGCGATGCCTGCCATCCAGATCGTGCAGTAGCGGTCTAACAGTTGACCCGCTAGCTGCCCTTGCTTGATCGCTGCCTCTAGTTCCTCAGAGTCAAACCGCACACCGCCCTGACCCGGATAGCCTTGCTTCAGGGCATCCCAGGCGTTTAGCGTATAGCCCGTAGTGGGAATGCCGAGCTGATGAGCAACGAGGAAATGACCTGCTTCGTGACGAATGACGCGATCGCGATGTCCTGACGAAAACCCAGCCAGCCAGTCTAGCAGTAGGGTGGAACCTTGCCCCCGCCAGCTTAAAGTATCCAACGTTGCCAGTCCCAAGATGCCTGCGGTCGCGATCGCAGGCACCAGCGGCGACACGCTAATCATCGGTCCCAGCAAGCTCGTCATCGTGATGGTAAAAATGCCGATCGCCACGAGATTCAGCGACAGTTGATTCATATACGTAAATTGTTAATATTCATTGCTAACCTTTAGCCTAACAATGATCTGGCAGGGGCGATCGCTGCCTGTATCTATCAATCCACCAGTAAAATGCTTACTCTGGTAAAAAATTAGCGTCAAGCACCTGCTCAGACGTGTAAGGACAATCTACAGGAAAGGTCTGCAATGCCAAGCCTGTTTCATCCGCTGCCTGTTCGCAAGCACTTGTGTAGCAGCCAGACAGGACTGCTTGTAAATAGGAAAGCAAGCTCGGTGAATCACTCAAATCATCGTTGATACGCCGACGATGCTCCCGAATGCTGCTGCGCCAACTGCCACTACGCTGCTCCGGTTGATATTGCCACTTGAGAAGATGCAGCAGCAGCACGATAAGATTGCTCTTCAGGCTTTTGCGCTCTCGTCTCGACATATCTTCGATTTCTTCAATCACGTTTGCCCAATCCACATCGGCGTAGCTTTGAGTTCGCAACTGTTCGGCGGTGGTTTCGACCCAACGTACAAAATCGCGATCGTAAAGATTTTTTTGACTAGCTTGGAGGTCGGTTGCCACTGCTGTCTCTCCTATTTGAGCGTTACCTCATTGTAAGAATACCCGCAGCTATGGTCAGAGAGCGATTATAGCTGTGCTAACGAGTATTTCTGTTACCTTATTCTCTTTGAAGACAACAGCTACTTGCCACCGACGTTGAAAGATGAATCCATCATGACGATCGCCATACAGATAGTCGAGATTTCTCCTCACTTTTCCTTCTTCCGTAAATGCTTGACCGAACTCTAAAGACACCTCAAATCTTTTGGATTGAAGAATCTGACGCGCTACATTCACTGGCGTTCCCACTGGAATCTTCTGATTCAGATAGTGCTTCATTTGTTCTACCCGCTCAAATCCTGTAATTGAGGAGCACGAACTGAGCAGAATAAAGCAGGAAGCTAGATAATGAATGGGCGTGAATCTCACAAGCAAGCCTAAGAAAATATTGGAGGAACATCTCCATCCATACAACAATTTGATGCTTAATGCTGGCAAAAACTTTTGCACAGTATGTCATTAGTAAGTTGAGCGCCGCAACAACCCACAACTACTTCTGTCCTCGCGCTTTGTAGAACGTCTTTAGGCTTTGGATATCGCCGACGTAGCGCCAGTGCCAGGGTTCGTAGCTCACGCCCTGACGGTTGTTTTTAGGGAAGGACAGTTCAAAGCTGTAGCGGTTGGCGTTTGCTTTGAGCCAGCGGTAGGCGGCGGTTTTATCGAAGTCGGGGTTTAGGTTTAGGGCAGGGGTATTGCCATCGCCGATGTCTACTGCATAGCCTGTGTGATGTTCACTGTAGCCAGGAGGGGCGCTGACTTTGGCACGTTCGGCGGCATCCTGGTTGCGATCGGCTTTCACGTCAAAGTACAAATATTTTTGGTCTGCCAGTGAGCGAAAGCCGGAAATAGGCACCAAACTCACGCCCTCTTGCTGAGCGGCAGCGGTCATCTCCCGATAGGCTTTAGCGGCAGCTTGACGCATCTTGATGCTGCCATCGTTAACGATCGGTGCCAGTTCTGCTTGCGGTGCTTCTATATAAGGGAAATGATTAAGCAGCGTATCGGCAGGAGAGGCAGACGGTAAATTTGTGGGCGAGGTTTGGGCAACTGAAGTTGGGTTTTCAGTGGCTAGGGTTGCGGTTTGCGATCGCTGCATTCGCAGCGCTACAAAACTGCCAGTCGCTAGCGCCACAAGCCCTAATGCAGTCAAGCTGCCCACCAGCAATGCTACGTTTGTCCGGGGTTTGGAAGGCAGGTCAGGGGTTTCGCGCAATGCAACGGGAATATCGTCCACGGTTGGGGGAGAGTTTGACCCGTCTGAAGGCTTTTCGGGTGTACCAGCGTTATCCAATCGTTCGACTCCTACACACAAGCGACTGCTATTACTAGGAATTGTAAACTGAGTCAGATCTCCTGGGGCTGTCTTCATCGGTCAGTTCAAACGATGAGGGAACGGCTTTATTGTTGTACAACCGTTTCAAGTTGCTGAGCCAAAACTTTTACGTGTAGCCATGATGACCCTTGCCAGCCTACTGACAATTTATGTGCCCCTCTTGGGCTGGACGTTCTGCGGGTGGGTTTTGGGTCGCCTGCTGCCTGCAACGATGCCTGCCTACTTGGGCAAGTTTTTATTCTGGGTCGGTGTGCCGATCAGCATCGTGGCGTTCCTGCGTCATGCCCATCTTTCGGCATCGCTGTGGTTGGCTCCGGCTGTGTCATGGGTAGCCATGCTATTGGGGGTGGGCATCGCGTGGTGGCTGAGCCAGACGCAAGGAAAGTTGCTGGCACGCCTGCTACCTCTTAGCCAGCCAACCCGAGGGAGTTTTCTGCTGGCATCCATGCTCGGCAACACGGGTTACATTGGCTATCCTGTGGCGCTGGCGCTCGTAGAACCCCGCGACTTTGCCTGGACGCTGTTTTACGATTTGTTGGGATCAACGCCCGGAGCGTATGGGCTGGGAGTGGCGATCGCCGCTCGTTTTGGTGAAGCAAGTCACCTTAAGCATGGGCAGTCACTACAGGTCATGCTCAAAAATCCGGCACTATGGAGCTTTGGCATAGGGTTAGTCTGCCGCGATCGACCGCTGCCGCTGCTGCTGGAAACTGGATTGCGAAGCGTTGCCTGGGTTATCGTCGCGCTATCGCTTGTCCTGATTGGAATGCGGCTCAGCCAACTGTCTTCCCTGGCAAACCTCAAACTTGCCGCACTCAGCATCGCGATTAAAATGCTGCTCGTCCCGCTGCTGCTAGGGCTGGGGCTATGGGCTGTAGGCATAACAGGCTCAGCGTATCGAGCGATCTTACTGCAAATGGCAATGCCACCCGCCTTTGCAACGCTGGTCATTGCCGAAGCGTATGACCTAGACCAGGAACTGACGGTGACTACGCTACTTCTCGGTTGTCTGGCGCTGGTGCTGCTGCTGCCTCTTTGGCTATGGTTATGCGGAGCGCTAGGAACGCCTAGCCCGCCCAGCTAATGTCGCCATCAGGCTTGCCAGAGGATGGTAGTGGTTTAGCAATGGGCATGTCCCGGCGAATGAGCTGTTTGCTTGCTTCAGCTTCAGGTGCGCCTGATTTTAGAGCCTCGCTGGAACTCATTGCGCCTGTGACATCATGACGCTGCTTTGTTGCAGTCGTTCGCCCGTTCGATTGCTTCACTGCCTGCTGTTCAGGCATAACAACTTTGTGCATCAGATACTCGATCGTCTGCTGCTTGACCCAACCTCGCGCGGCTAAAATCTCACCAAAGCGCATCCCAGTCAGCTTTTGGTCGTTTAGCGCCACATCAATCTGGGCAGTCGTCAGTAAACCGGCTTCGACTAGATAACCGCCTAAACGCTTCTTTGAGTACGACGCATCGGCTGTGGTTGGTGTCGATCGGCGATCGGTGGAATCTCGCATTGCAAACCTCGAAAAAACTTGGCAGGTATAATGCCCTCAACACGTAAGAGATTGACCGCAATTGGCTTAACGACTAAACCAAACATTTGCGGCAGTAGTTTTGCACCCAATGCACTCAGTATATCAACAGAATTACGGAAACTTCATCTCTAAAGCATCCCCTAACTCTGCCTGGTGAGTATTGTTACTTAGAGCTTGCCGCTTAACCGACAGCACTCTTGCGACTGGCGGTTAAAAGCGCGTCCACTTAGTCAAGTCTGCGGAATTAGGTTTAGTTATGAGTGACTTATACCAAAGCTCGCCATAAACGCTACAGATGCTCCCTCACCCTCATTCCTCTCCCAACGGGCGAGGGACTTCAATCCGGCTCCCTTCTCCTTGGGGAGAAGGGTTGGGATGAGGGAAATTAGTTGCCCATCGCGTTACTTTTACCTTTTACCCTTTGCCTTTTACCTTCCCCACGCTCCTCTCTAGCTCTTCATACTCCCCAGCACACCTTCTGCTAACCAATCCATCTTTTCCAACTCAGTGTCTTTCTGCTTAAACTCTTTTCCGGCTGGAATGACCACTTTGCCTGTGTTGTCTTTTAGCGGACCTTTGTAGATGATGAGCGTTTCTGCTTCCAGCTTTGCTTTAGCAGCATCTGCATCCTTCTTGGCGGCAGCGGTTACAGCAGGCCCGTAATCAGAAACTTTGACGTATCCTTCCTTATAGCCACCCCGCACCAGATGGGGAATACCACCATCTGTCACCGATTTGCCTTCCTGGATGAGCTGGGCATATTCGCCGTAGATTTTTGACCAGTCCCACTCTGCCCCAGTGAGATACCCTTTGGGAGCCAATTTGGACTGATTGGTGTGGTACCCCGTGCAGTATAGCCCTCGTTTTTCAGCCGTTTCCATAATGACTTTGGGGCTATCCACATGGCAGGTAAGCACTTCAATGCCCTGGTCTGCCATGCTGTTTGCGGCTTCCGCTTCTTTAACGGGCAACGACCAGTCACCCGTAAATATCACTTGCGTGGTGGCTTTAGGGTTAACGCTCCGTGCGCCCAGCGTATAGCTATTGATGTTACGCACGACTTGTGGAATAGGCTTGGCGGCAATAAAGCCAAGCTTGCCGTTCTTTGCCATATGCGCGGCGACGATGCCTGCCACATACTGGGCTTCATCGATATAGGCAAAGTAGCTGCCCACATTTTTGGGATGCTTGCCCTCAACATACAGCCCACCCGCATGGAAAAACTGTACGTTTGGGTTACTAGGTGCCACCTTCAAAATGTGCGGATCGAAGTAGCCAAAGGATGTGGGGAAAACGACGGTGGCTTTGTCCTGGTTAATCATATTGAGCATGGCTTCCTGGACTTCGTTCGTTTCGGGGACGCTTGCCTGTTCAACCGCTTTGACACCAGGCAGTTTGGCAACCCCTTCTTTGCCTTCAAAGTGTGCCTGGTTCCAGCCATAGTCGTCTTTCGGTCCCACGTAGATAAAGCCCATGACGACTTCTTTGCTTGGGGTGGCTGAACCGCTAGCGGTAGGACTGCCAGAGTTGGCTTCGGGTGTAGGTGTAGGGCTACAGCCAACCCAAAGCCGAGAGGTTGCACCAAAGGCACCAGCGGCAAGCAGTCCGCGAATAATCTGGCGACGTTGTACAAGTAAGGGGCGCTTCATGTTCACGGTCAACTCCTCAAAAAGAAAGATTGTGGAAAAAGAGAGAAAGCGTTTAGCCGCGTGCGATCGCGTCGAGCGTAGCAATCGATTGAAGCATTGCCTTTTAGCGAGAGTATGTCACGCTTTATACATTCGGGCGGTCTCAAGCAAATGCCTCTCATGAGGCTTAAACGCAGCGACTCAACCTGTCAAAAAACATTCGTGCAGCACGATCACAGAGCACACTCATCCAAAAACTGTCACAGTAAAATCAAGCAGGTGAATCGCTCGGAGACAGGTACTCTGAAGGCTAATCGCCGATCGCTAGGATTGTTGCGATGCCTTTACCTAACTGCCGTTAAACCCTTAGCACGTTGAGCCGTTGGACTATGCGAACTTACGATTGGATTGTGGTTGGTGCGGGTATTACAGGGGCAGCCCTCGGCTACGAACTCGCTAAACAGGGATTTTCGGTCTTGCTGCTAGAAAGACATCAGGCATTGCAAGGCGCAACCCGCTTTGGCTATGGAGGCATAGCCTACTGGTCTGGGACGACAGACCTGACTCGTCAGCTTTGCACTGAAGGCATTGCTCTACAGCGCACCCTGTCTGAAGAACTGGAGGCTAATACAGAGTTTCGTGACTTAGACCTGGTGCTGACGATCGCCGCTGACGAAGATCCAGACACGATCGCCCAATCCTATGCTCACTTCGCCATGCCACTACAACTGGTAAGCGTCGCTGAAGCCTGTGAGCTAGAGCCGTTGCTAAATCCAGCGGCGATCGCGGGTGCGCTCACCGTGAAACATGGTCACATTTCAACGACCGCTACAACGACCGCCTATACCCAGTCATTTACCCGTTTGGGCGGTACTGTGCAGTTCGATCAGGTGGAAACATTGCTGCGTAGTGAAGAGTCGCGCGTTACAGGCGTTATCGGCACACATGGTACATACCACAGCGCTAACGTAGTCGTCTGTGCAGGTGCCTTGAGTCGATCGCTGCTCAAGGCGGCAGGGAATCCTGTCCGGCTTTACTTTACCCACGCAGAGTTGATTGAAACACCACCCGTCGAGGTGCAACTGCGATCGCTGGTAATGCCAGCCAACACGAAGCGCTTTCAGTTAGAAGCTGAAGCCAGTACCGCTGTACTGGATGACCTGTGGGATCAGCTTGGCAATGAGCCGATGCCACCTATCCTCGACGCTGGAGCGATCCAACTCTTGAATGGCAGTCTACGCATTGGGCAAATGAGCCGCGTCCTAACTGATCCCAACGCACCCATTGATGCAGGAGCTAGTGAAGTAGCCATGCGGACAAAAGTCGGCAAGGTGCTACCCGCTTTGGCTGACCTCCCTGGCACCTGGCACCATTGCCTGATTGCCTTTAGCCACGATCGCCTACCGCTCATCGGCGCGCTCCCTCACACAGAAGGCATTCACCTCTTTTCAGGTTTCAGCAACCCCTTAGCGATCGTGCCACCCTTAGCAAGGCGCTTTGCCAAAAAAGCGACCGGGCAAAAAGATGAGCTGCTTGCCCAACTGTCGCCCGATCGCTTCGCTTAGTCGTGAGGGACTTGGTGTTAGTTGTTAGGTTGAGTCGCTAACAACTAACAACCAATGACTAAAAACTAAATTGTGCTCGCAAGTTACCCACAAAAATCGTTGGGTTGCTGTTGAAGTTGTTGGCGTTGAAGATCGCGTAGAACGCGGGCACCAAAGCCAGGTTGTCGCTCAACGGGTAGAAGTAAGACGCTTCTAACTCATACATCGTGCCGCCATCGCCAGCACCCGAAACAAAGTACTGTCTACCTCTAAGAATGTCCATCGGCATCAAGAATGTCACAACGCCTAGCGCTCCTTTCTTGAGTAAATCAGGGAGACCAAAGCCAACCTGAAACGACTGCACATTCACATCCTCATTAATGGGTGAGAGGTGAGTACTGCCATAACCGTAACGCCCAAAGATACCAAAACCCTTGGTAATCAACCAATCAAAGTTGAACGTAAACGCATCCGCATTTGAGTTCTTGAGCGGAGGACCACCAAAACCACCGTCAAGGTAGCCGTAAGGAATTGGCTCACCCAACGCGCCCCCAATCGTACCAAAGATTTGCTGGAAGTTAGTACGGGTATAGAGAAAGCGCAGATTGATGTTCTGTGTTGGCGAGAATGTCAATTCAGCCGTTGTCGTATTAGTCCCGTTAAACAAGCCCTGCCCTGGATTGCTAGAGGAGTTAAAGAGAGAGCTGGTTAAGAACTCAGTATTCTCACCTAAATAGGCAACGGCCAACCGGAGCTTTTTACTGATGTTCCACTCAATGACCGCACCCGATCCACGATCGATCGTGTTGGTCTGGGTACTGCCGATCGAGTCGAAACTGCCAGCGCCTGTCAAGAAGAAGGTAAAGCGGTTGAAGTCAAAGTGGCGATACCAGTTTACCCGTGGACCAACGGTAATCTTAATGGAGTCGTTCAGCGGAAAGCTGTAGAACAAATCGTGAATCACCACATCGTTCCGACCATTTACCGTTCCCGCAGTCTGATCGGTAAACGGAGAGCCGAAAGCATTAAAGAAGCCTGCCGACGCATATTGGTTGATCGGCGAAATGGCGTTACCAGCCGCTAGCTGAGTCACCAGGCTATCTTTGCCTGAAAACGAGGTATTCAAGGTCAACCAGGTCAAAAAGCTAAACGTTGGCTGCGGAGAACCTGTTGTTTGTCTCGTTGGTACACCAGTAATGGGATCACGGGTGTTAAAAAAGCGTCCATTACCAGGATCATTGCGACCACTATCGGGACCTTCATAGGTGACATCCCTATTAGCACCAGCGGCGGTGAGGTTAAACCAGACCAAACCATTCAGTTTGGTGGTAGTCGAAAACTGCTGCTTCTCCAGGGTCGCGGTACGGGCTTCCAGAGCGCCAACTCGACCCCGCAAGGTTGCCAGCTCAGTCGCAAACTGTTCTTGCAGCCGTTGTACAGCTAGCAAATCTTCCTTTTTCACCAAGTCAGCCGTGCCAGCAGCAATGAGTTCGTTGATGCGATCCATGCAGGCATTGAGTCCAGCGGCAAACTCGTAGCGAGTGAGCGCCCGATTGCCCCGGTAGGTTTTGTCAGGATAGCCAACAATACACCCGTACCGTTCAACCAAAGATTGCAGCGCTTGAAACGCCCAATCAGTAGGCTTAACATCGGCCAACTGCGAAACCGATGTGACCTGATCCATATCACTGGCTTCGTCTGACTCATCAGTTGCATCCAGTGGCTGAATATCAGCTACGTTGGCAAGAGGATCACTTGCTCTAGATGTCGTGACGGCGCTTGCCGCTAGACGAGAAGGCAGCATCGGCACATCCACGCTAGGAATCGCTGGAGCGCTGACCAAATCGATCGGCTGCTGAAGCACAACAGTATTGCCAGTACCAACCGCAGGCTGTGATGCGTTAATCGGGTTCTGCGACGCTTTCGCACTGGGTGCTATCAACCCTGTCGTCGTTCCTGTAAGGAATAAAGCCATCCAAAGGCTAGCTGGCGAAAGCAGCAAAGACTTCCATCGATTGTTAAGACTAGACATTGAACCCTCACACCACGCAATTACACAAATCAAGATGTAAGCATACTAAAGCTGACACGCGAAATATGTAATTTTGAACACATTAAAGCCGACTAGAGGTAGTTGACAAGCGCGAAAAAGTCCTGTTCCCTGTCCGGTTTGATTAGAACCAAAGAACCGCTGTGGTAAAGCTAATACCAATTTAAGTTCACCATCCTGCAAAGCCGTCTGTAGGGACGTTACATGTAACGTCCCTACAGACAGATCTGTCTTGGAATCGATTTAAATCGGTATAAAAAGCTTCGCAGTCTGGACTTAGGCGACTCTTCTAGTCAGGCAAGCAACGACATGCAGGGCAAAAAGGGCGGTGAGGGCACAACCATTCGTTGCTGCTAAGCAGTTTTTTCGCGATCGCCCCATTTCCACACACTGCTGGAAATCAAATTTGTCGTGATGTGCGCCACGATCGGCACCAAAAGGTTGCCCGTCAGTAGGACGCTGTAGCCGAGTAGAACACCGATAGTTGCCGCCCAAACGACATAAGACCACTGCCGGGGGCTACTCAAGTGCAAGACACCAAAACAAAGGCTGGAGATAATCACCCCTTCAAACGTCAAGCCGAAGGCAGGTAGCATCACCCCACGAAACAAAAGCTCCTCGCTTAAACCTGGTAAGAGACCCAGCCAGATTAGATCTGGCAACACCAGCGGTTTAAGTACCAGGGCTAAATAATAATCAGCGCTTTGACGATACGTTGCCCAAACGCGATACACCACAGCGCTCGCAAGCGTAATCACCAGCCCCAGCCCCAGCCCTTGTAAAAGGGCGATCGGCGACCATTTCAAGGGCAGCAGAATCACCGTACCGAACTGCACCCACAGTTTGGCAACGAGCAACAGCACAACCGCTGTCACCCCCATCGCAATCAGCACCTGAGTGCGGCTAAGGGCTTCGACTTCTGGCTGGTCGGGACGTTGTTCTGCCACAGGAAAAAGGCTACTGATGAAAGGATTGTAACGTTAGCGCGATCGTCAAAGGCTGACCCACAACTTCTAACCCTGTAGGCGCAGGGGTGAACTGACGCTTGAGGAACGAACCGTAATCAGTCTAACGCCTTGGGTTAAAATTGCACCTTACTTTGTGTTGAAGGTTACCCAATTCAGACCTTACTGGTCTAGACACGCTTGATCCAAACAAGCGAGTGAAAGCATCGACGGCTTCAGTGCAGCGGCACTAATACCTGCCCGTTGAGCCACCAGCAACCCCAGGGCTTCCAGGTACGAGTTGACCTGGGTCGCCGCCATGCCCAACGCATGAGGCGGTACTTGCATCGTGGTTTGGTTATCTTGGACTGCAATAATGCGAGTCGCGGTGGTTCTAGAAGCCTCTGACTGGCTTAAGCTCAAAACAGCGCTACCCCCACAGGCAGCAGCGGGCACTACAACCGCATCAACCTGGTCTGCCCAAAGATCGCCTGGCTGCGGGGTAAAGGCAGGGTGCGATCGCAAGATAAATTGCGGAGCGCGACTCAACCCGACTAAAACACAGGGTAAGAAGGTATAACCCAATTCCTCAGCCGCTGATCGGGGCGCAACTTGAGGATCGAGCGGCAGCGGTAACAAAGCAGGCGCATGGGCACAGGGCAGGCGAAACGTACGCACAACAAGATGACTAATCACCGCTTCCGCCCCTGCAATGGGGTCTACACCCTGCCCGTGACGATAACATTGCAGTGCCTCGCTATCCAAATCGTCTGGAAAGCGGGCAACTACCGCGATCGCTTCCGCACCTGCCTTTTGGATCAACGTCTCAGCCGCTCGCAGTAAGCTGTCAGGATTCCGAATGGTGCCCCACGTTGCGCCAGAGGTGGCTGCTTGCAAGCTGACTTCTAACGGCGCATCTGTGATCACATACTCCGTTAAATCAAGTCCTAAGGTGGCTCTTGTTGCATCGGCTGCCTGAATGTGTCGCAACCGCAGCGCTGGCTCAATGCCTTGATCGAGCACCAGTCCGACCCGGTTTTGGTGGACTGGACGCAACCCCCAATGACCCGCTGCAAATTGGTCTAGTCCATAACCTTCGACATACAGAACATTGGGAAGCTGCCAATAGAGCTGCGCGCCGTTTAGCACATTCGGGTGAGTAATAACACAATCGGCAATCTGTGCGATCGCTCGTGCCACTGGCAACGCATCGCCAGCATAACCGCCGATCGTGGCTCCCACACCAGTCGGCACAACCAGTACAACGGTAAAAGGGCGTTTAGACATAGGAGGAGCCGTTAACAGATCAAGTCTGAAGGCTTAAAAGCGCACTTGCTTCTTGATCCTTCAACGTTGTCTCGTCACAATCGCCTCAACGATCGCGGTCTGCTCCGTGACGTTGACGCTGGTGACTGCCCAACGTAGAGGTTCACCATACTTGTGCAGCTCAGCCTCGATCGCCCGACGCAGAGTGGCAGGGCTTTCCTGAAGAGCAACTTCTGTTGTGATGAACTGCGTCGTCAACACGTGCGTTTACGTCTTTTTCTGGAACTGCCCAAATTGAAGCTGGTAAACCGTGTCTTCTTTTTCAGTTTCAACCTTCAGATCGGAGCGTGGATAGGCTACGCACAGCAGCGCATAGCCTTGCTCCCTCAGTTCGGCGCTGACACCCATTGCATCTGACTGTTCTACCGTGCCTTCCGTGATTTGCGCAGCGCACGTCGTACAAATGCCAGCATTGCAAGAGTTGGGCAAAGATAATCCTGATGCCTGAGCTGCAGCCAGAACCGTCTGCTCTTCGGGCACCTGAATAGTGTAGTGACCACCTTGATGGTGGATTTCAACCGTGTAGGTCTTAGACATGTGCTGTAGACGAAACGCGTCCTTATTGACTCGTAAATTGCTGTAAACGCCGAAGCAGAGAGCTGAGTGAGACGCTCAAGCGGAGATCTCGCTCAACCATAGATTAACGTTGAGCTTCAGCACCACCCACCACTTCCAGGATTTCTTGAGTAATCGCAGCCTGACGGGCTTTGTTGTAGCCTCGAGTCAGAGTCGTGATGAGATCCTTCGCGTTGTCGCTGGCGTTACTCATCGCAGACATACGGGCAGCGAGTTCACTGGCAGCCGATTCCTGTAGTGCCCGCAGCAGTTGATTGTTCAAATACAGCGGCAGTAATGCATCCAAGATTTGCACTGGATCTTGCTCAAAAATCATGTCTTGGGGAAAGGTTTGCGGTACAGCAGCCCCGACCTTTTCTCGCTCCACCTGAAACTGTCCGCCACGCGATGTCAGTCGAAAAATTTCATCATCTGGCACTTCAAAACCCTGAGGATCAAGCGGTAGAAGGGTTTGAATCACGGGACGAGAGCTAATGAGCGAGACAAAACGAGTGTATACCAACTCAACTTTATCCACCGTCTCGGATAGAAAGAGAGCCAAGAGTTGATCCGCAATCTGCGACGCTTCCGGAGCGGTGGGAATTTGCTCCAGGTTGACAAACGTTTTGGCGATCGGCTGTTCGCGACGCTGAAAGTATTGGGTTGCCTTCCGACCCACCAGCACAAAGCGGTAGTTAATGCCTTCAGCTTGCAGTTCCTTGGCGCGAATTTCGGCTCGTCGAATCACATTGGAATTGTAAGCACCACACAGCCCTCGATCGCCCGAAATCACCAAAATGCCAACGGTCTTCACCGCGCGACGGCTCAACAGCGGCAGGTTCGCTTCCTCAAACCGCAGTCGGGTTTGCAACGCGTAGAGTACCTGCGCCAAGCGATCGGCAAAGGGGCGGGTCGCAATCACCTGCTCTTGGGCGCGGCGCACCTTCGCAGCGGCAACAAGTCGCATTGCCTCAGTAATTTTTTTGGTATTTTTGACCGATTTAATGCGATCGCGAATGCTTTTCAGGTTTGCCATAACAGTAGGAAGATTTGAGTTTTGAGTTTTGAGTTTTGAGTTAGAACGCTCTACTAGAGCAATATCTCTTACAACACTCAAGTTAGCTTCGCCATTTGAGTGATGAGTTCAGAGTTGAATACAGTCTTGACAACTCAAAACTCATCACTCAAAACTCCTAACTAATTAAGCCGCTGCAAACGTCTTCTTGTAGTCCGCGATCGCGTCTTTCAAAAGACCTTCAGCTTCGGGAGTGAGCTGCTTCTCAGTGCGGACGATTTCGCCATACTTCGGCACGCTGCTCTTCAAATGCTCACGCAGACCTTTCAGGAACGCCACTACCTTATCCACTGGAACATCATCCAGGTAGCCATTGATGCCGGAGTAGATAGAGGCGACTTGCTCTGCCACCGACAGCGGTGAGTACTGGGGCTGCTTCAGAATTTCACGCAGGCGCTGACCCCGTGCCAACTGGTTTTGGGTGGCTTTGTCCAGGTCAGAAGCAAACTGGGCAAAGGCTTGCAGATCATCATACTGCGCCAGCTCTAGCTTGACCTTCCCGGCAACTTTCTTCATTGCTTTGGTTTGGGCTGCCGAACCGACCCGCGAGACTGAAATACCCGCATTCACGGCAGGACGCAAGCCAGAGTTGAACAGGTCAGATGACAGGAAGATTTGACCGTCCGTAATCGAAATGACGTTGGTAGGGATGTATGCCGATACGTCGCCTGCTTGAGTTTCAATGATGGGAAGCGCCGTCATGCTGCCTTCACCCAGTTCAGGGCTGAGCTTAGCGGCACGCTCCAGCAAACGCGAGTGAGCGTAGAACACGTCGCCAGGATAAGCTTCACGACCGGGCGGACGGCGCAGCAGCAGAGACATCTGACGATAGGCCTGTGCCTGCTTGGAAAGATCATCGTAAATGACCAGGGTATGCCTGCCCTTGTACATAAAGTACTCTGCCAGGGCAGCGCCTGTGTAAGGCGCAAAATATTGTAAGGTCGCAGGGTCGTTAGCGAACGCAGCGACGACGATCGTGTAATCGAGCGCTCCCTTTTCGCGGAGTACGCTGACGATGTTGGCAACGGTTGAAGCCTTTTGACCGATCGCCACGTAGACGCAAATCACATCCTCGCCCTGCTGGTTCAGGATGGTGTCGATCGCCACGGATGTCTTCCCGGTCTGGCGATCACCAATGATGAGTTCGCGCTGACCGCGACCAATGGGAATCATGGAGTCGATCGCCGTAATCCCAGTTTGCATCGGTTCGTAAACCGACTTCCGCTCAATAATGCCAGGGGCAGGCGATTCAATCAGACGCGTTTCAGTGGTGTGAATGTCGCCCTTCCCGTCAATGGGGCGAGCCAACGCATCCACCACGCGTCCGAGCATCAGATCACCCACTGGCACTTGAGCAATTCTGCCGGTCGATGTGACCGAACTGCCTTCCTGAATGCTGAGTCCATCACTCATCAGCACCACGCCGACGTTATCTTCTTCCAGGTTCAGCGCCATGCCGACGGAGCCATCTTCAAACTCCACCAGTTCCCCTGCCATCGCTTTGTCTAAGCCATAGATGCGAGCGATGCCATCACCGACCTGCAAGACGGTGCCGACGTTTGACACATTGACCTTCTGGTCGTATTGCTCAATCTGCTGGCGGATAATGCTGCTAATTTCGTCTGGTCGAATGCTTACCATAAGGGTTGCTCTTTGTGATGAGGATGAAGGAAGTTTCGGTTTTTGTTGCTCAATTGCTAGCGCCCAAAGAAGGGCTAACAGCCAATTGCGAAAAACTTTAGGTGGCGCTGCCCAGTCTCAATGAAATCCGTCGTAGTTGCCCACGCAGGCTGGCATCAATGATTTGGGAGCCAACTTTAATGATCACGCCGCCAATAAGGTCAGGGTCAAGCGTCGTTTCCAGGTCGACCTGTCGTGCGCCCGTGAGCGCGACGACACGATCGCGCACTGTTTGCTGCTGGGTTTCATTCAGCGGCACAGCCGAAGACACTTCAGCCAGCGCTGTCTGGTTCAGCTCACGCAGTAGCGCTTGATACTGCTTAAGAATGCCACTCAAAAAGGCGATGCGACGATGGTCTACGATAAGGAGCAAAAAGTTGCGAACGTGAGAATGCACTTGGTCGCCTAAAACCTGCTGCAAAACGGCTTTCTTAGCGTCCAAGCTGATGATCGGGCTTGCCAAAAACTGATCTAAATCGGGAGAGTCTTTCAGGAGACCCAGAATGCTTGTAGCATCTTCACCGAAGCGATCGCTCAGGTTTTCCGCTTTTGCTAAAGATAACAACGCCTGTGCGTAGGGAGCAGAAATTTCACTTGTTACAACGCTGTCGCTCACTGGTCGCCTCCTACTAGCATGGCAATACTGCGATCGATCAACTGCTGCTGCACCGAATCATTCAACCGCGACGGTAACTCCGATTCAACCCGTTGGATTGCCAGTGCCGCGACTCGCTGGCGTAGCTCATTGATCACTCGCGCCTGGTCTGCACTGATATCTTGACTGGCTGCCTCACGCATCCGCTGCATATCTTGCTCTGCTTTCGCCAAAATCTCGGCTTTAGCCGCTTCAGCCGCCCGCTGTGCCGATGCCCTAATTTTGTCAGCTTCCGTCTTGGCTTGCGCTAGCTTTTGCTGCTGTTCTGCCAGAGCACTCACGGCTTGCTTCTTGCGCTGTTCGGCTTCTTTAATCGCCGTTTCAATCGCAGAGCGCCGATCGACCAGCGTTTTGCCCAAAAAGCCGCGACCGAAGTAGACCAGAAGACCAACCACAATCGCCAAATTGACCAGGTTCGTTTCAAAAAGATCGAAATTAAGACCAAACCCGCCTTCATTAGCTGCTTCCGCAGCTTCTGCGCCCAAGACGCTAGCACCAAGCGCCAGTTTTAAGAAGATTTCCATATCACTAAATCCAAAACGGTTGGCGCTAAATCAAGAACTCACTAAAAGTTTGTCTAAAATCTGGTGACTCAGAGACTCTACCTGCTGCTCTAGCGACTGCATCGCTTCCTGCTTCTGCTGATCAAGCTCTCGCTGCACCTGTTCTCGCTGTGCCTGCGCCTCTTGCTGTGCAGCAGCAATTTGCTGGTCAGCCAGCGCTTGAGCCTCTGCTTGAGCGGACGCGATCGTCTGCTGATATTGTCTGCGAGTCGCCGCCAGTTCTTGCTCGTTTTGCTCGGCTAAATGTTCGGCTTTTGCCAGTCGCTCACGCGCGTCCGTCTCGTTGGTGCGGATGTAATCACTGCGGTCTTCGATCGCTTTGGTCAGCGGTTTATAAAAAACGGCATTGAGCAGGGCGACCAAGAGCAGGAACTGAACTGCCATCAGCGGCAGTGTGGCATCAAAATCAAACATTGTCTTGGCTTTGGGTGAGGATTAGGTAGAGAGCGATCGCTATGAACAAGTAACAGACCAGCCAGCGGCTCATGTCGATTACCAATAGTCGATCGCCCACTCATGAACGCTCGCGCTCGTCGGTTGACCAACGCGCTTAAGAAGCAAACGGGTTCGCAAACAGCAAGACCAGCGCAATCACCAGACCATAGATTGTTAGGGACTCCATGAACGCCAGCGTCAGCAAGAGCGTACCGCGAATTTTGCCTTCTGCTTCTGGTTGACGGGCAATGCCCTCAACCGCCGCTCCGGATGCATTACCCTGACCAATGCCAGGACCAATTGATGCCAAACCGATCGCCAACGCAGCAGAGAGAACAGATGCAGAAGCAACTAATGGATCCATGATTCTTTCCTTCAATAATGAACAGATTAGATGAACAGCTTTGAATCTTGAATTGACGACGTTGCTTGAACCGGGCAAAGGCGAAAACTCTCAATCAAAAATCAGTTGAGGCTATGCGTGTTCCTCGTGCTCGTCTCCATGCCCCTCAAGTGCTTCGTGAATGTAAGCACCTGCCAGTGTCGCAAACACTAGCGCCTGGATCGCACTTGTAAATAACCCTAAAAGCATCACGGGTAGCGGCACAAACAGGGGCACCAGAAGTACCAGCACCGCCACCACTAGCTCATCCGCAAGAATGTTGCCAAACAGACGGAAGCTGAGCGAAAGTGGCTTCGTGAAATCTTCCAAAATCGCGATCGGCAGCAAAATCGGCGTTGGCTGGACATACTTAGCAAAGTAACCCAAACCTTTGCGGCTAAAGCCAGCATAAAAATATGCTAGAGAAACCAACAACGCTAATGCCACTGTCGTATTGATGTCATTGGTAGGAGCCGCGAGTTCGCCTTCAGGGAGCTTAATGAGCTTCCAGGGAACCAGCGCACCTGACCAGTTAGAGACAAAAATGAATAAAAAGAGCGTACCAATAAACGGTACCCAGGGGCGGTATTCTTTTTCGCCAAGCTGATCTTTGGCAATCCCTCGCACGAATTCCAAGGCATATTCCATCAGGTTTTGAATCCCTCTTGGAATGCGTTGAACGTTGCGCGTAGCCGCGATCGAAGCAATCAGCAAAAGCCCAATGACGACCCACGAAACCAGAAACACCTGTCCGTGAATTCTGAGATTACCAATTTGCCAGTAGAGGTGGTGCCCCACTTCAAGGCTGGCAAGCGGAAGAACGTTAAGCGTTGGGAGAAAACTTAGCATTGGACTTTAGAGCGGTTTTCCCAAATAGATGAGGGGTGAAAAGTAGAACCGACTCGCTAGCGAGAGTCAGACGGCAGCAAGATCCGAAACATATAGACAATGAGCGCGGCTTTGTAGGTCAGAAAACCTAAAAAGATTGGTAAGACCTGTAGCTGATGCCATTGAGTTGCTACTATAATCAACCCAATAAAAATCGCCATCTGAGACTTACCGACCTGGCTCTTGCCCTTGCCGAGCTGCGCCACATTCCTAGCCAACACTTTCAAGTAAACCACACCTGTGCACGCTCCAAGTAAATAATTCAGAGCAATGTTGCTGGGGTAGAAAACTAGCACAGTGCTAAAAATTATCCCCGTCAGCACCAGCGTCGTAATCAGCAATTCTTGCTGGAGCTGATAGTACTCCTGCATGGAAGCGCTTGGCTCCGCTGGAAGCTCGTTGGGTGTGGAGGCTAACCCTGTTTCAGGTGTTTGCATAGAAGTGTTCGCTCATTGTTTCAGCCGCACTTGGAACAATGGTACTCAACGATCGCGAGATTCCTGTAAAGAAGAAGCCCTGTTTTGATGAGTTCCAGGCACCCATTTGCGTCCCTGAGACCGACATCATCATATCACGCAGGGAGTAATAATACTTAATGACACAACGTTAAGCCGGGGTTAAAAGCATTAACCGTTGGTGCCAAAGTGCCCTCACTTGTGCCAGATTAATGTCAAGTTTAGAGAGCAACGCACGGATCGTTTGACGGTGTGAAGGCTCTGTTATGACTGCATTCGCATCACAGGCTCGCAGAAAAGCAAACGCCTCTTCGCTCAAATTCACAATTTGATAGTCTTCGTTGAAAAGACAGCGGCTTTCCCAACCATCCATGCAGGGGTTGCGATCGGGAATCGCGCTTAGCAATGTCTCATCATCTGACCAATCTACGCACGGCAAGGGTGGACGACCCAGAAAGAACTCGTAGTGAGTGACCGCGCTGGGGTTGAGTAGTTCAAGCAACCGATAGCGCTGACGATCGCTCAACCCTTCCGCTCGCTTTAGCAACTCCGGTTCCTTGCCTAACAATGCTTCTAAGCGCCAGGACTGCGGATTGGAGAAGCCAAGAAACTCCAGCCCAGACGCTTCAACGAGGTCAAAAAGCGTGTCGATCGTGTAGTCAATCTCTTGCGGATGGACGTACATATCGGCAAAATTTTCGTCACGCTGATTTTCCAGCGACCAGCGTTCTTTTTCGCGCTGTACGAGGCGATTGTCGTCGGGTAAGGCTGCAAAAATTTGTCGTCCGACTTTTACCCCATCCCGATAATCACCAAGCTGGCCGCCTTGAAGCAGCGCGATCGCTTCTTGCATCAGCTTAATTTCCCACCGTCCCAAGGCAGCATAGACAAAGATGTGCATGATGCCACCCGGTGCTAACTTCAACGCTAAGGACTGAATGCCCTGCTCCGGATCAGGCAGGTGATGCAAAACGCCCACACAGTTGATCAGATCAAACTCACCCGTCAACTGATCCGCATCGTAAAGGCTGAGGTGATGAAAGTTGACACGATCGGCTCCCGATCGCTGGCAACGCTCTTTGGCAACGGCTAACGCGCCCGCACTAAGGTCGATCGCGGTAATCTGCGCGTTCGGATTGAGATGCACCAGATACTCTGTACCAACACCCGTGCCACAGCCTGCATCCAAAATACGCGGATCATCTTTCTCAGGCTTGCGTCCTGTACAGAAGCTATACGCTGACAGCCAGTTCCAGCGCCAGTTGTAGCCAGGAGGTGGTTCGTCTAATAATGGTTCTGGCGGAAAGGGATACGTATCGTAGAGTTTGGCGACAGCCGCGCTTACGGCTTGAGGATCTGACATGGCACACACTATTGCAGCGATCTTGAGTGTACCGAATCATGCGTCATCACTCCGATCGCTCTGTTCCAAAAGGCGATCGACCTTACCCTCAATAGCATTCAACTTACGGAGTACGGTCGGACGATCGTCATCAAGCGAAGCCAGCATTCGCGCCATACCCTCTTGCAAATTCGCTAATCGCATCGTGACATCCTGAAGCCCTGAAACCGACGCTTCCATTCTCTGCCGGAACTCTTGAAACTCCAGCCGTTCCTCTGCTCTGGCATCCAGCATCGCCTGGATCGCTCTCGCGTTACTCTCAATTAACTTTCTGAGTTCGTCGTCAGCCATTGGTTAAGCCAGACTTTACAGCAAAGACTATCATTTACCTGCTTATGATTATGGCAGTAACACATAACAGTCCGACGCGTCCTTTAGCAGAACGTAGTTGGTGCTATCCAGGAATCGAAGTTTGTTGAAGCGTTGGATAGCTTGAGGAAAACGTACATGACAGAAATTATCTTTTTGGTGGAAGACGATCCGGAGGGCGGGTACCTTGCTAGAGCGATCGGTGAATCGATTTTTACTCAAGCTGACAGCATCGCAGAACTGAAACCATTGGTACGAGATGCCGTTCAGTGTCATTATCCCGATCAGCAACAGCGCCCTAAATTGATTCGTTTACATATTGTGCATGATGAAGTGATCGCCTCATGAAACTACCCAGAGACTTATCAGGTGAAGTCTTAGCTAAGGCTCTGGGGGAATTAGGATACGTTGTCGATGGACTTACGGCTGTGTGAATGATGGCTATCAGTTTGAGGTTTTCTCCCCCGTTAATTTGAGCTGCAAAGATACCAGCACTAACGTTGCCCCTAACAACAGCGTAGCGGCGGCAGCGGCATACCCAAAGTCAAACTGAGCAAACGCCTGCTCATAGATGTAATACACCAGCAGGTTTGTGGAGTTGAGCGGTCCACCGCCCGTGATGACGTAAACCTGCTCAAAGCTTCGCAGGGTGAAGATTGCAGTCGTCACCGCAGCGAAAATTAGTGTGGGTCGTAGTCCTGGTAGGGTAATGTGCCAGAATTGCTGCCAGGGATTTGCGCCATCTAACTCGGCGGCTTCGTAGCGGCTAACAGGGATGGTTTGCAGCCCTGCCAGAAAGACCACCAGATTGAACCCAAGCTGTTTCCAGACGCTCAGTAGGATCAGCACGGGCATTGCCCAGACGGTACTGCTCAGCCAGGGAATGGGGTCGATGCCAAACGCTTCTAGCCAATGGTTGAGCGGTCCTTCGGTTTGAAACAGCCAGCGCCACCCCAACCCGACTGCCACCAGAGATGTAATGGAGGGTAGGAAGTACGCTGCTCGCAGGAGGTCACGGAGGACGATCGCCCGATCGAGCAAGACTGCCAACCCCAGCGGTAACACCAAACTAGGCATGACGGTCGCAACGGTAAAGTAGACGGTATTGCCCAGAATTTGCCCAAAATCGGGATTGAGCAGCAAGCGCCAGTAGTTTCTCAAGCCAACCCAATGCACTCCGGCTCTGGTGAAACTGCCTGACGTGAAGCTGAGGTAAAAAAGATAGGCGATCGGATACAGCACGAAAACTCCCAGCAACAGGAGAGCAGGTGCCAGGAACACCCACGCAGCTATCGTGTCGTTATCAAAGTCGAGTTGTGGGTTACGTGATGTCTTCTCGGCGGTCATGAACGCTTGAACCAGCAAGTAGTGTGAATTTTAGCAGTTGGGCGATCGGCTGGCAGCACTGGTAAGATGCTGATCATCTGCTGGCAGAATGCTCATGCACCCACCTACCCGTTTATGTATTGATCGCACGGTTCTGCTAGCAAGTTTGGCGATCGGTTGCTTCGGTCTGACCAGCCTTACCACTATTGCTCTCCCTCATCCAGCAAGCGCGGATGTCTCGCCAACACCCGCACCAACATCTAAGCCTGAACCGCCGTTGGCTCCCGTGCCAGTGGCGAAGAAAATCCTGGGGCAGTGGTTGACGAAAGAACCGCTGGATGGCGATATGGTCATGTTTGTCTTTGCTCCAGAAGGAAAGATGTACATCATTTCGGGCACGTCAGCGTCGGGAAACGCGATCGCCAGTCAATTTCAGTACCGCATCGACGGCAAGCCCCAACCCATACACCTTGATATTGTGCTGGCAGACAATGCCATCGTCAAAACATTGTTTGAATTCAATGCTAACGGTGAACTGCGCTTGCAAATGTTGGGCACCCGCCCCGGTAAGCCTCGCCCCGTTGCCCTTACTGATAAAGCCACGCTGTTTCAAAAAGTGTCTGACGAAACCGCGTTGCCTCCTGGCACTGAGTTGAAACAGCCTCCCGCCCAGCCAAATAAGATGATTCGATGAGTTTCAATTCAGCTATAGGTGACGGTTTGCCAAGCCTGGTTTCACCCGACGTGTCAGCGCCCCTACCCCAAAATGCTGCACCGCTCAAGTTAGGCGTGATGGCATCAGGAAGTGGCAGTAATTTTGAGGCGATCGCCCAAGCCATTGCCGACCAGCAGCTTCACGCCCAAGTGCAAGTATTGCTCTACAACAATCCTGGTGCCAAAGCGGCGGCTAGAGCCGATCGCTGGGGCATTCCTTCGGTGTTGCTCAACCATCGCGAGTTTGACAGTCGGGAAGCGCTGGACGGGGCGATCGTTGAAACCCTGCAACAGCATGGTGTGGAATGGGTCATCATGGCAGGCTGGATGCGCATTGTTACTCCCGTTTTAATCAATGCCTTTCCCAGACGCATTCTGAACATTCATCCCAGCCTACTTCCCAGCTTTAAGGGCAATCGCGCCGTCGAGCAAGCGCTGGCAGCAGGCGTAAAAATCACAGGCTGCACCGTCCATCTCGTCGTGCCAGAAGTCGATAGCGGCGACATTATTATGCAAGCCGCAGTGCCCGTGCTACCCGATGACACACTTGAGACGCTGCACGATCGCATCCACGTCCAGGAACATCGCATCTTTCCGTTGGCGATCGCGCTGGCGGCTCAGGCTCAACCGCACTCAAGCACCTGATGGACTACTTTGGGCAACTTGTCGCCATTCTTCTACTACAAACGGTGGAATGGGTAGCTCGATCGACTCTCCCTGAACGGGTATCGTCAATCGCAATGGTGTTGTTGCGGTCAACTGGCGCATCACCTCAAACACGTCATACTCCGCCACATTCAGAGCATCCGTCACAGGCGCTGTTTCCGTCGCCATCCAGACCTTTTCTGTGCCCGTTGTAATTTTCAACGCACTTGGATGTTGCAGTGCCACGCCACCTGGAAAGCCCACCAGTCGTAGATGCAAGCTCTGCGTCAACCCGTGTTGTACTCGCTTGTAGAACACCACCTGCCACGCCTGATCCGCTCGATCGCGCAACGTTTGCAGCGATCGAATCATGACGCGATCGTTGCCCTCCGGGTAGGTATGCACCGATGCCAAACCTTCCGGCATTCCCAACGTTAGAAAGAGCGCCAGCAGCAGCCCAAGGAATGTTAAGAGCCGAGACATCTAGCCATACTCCTACTTGCTACTGCTGAGTCAGTTTATGCTGATAGTAGGAGAAGCCGCAAACTCAGTGGACTTAGCATGGATCTGACAATTGAGCTTGAGCAGGAAGAAGATGGGCGCTGGATTGCAGAAGTGACAAATTTGCCAGGGGTGCTTGTCTATGGGCAAAGTCAGGAAGACGCAGTGGTACGAGTTAAAGCCTTAGCGCTTCGTGTTTTGGCTGACTATCTTGAACATGGTGAAAGCACGGCGGAGTTCAACCACGTTGTCTTTCTTGCAGCATGAGCCAGTGGAAATCTACCAAGGCAAAGAGAGTATTGGCGGCTTTGTTACGGATTGGCTGGAGCATCAAGCGGGAAACAGGTGGTTCTCATAAAATCCTGTCACGCTCTGGTTGGGCAGATATTGTTTTTGCCTTCCATGACGGTGGGGAAATTGGTTCTAAAATGTTGGCGCGAATTGCCAAGCGAACAGGATTAACACCAGAGGATTGGTAGCTGGTGCGGATCGCGATTGAACAATTCGATTAGAGCGGACTGACAAGGCTCATGCAGTGGCTGGAAAGTCACTCACAATTGTTCGGGGAGGCTGTCCCACTGGGTCTTTCTTCAACTTCAACAGTCTCAGTCAATCAGTTTCGCCAAATTCTAGAATGGGGCTGATTTGCTCTAGTGTGGGGTAGTCGCCCAGCAGGTTAGCGATCGCCACTTGTGCCACTCGATTACTGCGCCAGTAGCGGCTATGGTCAGCCAATAGTCCCAACGCCATCGTGACATCGCCCATCTGTTTTTTGAAGAAACTACGATCGCCCAAATAGTGATCCTGAAAGTACAGCGTGGAGTCTTCTAGCTCCAGGCTGGCGCGGATGGGATACGCAAACACATCCGACGCATGAATGACATTCACCCAACGCAGCGGTTCAGCCGTGTAGCGGCTGGCAAAAGCTTTCAGCCGATCGCCATTGATGCGTAAAAACTGGCTAAAAATAATGATGGGTGAACCGAGTGTGGTCACGCTTCTCAGCTTCACCTTGCGCCCCTCGCTGTGTCCACTCAGCCCTTTAATGGCGTGACGAACATAAAACGCGGGGTCAGAGTCGTCAAAGCTTTCTGAAAAGAGCAGATCCCATAAGATCACGCTGCCCAGAGAATGCGCCACGATATGCAAATCGTTCTCAAACGGATTTTCGGTCAAAAAGCTGAGAAACTGCACCGCAATCAGCCGTCGCACTTCGCGCCCCTGCTGAGTATTCAGGTAGTTAAATATGTCATTAAAGAACCCGGTAATCAACTGCTCCCGGCGTTGACGATAGTGAAACACATCGTCCAGATCAATTTGAGGATGCTCCCACTTGAATGCTTCCAGATCTTGCTGGATCAAGCTCCACAGTTCCTCTGTGCTGCCCAAGGCATCGCCCCAAAAGCAGGAGTAGAATGCTGGAATGGACAGCCCTCGATCGGGAAACTCAGTGATGATGTGCGATCGCAGTGGATCGGCATAACTGCCTTCTCTCACCGAAGCGCCATGCATAAACCAAACCAGCATTACACCCACCCCTCAGCGACGTTACTTAGCCTGTCCTAAAAGCGCCGACCCAGTAGCCGCTGTTTCATGCCTTCAGCAATTTTTTGCCCCAGATATTCTGGAATCAGGCTTTCATTCGGACCGAGCAGATACAGAATGAGGCGTGTACGACCGCGCCAAACCAGCAGGTTAGCATTCACAACGAGCAAATCTTCTTGCCAAATGGCGTACATCACTTTGTAGAACAGCCCTGGCTGGTTGTCCGCTTCGATCAGCAGCGCAGGCAGATGAAAGACCGGATCAACGTAAAACTCCGTCTCAACCTGCTCCAGTCCGGCATCCAGATTAAACTCTACTGCCAGCATCTCCTCCACCTCAAAGCGCCCTGCTAATGCCTCCCGAATCGCTCGACAGACATTTTCAGCCGTTTTCTCACTCAGCGCCTTCCCGCTACGAGACACAATGAGCTTAATGAACACCAGCATAGGTGGGTAGATCTGCCCGTACAGGCTCAGACTGTGAATGGTCAGCCCATAGGCAGCCAAGACACCGAAAATATCGCTCAGCAGAAACGATTGATTGCGATACGCAAAGTGCAACGCGCTTTTGCTGCCTTCGGGCTTAAGTTCGATAACAGCTTGCTTCGTTTTGTAAAGATGGTACGCCAGTCTCAAGTTTTGCAGTTGAATCTCGCTGCTAACAAACTGCTCATAGAACTGGGGAAACGCCCGATTGAAGCGCTTTAATAGTTCCAGTGTCGATGACTTTAAGCCCAGCGCCATAATCGAAAAACTCGTTTGTTAGGTGAAGACCATCTGTAGAATGCACCGATCGTTTGCTGTTGAAGCTTTAACTTTAGGTCAATGATCGCCACATTTCCAAGCTCTCTTGTCATTTTCTCAGGACAGGGGTGGCTGGTTGAAAATCTGGTGGGGCAAAACCAGACGACGAAAGAGCACAGAGCGTATACTATCTATTACTGTGATCTAATTACTACCCTTACACGCTCGCATGGGTTTTTGGAAAAGCCTGTTTAGCAGCTCTGATGCTCCCCCCGCACCTCAGGCGATGCAAATGGAGGACGACCCCAGCAGGGCTGCTGGCGATCGCCCTAGTCCGCGCATTTTTTTCAGCACAGAGCGAGAAATTGATTTGTACGAGCTGGAGGAATTGTGCGATGCGGTCGGCTGGTCGCGCCGCCCACTACGCAAGGTCAAAAAAGCGATTCAGCACAGCTTTTTAGTGGTTTCGATGTGGGAACAACATGGTTCCCATCGGCGGTTAATCGGCTTTTCACGAGCCACATCTGACCATGCCTTTAATGCAACCATCTGGGATGTCGTGGTGCATCCAGAATTCCAAAGCAAAGGGCTGGGCAAAGCGCTTATGAAGCAGGTAATCAAAAAGCTACGGAGTGAGGATATTAGCAACATTACGCTCTTTGCCGATCCTCAAGTAGTGGATTTTTACCGCAACTTGGGCTTCATGTCCGATCCAGAAGGCATTAAAGGCATGTTTTGGTATCCAGATTAGCTAAAAAAGGACGATAGTAGCTAAAGCCCCATCCATACGCATTTTTTTTGCTTGAGGCTATCCTCGTCGAAATCGGTGGAAAGGCAGGCTATACTGTTTAGGTTGCATATAACGGGATGTAGCGCAGCTTGGTAGCGCGCCTGCTTTGGGAGCAGGATGCCGCAGGTTCGAATCCTGTCATCCCGATCGTTAATATTAGTCCTCACATAGAGGTTACATGTAACGTCTATGTGAGGCTATCAGTTCGATTGATGACTTCTACTTAACGCGTCAGAAGGTTGATAGCAGCACCAGCAGCAGCGCCAGTCAGTGCGTTGTTAACTGTGTGCCATCGTCCTGTGACAGTGCCAGTGATGGTCGCAGCACCAGCGCCAACAGCAGCGTCACGCGGTAGCTCGCGATGTCCAGGATGTTTGCCGAATGCGCTATTGGCACCAGTAACAGCCGCACCAGCCGCTCGTCTACCAACCAAATCACAGCATTGCTTGATGAAGTCTTACTGTTAGGTAGCACCGAAATCGGCTTGCGCTACAAGCCAGAATCAATCGGTTTGATAGAGCTTTGTACTGAACTTACTGAAGACTTGCAGTTTAGGCACAGTGATAGCCACGCCATCAGCTTTGTCCACCAGGGGAACTGCGACCAGGCAGTTATGGATGCTTCGCTGCTACGGCATATTCTCACAAATTTGCTTTCCAACGCCTTCAAATACTCGCCTCACGGAGGCGACATTCAATTCAAACTCTGCTGCCAGAACGACACTGCTATCTTTCATGTGCAAGATCAGGGCATCGGTATTCCCATCAACGGTCAAGCCCATTTGTTTGAAACGTTTTACCGCTGCGGCAATGTTGGCAAAATTCAAGGCACCGGACTGGGGTTGGCGATCGTCAAAAAGTGCGTAGAGCTGCACGAAGGTCAGATCCAGCTTTGTAGCGGCGATGGAATCAGTACAACCTTTACAGTGACGCTACCATCGCGACAGCGATCGCTGGTTGCCGTTTAGCTGTTCGTTCATTGTCCATCCGCGATCGCCTGATGCGGAACGGTAGGGACGTGCCACGCTAGAACCTTAAGCCAACGCCAGCCTGAATTGATGCCGCAGTATTGCCGCCCTTGCGATAGGCATCAAAGGCAATCACAGCGTTGCCAAAGATCACCGCTTGGCTATTGGGCAACACATAGTCGATGCCGGGTTGAATCGCAAAACTGGTCTTGTTGCCCAGCGGTGTGGTGCGATCGTCATCCAGGGTAACCGCAGCACCCACCCCAATATACGCATCGGTACGCCAATTAATGGGCAGGTCGTAAGAAACTGTGGGAACCAGTGTCGTGCGCTTACCAATCAACGCCTGTGCCCTGACCGAAATCGGTAGTTTGAGAAATTTATAGCGAGCAGCGATCACACCTGACGTACGCTCGGGTTCTCCTGGGTCGCCGTGCGTCAAGCCAACAGCGACCCCAGCACCTACATAACTGCCATAGGCAGCCTGCGCCGTTGCTGCCGATGGAGCGCTCAGCATCATACCAGCAGCAAGTGCAGCGCCACCCAAGATTACTAAGGCGTTACGCCCTTGTGTCATTTGCCTACCGGATCGCTTGAGATGGTTCATATGGTTGCTCCTTAACGTCCACCCAGCAAGGGCTTTGTTCAATGCTTAAATTTAGCCCAATTCTTTAGCGTTGAACACTTATTTATTCACCCATGCATTCGTTGATGGGATCGTGATTAAGCTGAGGAGCAAGAAGAGCCGTTCGAGTAGCCCAAGCCATCGCTACGCTTGGCGATCGTTCGTGTAGCGTTCCCGAAGGGTAAGCGCGGCTGTAGAGACAAAACTCGCCTTTTCGGGTTCTCAAACCCTTGTAGATCTGCGTCCGTGTCGGCGGACTTTATTCATCTAGCCGCGCTTTTAATCGCCAGCCTCAAGTCAAACCAGACATGCTTTTGAGGCACTTGGGTCAGACAGCCAAGGCGATTTGACCTTAAGAACAAGAATTTAATCACCTCGGCGTTTTCTGTAGGGGCGCACGGCTGTGCGCCCCTACCTACGAACAATTTGTCGGTTTTATTGAATCCACGATCCTTGGTTGAGGTTGACAAGTTTATGCCATCAAATTTACAAGCTCAAGTGCATTTAATAAAAGCGCGTCTAGTGAGATGATTGAGCCTTCTCACGATCGCGTGTACGCTGCCCTGACGATACCTGTGAACAAGGCTTAACGTACTTTTCCTCCTTGGTAAGACGGCAGCAGCACCACAAATTTGTTTTACTTTGCTAGCGTGTCTGTATGTCAGATCTTTCTCCCTCCGATTCCTACCTGCAACTGATTGATCAGATTGTGCAGATGACCCTGAAGGGCAACATTCGCTCGAAGGAACAGGTCTATCAACTGCTCGTTGAAGGGGTCAGTCCCGGTACGGGTGAATTGTTCGAGCGCTGCTTGCAAACGCAGGTTGAAAGTGTGCAGACGCGGCTTGGTACTGAAACCGATGAGTTGAAGCAAGCGAAGGCAGCGCGGAGCCGTCGCGCCCTGCAAACGATTCAGGGCGAATGGGAGCGCTGGCAGCAACAGAACCAGGCAACAGAAGCGATCGCCAGCGTCATCCAAAACATTATTGCGGCTGAAGCAGCACAACGCCTCACCGAGTTTTTGCGGGCGATCGACCCCAACCACCCCCAGTGCCTCAGCGCCAATCAACTTAAACAGCTTGCGGTAGCGCTCCAGCAGCAGGGAGACTCTAGCAACAGCGACACACAACAAGAGTTATACCAGTTAGCGACCGGAGTTCGTCAAGGCTTGGCATCGTGGGACGGTGTACAAAATCATCTTGTCAGTTGGATCTACGACCAGGGGCAGTCACTAGGGTTTGCTAGTACGCCAGGACAGGGAAACCCGTGGACTGTATGGTCAAAACAGTTAACGAATCCTCTGCTGATCCAATTGTTTCGGGCACTGGCGCTCAATGAATCGGCGAGTGAGTTTGCCGCTCGTATCGCCGCCTTAGATATCAGCACCTGGGTGGAATTAGTGATCCTCTTACAGTACCTTCAGCAAGGATTAGTCGCCTGGTTCGATCGCCTCGTCTACGATGCTAAAGTTGGCGCAAAGCTATCGATTTCTACCTTCCTGGCGTTCTCAATCCTCTGGTCTCAACTGGCACGAGGCTTTGACCAGGCGACGGCGCTGAACTCATTCCATAAAAGTCAATTTTCAGAGGGATCATTTCAAGTCACCCTACAAATTTTGCGATCGTTCGCTCAGCGCCCTTACTTCCCCCTTTATGGTGGTGTGTTCGCCTCCTTTCCTGGCAGCCAACTGCGAAGCATCGTAAACTACTTGAATGAACCGCTGAAGCGAGTGGAAGGTACGCAAGAAAAGGCACGCATCCTGACGTTAATTGGCTCCTCCGAGCGGGCACAAGGGCTGCTCGAGCGAGCGAAAGAATTCCACGACATTGCCAGAGAGATCGCGTCAGAGGCCGGCGATCGTCCCTGTGAAATCGCTAATTTGAACCATCTCAGCCGCACCTGCGTTGCCCAGAAACACTACAGCGATGCCATTAATTACAGCCAGCGAGCGCTGATTCTCAGCCGTCAAGCGGGCGATCGACTAGGCGAAGCGAATGCTTTAGTCAATCTGGGCTACAGTGAAGTGCTTCAAGCGCAGCAGGTAGAGTACGCTGAATCAGAGCTTTACGAAGCTGCCATTAGCTATTTACAGCAGGGCTTGAAACTGGCGGAGCAGTTAGGCGATCGTCAAAGTCAGGCGTTTGCTTTCAACAGTTTGGGCATTGCCCACGTCGTTTTAGAGCAACCCCAAGTCGCGATCGACTATCTAGCAGAAGGACTCAAAGCCGCTCAAGTTTCGGGAGATTTGTATCTGCAAGGGCTGAACCTGGCGTATTTAGCAGAGGCATACTACCGCTTGCAAGAGACAAAGCGCGCTATTCATGCAGGTTGCCTGGGGATGTACTTCCTCGAAACCATCGCCTCCCGCGATTGGCGACAGCCCGCCGGACTCCTGACCATTCTTCAGGGGCAACTGGGCGAAGCGTTTTCGGCTACCTTAGCTCAACTTCGACCTGAACTCATTGCCATGATTGGTGTGGATGGCTATGACCATCTGCCCACGTTAATTGAGCAATATCGCCAGCCTGGGTAGAAGTGAGGAAGTAGAAGGCAGAAGGCAGGGCGCGATCGATGGTTAGGATAATCAAGCGTTAGGTGACGAAACTGCTCAGTCGAGCGGAATCTGAAGCGAGAGCCAAAAGAAACTTCAGTTGTGATCAATAACGCCGCAATCCCCTACGTCACACCGACTTCAACAAGTGCCACTCTGGGAACAGGTACATTTAGTTGGTCGCCACTATCACGACTTGTAATACTGAATCTATGACATGTGTTCCAAGTTTTGGTGGAGATGAGTCAAATGAAAAATTTTAGACGTTGGTTAGTTGTTCCGATTGCCGCAGCGATCGCGCTGGGCACTGCATCAACTGTTCTCAGTCAAGCGGTTGCCATCACTCCAAGCTCACAAACAGTTCAACTGAGCGGTACATCCGGTGGCAGTAAGCAAGATAGTAAAGGTTGCGCTGGCTCCATCGCGGCTGCACCCAATCACGTCATTCAAGTGACGGAAGATGCAAACTTGCAATTTATGCTGCAAGCGTCTGGTGAGCCAGCCTTGCTCATCCGCAGTGGCTCTGGTCAAGAGTTCTGTGTTCCAGCCGATAGCTATTCTAACGGCAAAGTTGCGATTCCGGGACGATGGAATAAAGGCACCTATGCAGTCTATGTGGGCGATCGTGCCAAAGGGCAGCACACCTACACGCTATCAATTTCCCGCAGCTAGAGTCCAGGTTGGTAGAAGGTTGGAAACTGGTTGATCGACAAATCGTTTAGCGATCGTCTGCCCCACCCCGAACTGAAAGTGCGTGTGAGAAAGGGAACAATCATGCTTTCAGTAGCTTTGTCATACCAATTTAAAGCACGATGGCTACAGATCCAATCGCTGGGTAGGGGCAAGGCATTGCCTTGCCCCTACAAGATGTGTCGTCTTTTCAATTCAAATCGGTATCAGTCAATCAGAGTTGGCAGAGCTTAGCCGAGAAAAATCTAAACGCACTTTAAACGGGAGGCGAGATGCTGTACGTAGCATCCCGCCTCCCGTTTAAAGCAAATACAGAGTTTTAGGCGCTCACCGATGGACTTAATCCTCCAGCGTTTGGGCAGGCACTTCAACCGCGCTGACATCAATGGTTCCCGGTGGAGTGAGGCGGCTAAAGCGTCTATTTTCTACTTTCAATGGCTCACTACAGCTAGGACAGTTAAATTCCGTTTGATTCAAACTGACAAACTCGTGGTGACAAACAGGGCAATCTGCTTGAATCAAGTTTCGCCTCAACCACCAACGAAAGCCAAAAAAGGCAATTACAGGTGTGACGAGAATCAGCCCAACCAGAATAAAAAACGATTTGACAAGCCAGCCTAAGCCGATCGCCCCCAGCAGCCAAAGCATGGCAAAGGGCAAGAGAAATCGGCTGACTTCAGCGAAGCCGATTTGAAAATTCTTCAAACTGTCTTGATTCACGGCAGTCTCCTGCTCAACGTAATCTCGAATACTCTCATCCTACTGAGAAATCGCCTCGGTGCCGCAGAGAAATTCCCGACTCGGTTAGGTAGAGATCCCTACTGTCAGATAACCCCACTAAGGATCGTGGATTAAATAAAACCGACAAATTGTTCGTAAGTAGGGGCGCACAGCCGTGCGCCCCTACGAAAAACGCCGAGGTTATTAAATTCTTGTTCCTAAGAGCCTTCATGCAGTTGAAACCGTTGTTTGATTGTTCGCATCTTCCCCAATAAAAATAACACCTGGTAAATCCTCTTACAGCTAGCTGCCATAACAAAGATCCAACAGGTGTTGAGAGCCGAACGCTAATGGTCTAGAACAAACCAAGCGTCAGAGATTTATCAATGGGAAACGTTGCACCAATACCAAGCCAGAGTGTTACCAGCGTACCGAAGAGAAACACGGTGGTTGCTACGGGACGGCGGAACGGATTCTGGAACTTGTTCACATTTTCAATGAAGGGAATCACAATCAATCCCAAAGGCACTGAAGCCATTGCAACGACACCCAACAGCTTGCTAGGTACAGTGCGTAGAATCTGAAACACGGGATAGAGATACCATTCAGGCAAAATCTCTAGGGGCGTTGCGAAAGGATCGGCAGGCTCACCAACCGTGGCTGGATCGAGCACTGCAAGACCAACGTTGAGCGCGATCGTTCCCAGAATGACCACTGGAAAGATATAAAGCAGATCATTGGGCCAAGCAGGCTCACCATAGTAGTTGTGACCCATACCTTGGGCAAGCTTGGCGCGCAATTGAGGATCGGATAGATCCGGCTTCTTAAGCGTTGCCATAGTAGTGTTGTTCTCCTTTTAGTCTGAAGTCAGCAGGGGGTGAACGCAGAAACCACAGTCAAGTATCATCATCCAAGCAGGATTGACCTTGAGCGAGTCAGCCAAGGCTTACAAAGGACCAGAAATACCTTGCTTGCGGATCATCAGGAAGTGCAGCAGCATGAAGACTGCAATCAACCAGGGCAAGACAAAGGTGTGAGCGCTGTAATAACGAGTCAACGTTGCCTGTCCGACGCTGGAACCACCGCGCAACAGGTCAGAAACTAGCACACCCACTACTGGAATCGCTTCAGGTACGCCAGAGACGATTTTGACTGCCCAGTAACCAATTTGATCCCAGGGAAGCGAATAGCCAGTAACGCCGAAGGAAACGGTAATGACAGCGAGAATAACACCTGTGATCCAGGTCAACTCGCGGGGTTTTTTGAACCCACCCGTCAAATAGACCCGGAAGGTATGTAGCACCATCATCAGCACCATCATGCTGGCAGACCAGCGGTGAATGGAGCGGATTAACCAGCCAAAGCTGACTTCGTTCATCAGATATTGAACAGATTCAAACGCTTCAGCGACGGTTGGTCGGTAGTAAAACGTCATCGCAAACCCAGTGGCAAACTGGATGAGAAAGCAAACCAGCGTAATGCCGCCCAAACAGTAAAAAATATTTACGTGGGGAGGGACATACTTGCTAGAAATGTCGTCGGCGAGTGCCTGAATTTCTAGCCGTTCCTCGAACCACTGGAATGCTTTCGAGTCGGTCACCTGCTTAGTGAACATGAAGCAAGAATTCCTAAAAAGATGTATGGCTGTTCTTAAAGAATGTACCACAGACGCAGGCTGGATTTCACCCGTAAAGCGAATCATTGTGATGGCGCTAACGTCTGCCTGCAATAGCGTCCTCTATCTTTAATCACCCAGTGCTTCTGAACGGTTTAGCCCTTGCGATCAGCTAAAGTTTTGTAACGTGAGCGATCGCCAACCGCATGATCGAGTCGCTGGCAGGTAGCCGACTTCTTGCAGCTAACGTTAAGATTAGTCACTATGAGCAAAAATCTCTCTTGGGCTAGACGGCTGGTGGTCGTCCTGTTGGTCGGTTTAATCACATTCGGTTGGGCAGTGCCACAGGCACAGGCATTGACCGAAGAGCAAAAACTGCTGGCAGAGGTATGGCGTTTGGTTGACCGCGCTTACGTAGACGACACGTTCAACCATCAGAATTGGTGGCTTGTGCGACAAAAGGCATTCAAGCAACCGCTGAGCGATCGTGAACAGACGTATACCGCTATTCAGCAAATGCTGGCAGGTTTGGATGACCCGTTTACGCGCTTGCTGAAGCCTGTGCAGTACCGAAGTTTACAGACTAATACCTCCGGAGAGCTGACCGGTGTCGGCTTGCAGATTGCCTCCGATGGAGAAACGGGTAAGCTGCGCGTGATTGCCCCCATTGCAGGTTCCCCAGCCGATGTTGCAGGGGTTAAACCAGCCGATACTATTGTGAAAATTGACGGTTTCCCGACGGACGCATTAACGCTTGATGAAGCTGCTGGTCGAATGCGTGGCGCGATCGGTAGCCGCGTGACGTTGACGATCCAGCGCGAAGAGGTCTTCCTTGACCTGGATGTTGTGCGCGATCGCATTGAGCTGAATCCGGTCTACGCTGAGCTGCGATCGCAGCCCCCTTCGGCAAACGCTCCGTCAGCCAACAAAGAGACACCAGCGAAAATCGGCTACGTTCGCTTGAGTCAGTTCAATGCCAATGCAACGGTTGAGCTTGCCCATGCCGTTGAGCGCCTGGAAAAGCAGGGTGCGGACTCCTACATCCTTGACTTACGTAATAATCCGGGTGGGCTGCTGCAAGCTGGCATCGAGATTGCTCGTCTCTGGTTGAACAAAGGGACGATCGTGTACACGGTAAATCGTCAAGGCATCCAGGGGAGCTTTGAAGCAACTGAGCACGCGCTGACGACTGATCCGCTTGTGGTGCTGGTCAACCAGGGAACGGCAAGCGCCAGCGAGATTCTGGCGGGAGCTTTGAAGGATAATGGTCGCGCCACAATTTTGGGCGAAAAGACCTTCGGTAAAGGCTTGATTCAATCCCTGTTTGATTTGTCTGATGGTTCAGGGCTAGCTGTCACGGTCGCAAAGTATGAAACGCCTGCTCACATTGACATTAATAAATTGGGCATTAAGCCAGACGTGACAGTGTCGCTTGACCCCATTACGAGCGCTCAGGTGGGCACACCCGCTGATCGCCAGTATGAAGCCGCCGTGGAATTGCTGACCACCCATTCTATGATTGCCGGTGCTGCTTAGTACAGAGCGAACCTACCACGATCCACTGCACGGGGCGATCGCGCTGGACGGTAGCGATCCCACAGAGTCGCTACTGATTCATCTGATTGACACACCCGCGTTTCAACGCCTGCGGCGGGTACGGCAGTTGGGGCCAGCCAGTCTCACGTTTCATGGCGCTGAAAGTTCGCGGTTCACGCACTCGATCGGTGTTTTGGCGCTCGCTCGTCGTGCCTTCGATCGTCTAGCAAGCGTTTATCCACAGCTTCAGCCGTATCGGGTTGTGGTGCTTTGTGCGGCGCTGCTTCACGACATTGGGCATGGTCCCTTTAGCCATACTGGAGAAGAGGTTTTTGGCAGCAATCATGAGCATTGGACGAGCCGCATTTTGCAGGAGTCGCTGCCGATTCGAGATGCGTTGGATGCGACTGACTCGACCTTGCTGGAGCAGATCCTTCAGGTCTACTTGAAAAAGCATCCCATTCCGCTGGTCTGGCAACTGGTTTCGAGTCAGCTTGATTGCGATCGACTCGATTACCTGATGCGCGATAGCTACTTCACTGGAGCCTCCTACGGCAGAATCGATCTAGATCGGATTCTCATGGCAATGCGCTACGACCCGGTAACGCAACAGTTAGTTGTGGCGCGCAAAGGCATGACCGCCGTCGAGCACTACTTAATTGTGCGCTATTTTATGTATGCCCAGGTTTACAACCATCCCAAAAACATCGCTGCCTGCTGGATTTTGCATCAGGCGTTTGTACGTGCTCGTGAGCTTTTACAGCAGGAGATGTTAGAGGCTGATGACACAGTGACGGCATGGCTGTCTGGCAACTGCGATCGTCTGCCCTTGCATCAGTATCTCGCTGCCGATGATGGCGTGTTTACCTATCACCTGCAACGGTGGCAAACCAGTACAGACGCGCTTTTGGCTGATCTTTGCCGACGGTTCGTCGATCGCGACTTGCCCAAGGCGATCGATGTCACGCATCTGGCACAACCTGAGCGTCTGACCCTTTTACAGACAGTGCAGCAGCAGCTTAAAGCTGTGAACGTTAACGCCGCTTACTATGCCGGTTTGCAGGTGTCGTTGAGCCGTGGCTATACTCTTTATCAGCGCGGGATTAAATGTCAAACCCCAAAGGGATTACAGGAATTGAGTGCATTGTCACCTTTAGTGCACACCTTGACCAATCCCTATGAGCGAGCGTGGCTCATCTACCCGCGCTCGATCGAGTCTACGATAGTGGCACTCTTGAGAACGCCATGAGAGGCAGTACTGGTAGCAGCGGCAGAATGAATAGTTCAGCCACTTGTCGGATTACTTTTACGACACTGATCTCTATGCTTAGACTCGTTCTCTATGCCTGAGCGCTGGTTGTTTTAAGGTTACGCTAGAGCTTTCGTACTTGTAGATTTCTGCCGTACAACCGTGAGTGTAGCTAAACCCAGGCATGAGATCACTCGTTTGGAGGCTAAGTTACATCCTAGAGTTATTGGTATTACGTGTATAACCTAGTAAGACATGCATAGCCTGATCTCTCTAGCCTGAATCCAGACTGCGTTCAAGCCCGCTACAGCAATGACCATTCTCAGGCATTTGCTCTCTACTTTCTGGTGATATGCAAGTTCCTCCAGCCCACGCGATGCAGCAGCAACTCGTTACCCTAGCGCCAGAAGCAACTATTTTAGAGGCGATTCGGCGTATGCACCAAAGCCTGGTGGGCTGCGTTTTGGTGCTGGAACGACAACAACTGATCGGTCTTTGTACAGAGCAGGACTGTTTGCAGGCGATCGCGGCAGGCAGCAACCCAGAGGTCACACCGCTTGCAGCTTTAATGACGCGATCGCCCATCACCCTTAGCGACTCTGAAGCGTTGGGCACGGCTTGGCAGTTGATGCAGCAGCACCAAATTCAGTACTTACCCATTGTCAATGCTGAGGGACAGGTGCTAGGAGTGGTGACCGAGCGGAGTTTGCTCCAAGCGCTTGATCCCGCTATTTGGTTAGAGCCATCTACCGAATCTTTACAAGATGGTCTGTCCATTTACAGTCAGAGTGGCATGGAGCGCCAGCGCGTTTACGATCAGCTTCGACTCCAAGCTCAGCGTGAGCAAGCCTTGAATCGCGTAATCCAAGCCATTCGGAACTCGCTAGACCTGAGCACTATTTTTGCAACAGCAACAACCGAAATTGCTCAGTTGCTTCAGGCAGACCGTGCCGATATCATTCAGTATGTGTCAGCGCGCTCCGTTTGGAAGGTAGTGTCGGATAGCCGCTACAACCAAGCGTTGAACAACATTGTGGGCATGGAGTTTGCGGATGACGCGAATGAACCGATCGCCCAGTTGAAACGATTAGCCGTCGTACAGCTAGAGGATGTTGCCCAGCATCCTGATGCCACAGTCAGTCAATATGCTCGGCTCTTACCCGGCACCTGGCTACTGGTGCCACTCCACTTTGACGCACGGCTTTGGGGCTGTTTGGCGCTGATTCGAGATCAGCGACGACGCTGGCAAGACTCGGAAGTAGAACTGGCTTGTGCGGTTGTGGATCAACTTGCGATCGCGATTCAGCAATCCCAGCTTTATCAGCAAGTGCGCCAGCTTAATGAAACGCTAGAACATCAAGTCCAGGAACGCACGACCCAACTTCGCAAAGCACGCGATTATGAAGCCCTGCTGAAACGGATCACCGATCGCGTGCGCGACAGCCTGGATGAACGTTACATTCTCCAAACGACGGTGCAAGAATTGGCTGTCGAGTTGGATGTGTTGTGCTGCGATACGGGGCTTTACGATCCTGAGCACGACACCATGACCATTCGCTACGAAGCGATCCGATCGGATGCTATAGAAGCTGCCAAAGGGGCAATAATTCCTTTAGAAGCTCTCTCAGAAATTGGTACGCAAACGCTCCAAGGACGCTGGGTGCAATTTTGTTCCCTTGACAAACCTCTAGATGCGTTCCGCAGAGTGAGCTACCGCTACACCATCCTGAGTTGCCCATTGCTCGATAATCACGGCATTTTAGGAGACATGTGGCTCTTTCGACCGTGCGACCAGTGCTTTAACGAGCCGGAAATTCGCCTGGTACAGCAGGTAGCCAATCAGTGCGCGATCGCCCTCCGACAATCACGCCTCTACCAGGAGATTCAGGCACAGGTAAACAATCTGGAGCAATTGAACTATCTCAAAGATGATTTCCTTAGCTCTGTTTCTCACGAGCTGAGGACACCGATGGCGAATATTAAAATGGCGACCCAAATGCTGGAGATCCTCTTCAAGCAGACGGGGGTGCCCAATCGCGAATCCAGCCGCATCTCCCAGTACTTCAAGGTGCTTCAGGATGAATGCAAGCGCGAAATCAATCTCATCAATGATTTATTAGATCTCTCACGTGTAGAGTCTGGAGACGATCCCCTAACGCTCACCACACTGGAGTTGCAACGCTGGATTCCTGATCTTGTTAACACGTTTGTCGATCGTGCCAACAGTCAGCAGCAACGACTTCTGGTAGATGTGCCCGCCGCTCTGCCGCCCTTGACGACTGACTTTGCTTGCTTAGAGCGGATTCTCACCGAACTCCTGCAAAATGCGTTCAAATACACACCGCCTGGTGAAACGATCCGCGTGTTTGCCACCACAACAGGAGACACCGTGCAAATCCACGTCACCAATACGGGTATAGAGATTGCTGCGAGTGAACGAGACCGGATTTTCGATAAGTTTTACCGCATTCCTAACAGCGATCCTTGGAAGCATGGCGGCACTGGCTTAGGGTTAGCTCTGGTCAAACGGTTGACCGAATATTTAGGAGCCAGCATCCGTACTGAGAGCGCAAATCGTCAAACAACGTTTATCATCACCTTTACACGCTCACCAAAAGCAGTGACTAACAACTAGCAACTGCTGCCGCTACCAGCCGTGAGACAAAGGGGAGAATCGCCTCATTCTGGCTGTGGGCAGTGCCTTCCGTAAAGACGACGAGCAGATAAGGACGGGCATTGGGCAATTCAATGTATGCCGCATCATGGCGCACACGGCTCATTAACCCAGCCTTAGACCAAAGGCGCGCATCCAACGGCAGCCCTGCGCCGAGGAAGCCAGTCACCTGATTTTCAGGATCAGCCGCCAGGTCATCTGGGTGAAGCGATCGCCGCAGCAAGTTCATCATAGACTGCGATCGTGCCGCTGAGCTGGCGACTCCTCCCACAATACTGTGCAGCAACCGTGCTGTGGCGATCGTGGTTAGCCGATTGCGGTTATCCATCAACTCGCCCAAAAACGCCCGTTCGCGTCCATAGGCACCGTCGCACCAAGTCTTTTGGTTGACGTTAATCGTTTCCAATTCTGTCCAGGCAAGAGACTGAAAGTAGCGGTTAACAAGGTTACGCTGCTGCTTCCAGGTTTCAAAAGGAGCCGCAGGCAGATCAGGACCACTCGTTGTCCCAGTCAACACATCGACAACCAAACTCGTGGCATCGTTGCTGGAGTCTACAATCATGTCTTTTGTGGCTCGCTCCAGTTCCGCTGACGGCTGCGCCATCCCTTGCTCTAGCCATTCGTGCAGTGCCACCAGGTAAAACAATTTGACCACGCTGGCAGGGTAGATGCTCTCAACACCGCGATAGCTAAAGCCACGCGGAGAATATTGCCAGAACGCCTCAGCGCTTAAAGCACCGCCCGTATTGACCGGAGCAGGCGGATCGTAGACCAGCCAGGTGAGCGCCAACTGGTTGCGAGCCAACCCCGGAAACTCTGCCCATGTAGCTTCCAGGACGCGATCGCCTAACGCTTCCAGTGATTCATCTTTATGAAAAAACATTATATTCAGTCTCAGCTATTTCCAGCCTGACGAAGCTTGCTCAAACCTTAAACTCCTAACCCTTAGGAACAAGAATTTAATCACCTCGGCGTTTTCCGTAGGGGCGCACAGCCGTGCGCCCCTACCTGCGAACAATTTGTCGGTTTTATTTAATCCACGATCCTTAGCTCTTTAACCGTTCAACAAAGGGAGCGATCGCCTTGACCAACTCTACTGTTGATTCGTAGGGCAAAACATTGCGTCCAGGGAGTTTTACTCCTTCGCTATTAGGCAAGCAGGCGAGATAATCTTGCAGCCGTTCCTCTGGGGTTTCTGCCTTCCCTTTGCGGCTGATGCTAGATGCCTGCTCACCCAGGGCAACAAAGGTTGGCTGAACGATCGCCTTCAGTTCATCCGTGTAATCTTGCCGCCAGAAGCCAGCCAGAAACGAGAACACAGCATGACGACTGTCCAAAGCAGCCGCTCCTTGCTTCAGCATGGCTAGCCACTCAGCATCAACAGCATCAGACGTAGCAAAAAGTTGGCGAATGGAGAAGGAACGCAGAAATTGCGATCGTCGTGCGTAGCGGTAAAACCCATTACCAAGTGGCGAATGGAAAAGATTCCAGCTTACCCGCTGTTGCCAAGCTGGTGTTGTTTTGGCAATCAACGTGCGGGCAGGTGGACCACTCATCACCAAGCCACGAATCAAATCAGGCTGAAGATGCACAAGCTCGATCGCGACAGGCAGCAGTGCCCCTTGCACCACCACGACGACAGGCGTTTGAATCACCGTTTGCAGAAAGTACTGTAGCTGCTTTGCCCAGTCGGACGGATCATAGGCGATCGATGGCATTGCGCTTTCGCCACAACCCAGCAGATCGGGATTGTAAATCGGATTACGTTGCCCCGTGCGATACCACTCCTCACAAAAACGGTGCCAAAATGTGCGTGCTAACCCCACGCCGATCGGGTGGATCAGCAGCAGGGGCAACTCATGAGCGGCATCGTCTGGGGCGAGGCGATCGTACGCACAGCGATAGTTCTGCCAGGTGTAGAACTGCGTCGTCTTGCTTGCCGGAATCGTGATCGAAGGTTGAGTCATGCCTACTAGGATGCAACATTTTGGCGCGCTCTAGCCTGAGTGTGAACAAGAATCAGTTCAGCGCTTCTGGCAGTGTGGGCAGTAGTAAAGGCGGCGACCACCAGCAATATCCTTGAGGATCGGTGTACCGCAGATATAGCAGGGCTTGCCGTCGCGGTTGAAGACATAAAAGCGGTACTGCTGACGAGAGTAGCCCTGTTGTTTAAGCTGCGCCACAATTTCCAGATCGTTGGTAATGCCTTTGGTGAGGTAGGATTGGCGGCTGATGGCCATCGCGCTTTCTGCCAAGCCTAAAAGCTGCTCAGGCGTACAGTCAACGGGACGCAGCGCTGGATTCACTCTGGCAGCAAACAACACTTCACTACGTAAATAGTTGCCGAGTCCGCAAAGAAAGCCCTGATCCAGCAGTAAACTCGTGAGTCCACGACGGTAGAAGCGCTTGTCCAGAAGGCGTTCCTGCACCTGTTCTACAGTCGTCGCTTCGTCTAGCACATCGGGTCCCAAACGGCTGAGAAAGGGATGGCTGGCAATTTGTGCGTCTGTAATCACATCAATATCCGACGCGCTGTAAAGGAGGGCTGCTTTTTTCGGCGTGTGGATTGCCAAGCGAAGCTGACGGTTTGTGACCGGATAGGAGTTGGCTTTCTGGATGTACCACTTGCCGTAAAGCTGGTTATGGCTGTAGATGTTGAGCTGATTCTGGAAGCGAATTAGCATTGCTTTACCCTTTGCCTGCACTGCCCAAATTTGTTCCTGAACGAGAACTTCTTCGTAAGGTTGCAGCCGCTCAAAGGCAAAGGAGATGTTAAGCAGAGGAGTATGAACGATCGCCCGTGCGACAGCATCGGCAGCTTGCTTAATTTCGGGTCCTTCAGGCATGAATGGCGCTCGTTATGGTTGGTTAAATACGGTTGTCAGTGCTTGTGTCAGTCTGACGGATACACATTAATTTTTCTGTAACGTAGGCCGTCTGAAGCTCGCTATGGCGCTATGGTCATAAAATCAGCAGCATTTACTGTGTGCTTTATTTGCATGTCCCGCCTCAATTCCAGAGTACAGGTGAAGTTATGGTGACTACGCTTGCGATCGAAAATATTGATCCGACTAAGCTTTCGATCGAAGAAAGCTATGCCTTTGCTATTCTCAAAAACTTACCGATTGACCAGGTAAATCAACTCAAGGAATGGCTGAAGTTGGGCAAACCGGGTGTCATTGGTCCAGGAACCCTGACTGCCTTTGTCCAATTTTGCCAGCAACAAGGCTTTGACCTTTCCGTATCGGGGGTTGGTGCATTCAAAGACACCCATCGGCTGAACAACACAGGTCTGTATCAAGACGTGATTGGTCCTCAAACGGCAGGCGTTTACTTTCAAGAAATTATCGCCAATAATGCCGCAGTCACGGCAGATTTGAATGCAGCTATTGTTGCGGCTGCCGAAAGTTTACGCGGCATGTGTACGACGGAGGGACCAGATGGCGGCAACAATGCGTGCGCTTGGTCATTGAACCGTGTTCTCACCAAAGCTGGTGTCCCGCCATTGGGTGATAACCCTAACTATGTTCCTTCGGTGTACGAAGCACTGCAAAACGGTCGTGGGAAGGAAGTTACACCCGCAGACGCAAAAGCTGGTGATCTGGTCATTGCCTTTGGCGAGGAGCACATTGGCATTGGGCTGGACGATGGTTGCAGCCGCGTTCTCTCTAACTCCTCGTCTAGAGCACTATTTGGGTGGGAGTCCGACACAAATTTTGATGATTCGTACGGTGGGCAAAGTACAATCTTCCGCCTAGTGCGGTAATGGCTATTGCCCAAATTCTAGCCGCGCCTGTTCAACAAGGGCGACGGTGATAATATCGAGTTCGGCTGTGCGCGCCAGATGTTCAATGCGTTAGCGAAGCTTTCCGAAGGAATCGCGCGCCTGAACACGCACAAAGAAGGGAATGGCTTTAAGCTTTGCTTTTGCTTCTGGAGTCCACTTTGGGCTATCTGCCATAGCGAGCACCACCGTATCCAACTAAAAGGGTAGTTTTATTCTACTGGAATCTGCTTATGTCACTGCGCTGCACGTCTGCTTTACTGACACTGGCAACACCGCATTTTGCCGCCTTAACTCAGTTCTACAGCCAGCTTTTAAACCAGCAACCAGCCGTGCTTCGCCCCAATGTTTACGCCGAATTCCATCTTCCTGGGTTGAAGCTTGGCATTTTTCGTCCTAAAGAAACTCCCCACTCCCGTTCGGCTGAGCTCACGTCGAAGCCACTCCCCACTCCCCACTCCCCCACTAGCATGAGCCTATGCCTGGAGGTCGAAAATCTAGAGGAGGCGATCGCCCACCTAACGCAACTCGGCTACCCGCCCCCCGGAGCCATCATCACCGCCTCTCACGGCAGAGAAATCTACGCCTACGACCCCGATGGGAATTGGCTGATCTTGCATCAAACCACGATCACCTACAATGAAAGCTAGCTCTCATATGTAGTCGCTATGGTCATCCAGGCGAATCACCCACTGACGTTACAAGCCTTTCTCGCGCTTTCTCCAGGCGAGGGCGATGTTACCTATGAACTGGTTGACGGTCAGGCAATCCCTAAAATGTCTCCTAAAAAAAACCACTCTAAGCTGACCCGCACCTTGCTCTATCTCCTTGATGCATGGAGCAATGGGCGTGGTGAAGTGTGTCCCGAACTGGCAATCACCTTAGTTCGTGAGGGCAAAAGCTGGGTGCCTACGCCTGATCTTCTGTACATTGCAAAGGAACGGCTGCCTGCGGATTGGGATGACGATGGCGCGTGTTCCGTCCCCCCTAATCTGGCGATCGAAATTATTTCGCCCGGTCAAACGTTTGGGCAGTTAGCCGCAAAAGCGAGAGCGTATCTGGATGCACATGTGCTGCGAGTCTGGGTTGTTGATAGCAAAGCAAGAAGTATTACAGTCTTCTATCCTGATGCGCCGCCGCAAACCTATATGGGAGACACACTACTCACAGACGGTCTCTTTGAGGGGCTAGAATTCACCGCAGAGCACCTGTTTCAGCAAGCAGGCATCCCGTTAGATTAGCAGTGGAGCATCATGACTAAGTTTGGTGTGATTGTCTTTCCCGGTTCCAACTGCGATCGCGATGTGGCGTATGTCACTCAATCGCTCTTACAGCAGCCGACGCGCATGGTCTGGCATGAGGAAAGCGATCTGGCTGATTTGGATGTGATTGTGGTGCCGGGAGGCTTTAGCTACGGGGATTATTTGCGCTGTGGAGCGATCGCGCGGTTTTCGCCAGCCATGCAGGCAACGATGAAACACGCACAGCAAGGAAAATTAGTCCTGGGCATTTGCAACGGGTTTCAGGTGTTGACCGAAGCGGGCTTATTACCAGGCGCATTGGTGCGAAATCGGGAGTTGCATTTCATCTGCGATCGCGTGCCGTTGCGTGTAGAACGAACCGATCTCCCCTGGACAAACCACTATCAATCAGGTGAAGTGGTGACGCTGCCGATCGCGCATGGCGAAGGGAACTACTATGCCGACGCTGCAACGCTGGCAGACCTCGAAGCGAACGGACAAATTGTGTTTCGGTACACAACAGCCGCCGGAGACATGAATGACTCTGGCAACCCCAATGGTTCGCTCCACAACATCGCTGGCATCTGCAACCGCGACGGCAATGTGTTGGGCATGATGCCGCATCCAGAACGCGCCGCTGATCCAATATTGGGTGGAACGGACGGGATGCGATTGTTTGAGGGCATTTTGGCAGTGACGGGCGATCGGGTGCTTGCTTAGATACCATCTGCAATCGGGTTGCTGGTAGGGGCGTTACAGGTAACGTCCCTACCAAGTGCCTACCAGTCGTTTGACCACCAAGCAGATGCCGCATGTAGCGAAGATTTGTAACAAAACGTTTGTGCCCTCTCAGGAGCGTTACCTCCATCCCCTATGATCGGACGATACAGTGAGCGATCGCAGTCTACATACTTTTTAATCAACGAGTCTTGAGGCTCGCATCGTTCTAAACCTAACTATTGAACTGGTAGACCCTGTGCCGTCATTAAATCTGAGTCCTCATGCGTTTTCCTTAGAAAGCAAGGGCTTTGGGATGGTTGCCAGGTGGCACTCTGGTCAGATTTAACACAGTCACGATCCGTTAAAGGGAGCTTTTGAAATCAATGAGTGTTAAAGCAAGTGGTGGAAGCTCGGTCGCCCGTCCGCAACTTTACCAAACCGTTCCAGTTGCAACGATCGCCCAGGCTGAACAGCAGGATCGTTTCTTGGGACGTGGTGAACTGGACGAGTTGGCTCGTTATTTCAGTTCTGGAGCCAAGCGCCTCGAAATCTCCGAAACGCTGACTCAAAACTCTGAAATCATTGTATCGCGGGCTGCTAACCGCATTTTTGTGGGCGGTTCCCCCATGGCGTTTTTGGAGAAGCCCCAGGAAGAGCCTGCTCTGGTGGCGGCTGGTGGCGGGATGGACACCCGCGAATCCATGAAGCTGGGCACCGCAACCTACGTGAGTTCTGGCGGCGGGTTTCTGGATGGCATTCGATCGCTGTTCAGTACGACTGGTGGCGCTACTCCAGCCAGCTTTCGCCCGATCAACGTGGCGCGCTACGGTCCCAGCAATATGGCGAAGTCCCTGCGGGATCTGAGCTGGTTCTTGCGCTATGTGACTTACGCGATCGTCGCAGGCGACCCCAACATCATTTCAGTCAACGTGCGTGGTCTGCGCGAAATCATTGAACGTGCCTGCTCTGGCGATGCGACGATCGTGGCGTTGCAGGAAATGAAGGTGGCTGCTCTCGGCTACTTCCGTCGTGATGAGGCATCTTCCGTGATTGTGGCGGAATACTTTGATGTTTTGATCACAGAGTTCAAAGCTCCCACCCCCTCTACGAAAGTGCGTCAGCGCCCCTCTAACGATTTGCAGGGCTTGCAACTCCCCCAAATCTACTTCAACGCAGCGGAGCGTCGTCCCAAGTTTGCGATGAAGCCCGGTTTGTCTACATCTGAGAAGAACGATGTCATCAAAGCGGCTTATCGGCAGGTGTTTGAGCGTGATATTACCCGTGCCTACTCGCTGAGCATTTCGGATTTATCCTCCAAGGTGAAGAACGGCGAGATCTCCATGAAGGAGTTTGTTCGTCGCCTTGCGAAGTCGCCGCTGTACCGCAAGAACTTCTACGAGCCTTACATCAACAGTCGGGCGCTAGAATTGGCATTCCGCCACATTCTCGGTCGTGGTCCCAGTTCCCGCGAAGAAGTGCAGAAGTATTTTGCGATCGTCTCCAAAGGTGGCTTGCCTGCCCTGGTCGATGCGCTGGTTGATTCCCAGGAATACGGTGACTACTTTGGTGAAGAAACCGTGCCCTACCTGCGCGGTTTGGGTCAGGAAGCGCAAGAGTGCCGCAACTGGGGACCGCAGCAAGACCTGTTTAACTACAGTGCGCCGTTCCGCAAGATTCCCCAGTTCCTCACGACCTTTGCAAACTACGATCGCCCACTGCCCGACCAGCACGTTTACGGCTCTGGCAACGATCCGCTGGAAATTCAATTTGGTGCCATCTTCCCGAAAGAGACGAAAAATCCCAGCGCCAGCCCTGCTCCCTTTGGCAAAGATACCCGCCGCATTCTGATTAATCAGGGCGCAGGCATCAACAATCAGCTCAGCAACCCAGCCGCGCGTGGTGTGGCTCCCGGTTCACTGGGTCCCAAAGTATTCAAGCTCGACCAACTGCCCAGCTACACGGGCGGCACGGTGGGTCGGCGCACAACGAATACGCAGGGCATCAGCGTCAAGTTTTCTGAAGGCTCTACGCAGGCGGTCATCAAGGCAACCTACCTGCAAGTCTTTGGGCGGGCTGTCTATGAAGGTCAGCGCCTGAAAGTCGATGAGATCAAGCTGGAGAACGGCGAAATCACCCTACGCGAGTTTGTGCGTCGGTTAGCCAAGTCCAACTTGTTCCGATCGCTCTATTGGACACCGCTGTATGTGACGAAGGCGATCGAATATATCCATCGTCGTCTCCTCGGTCGCCCTACCTATGGTCGCCAGGAAACCAACAAGTACTTCGATATCTGCGCCAAGAAGGGCTTCTATGCACTGATTGATGCGCTGCTCGACAGTCAGGAATACAGCGATGCCTTCAATGAAGATACCGTTCCGTATGAACGCTACCTGACCCCCGCAGGTCTGTCACAGCGAAACTCCCGTCTGGGGAACCTGGGTGAGAAAGGCATCCGGGTTGACAAAGAAGAAACGCCTCGCTTTGTCGCATTGGGTACTGTCACTGAAGTTCGCTCTGAACCCGACATTGAGTTCCGCACCAATCAGGGTGTGAGCAAGAAGCGTGAGCAAACGAAAGTCTTCAAGCTCACCGAACTGCGAGACAAAACAGCCCTCAAGATCTTGATTGGTGCTGCGTACCGTCAAGTGTTCGAGCGCGATATTGCCCCCTACGTGGTCAAAAACGAATTCTCAGCGCTGGAAAGTAAGCTGGGCAACGGCGAAATCACCCTCAAGGAGTTCATTGAAGGGATTGGTTCCTCCAGCTTGTACATTAAGGAGTTCTACACGCCTTATCCCAACACGAAAGTGATTGAGCTAGGTACAAAGCACTTCTTAGGACGCGCACCGCTGGATCAGGCAGAAATCCGCAAGTACAATCAGCTTTTGGCAACACAAGGTCTGAAGGCATTTGTCAGCGCCTTACTCAACACGGCTGAGTACTCTGAGGCGTTCGGTGAAGACACCGTGCCATACAACCGCTTCCTGACGCTGCCTGCTGCCAACTTCCCCAACTCTCAGACGCTTTACAACAAGCTGACGAAGCAAGATAAGGACGTTGTGGTACCCAGCTTTGATACGGTGAAGCCGCGTATGGATGCGACGAAGCTGCCGTTGATGAGCAAAGCGATGGCAGATCTTGCGGTGCAGGCGCGTCAGCCCGATCGCAGCAAACCCCGCTTTATGGAATTGGGTCGATCGTTCAGCAATGGTGATGGTCAATCCGTTGAGGTGGGCGTGGGCACAACCCGGCGCAAACCTGCCCGCATCTACCGCATGAACCCCGGCATGGGTCAGGCTGAAACTGCACTCGTGTTTAACGCTATCTACGTTCAGGTGATGGATGTGTTTAGCGGTCAGGTGCCAGACCAGTTCCGTCGCTCTGACCTGGAAAGCAAGCTCCGCAATAGCGAAATCACGGTGCGAGAGTTTGTGCGGACGCTGGCAAGCTCTGAAATCTACGTCCGTCGTTTCTACACGCCGTATCCCAACACGAAGGTGATTGAGTTCTTGTTCCGTCACCTGCTGGGTCGTGCGCCTGCAACCCAAGCCGAAATCCGCCAGTACAACAAATTGTTGGCAGATGGTGGACTGAAAGCAGCCGTGGAGTCGATCGTCGGTAGTGCCGAATACTCCCGCTACTTTGGCGAAGATGTGGTGCCTTATAAGCGCTTCCCCACGCTACCTGCGGGCAACTACCTCGGCAGCGTGAAGGCAGATACCGATCTGGTTAAGCAATCCTGGTCTGATCTGTCGCCTTCTTACACGACGGGTCGCTAAACTGTTTCGTTTGTTAAATGTACCTGATGCTGTCCCTCGATCGGTTGCTCGATCGAGGGACTTCTTGTTACTTGGGGCAGCTTGGCAGCGACTTTTGAGCGTAGTTACAGTCGAAATAGTTAAAGGCTTCAATGCTCGATCGAAAGGTATGAATCCAAGGCGAACTGTTGGGATAAGTCTTTCTGAGCCAAACTTTCAGTGTATAGGCAGTATTTTGGTCATTCGACCAAATCTCGTAGGCGTAGTCTTTGCCATCGCCGCTACCAGCGCTACCGCTTGACATTTGATAGTCAGCCAGTGCTGCGCTTGATACGGTTAAAACCGCGACTGCGGCTGCTAATGCCACGGCAATTTTCTTAATCATGATCGTCCTGATAGTTTGATGAAACTAAACCCTTTTTAACTGGGTCTTGCGTTCTCAAGCTTCAGGAGTTTCGCTGAACTTCTGGACTATTTTTGAGAAAAGCTGATTGCTTTACGGAGAAAATATTATACAGTCAGACTGCGGTAATTACGAAGGCGATCGCGCCGCTTGCAGCAGGACGATCGTCGTGGTGATGATCATTCATATCTAGACGTTCTATGGTGGCACGTCCGATACTGGTAACGCCGCAGATAAGTTGACCATCAGCAGACCAAATGAAATGCTCTGACCATTGATCGTATCTAGGGTTAAAGAGTGGCACGATCGCTTGTGTTTCAGGATCAATACCGTCTGTGAAGCTGTAGCGGCGACCATTACAGCGATGGCAGGCAAGCGCAAGGTTATCCTCGCTGTCGATACCACCGAGAGATTGAGGAATCAGATGATCGAGGGTGAATAGAGCAGTGCTTGCTTCTTCAGACGAGTGGCAATATTCGCACAGAAAGTTGGCTCGTTGACGAACACGCTGGCGCGTAGTATGACTGATGCTCATGACTCTGCGATGATGCGGGCGTTGATCAGGGTAAAGATGCGATCGAGTTCGGTGATGCCTGCTAATTCAGCGTCTTCTTGCGCGGTCAGTGTGCTGGCTTTTTGCTGGTCGATGAGGGCTTCGAGGCGAGCTTGCAGTCATTTGCCTGCTACCTTCCATCACTGACCCAAACCTCGGAGGTTTAAGCCACCAATCAAGCCGTGACCAACGTTGCTGAAACCTCTGAGGTATTGGTCGATGGGCTTAAGTTCTACGACTCATCTCAAGAGAGCAATGAAGCCCGCTTGTTCAAAATGCTTGTCGTGGGTCAAGGCTTCCAGAAGCTTTTGTTGCTGCATGATGAGAAACGAGGCACAGTCAGTATGGCTCCACCCCTGGTCAAGGCGTTCTTCGTAAAACGTCAGTGCGTTGTTGAATAATTCACTGGTTTGAGAAACAACCTCAATGGTGGAGTCAGTTCTGATATCTTGCATCAGAGCCACTGTTGTTTTTCTCAAGCCTGATCCCTTTCGAGAGAACGAATTTAATACTTCCGTTAAGACCATTTCACTGGTAACGAGCTTGAGCGGTGCTAGAGAAGCAGAAACGAACGTTGCGTGATGATGCAAATCGTCGCCTGGATTGATCAAGGCGATCCAGTAACCTGCATCCGCAAAGATGGTTCTCATTCGTCCTCTTTCGGTGAGCCGTACAGATAGTGATCCACGTTTTTCGATAAATCTTTGGGTAGTTTCGCCCACTCTTCGGGAGGCACCTGGGCTGAAATGTCCACCACTCGTTCCCAGATTGGGCGCTTGTTAGATGATTGGTTTTCTGCCAAAGATTGGCTACTGGTTGTAGGCGGCTGAGTCTGCTCAGGTAGTTGATTGGATGAGTCAGTCAGCAGCACAATGATTCTGACCCGACCGGGATGAGCCACCGGCAGCGGCTGATCCAACGCGAGTTGTCCGTGAGCATCGATCGTTCCAGTGGCTTCAATCGCTTGCATGAGTCTAACCAGATGGGTTCTGCCCAAAGTTTAACAGGGGCAAGGCTGAGGTGAGGTCTATAGAGTTGACGCAAACCTCGGAGGTTTTAAGCAAGCATCCAGCATCGTGACCAATCGATTGGCTTAAACCTCCGAGGTTTTAAGCTCCTCTCTTCCAACTCAAAACTCAAAATATTCCCTTCGGGAACCCTACGCGAACAAAACTCAAAACTCTTAACTCCTCTTCACCCCCACCGCCTCAACCACCCCCACCACCCACTCGCTCCGGGCTGCATCGACTGACGCTGCACGGGTGGAGCCGCAGGCGATCGAATGCCATCACAGAGCTGCTTATCTTCTTTGCTGACGTTGGGATTGTTCTGGAGGTAGTCGTGCACCCAACCACAGCCTCTTGCCAGCAGGTCATCCAGGTTCAGGTTCCACAGCTTCACCGTGTTGTCATCACTGCCCGTCGCCAGCGTTTTGCCGTCCGGGCTGAAACTCACGCTCCCGACACTGTTGCTGTGCCCTTTGAGGGTTTGCACCTCGCGCCCCGACGCCACGTCCCACAGCTT
>Ga0163154_10000153_pt1 | contig 101003 bp, 95 predicted proteins | sample OliLakLV19MP9P1_FD_148649 | JGI IMG/M metagenome (GOLD analysis project Ga0163154, IMG submission 148649) | Freshwater microbial mat bacterial communities from Lake Vanda, McMurdo Dry Valleys, Antarctica - Oligotrophic Lake LV.19.MP9.P1 | ecosystem: Environmental > Aquatic > Freshwater > Lake... | reverse complement strand
GCTGTGTGCCCGGCCAGTGAAGTGTCTGCATCCTGTAACATTGATATTCCCTCTCCAACGGCATAGCAAAGCCCGGAAGATCATGGCGGATAAAACCTGCCCACTCTTCTCAGATCGCTACACTAAACTCTCAACCAAATCCGTCTCACTTCATGTTGGCACAGAGGGAGGCTCGATGAAAAAGTCGGACGAGATTGGTGGAAGCACGAGTATCGAGTTGTGCTCAGATGGTCTGACGCAATCGACGGCTCGCGAGTGGAAATCGAAATTACCGAACGACAAGGTGGTGGCACGGAAGAAGACTGCCGGCAGAGATGCAAACAAGTAATCGCGAGTCTTCAGGCTGATGCAATTCGAGCCACCAGCGTCTTATCAACCAAGGCGAAATCGACGTTGCACGGAGGAGCCGCGTGGGGTGACGAAACACAACTTCGCCGCGTCGGCTACATCAGCGCGAAACCCGAGGCAACACGGTTAATCATCGGCAAGACACAGAAAGGAGAATTTATCTCGGTACCAGAGCTGGTGACAAATGCACACGCGATAGTTTGCGGTCGAACCGGCGTCGGCAAGTCGCGCGGGTTCTTCATTCCAAACCTAATCGAACGACTCGGAAGCAACATGATCGTAACGGAGGCTACCCCAGGGTATGAAGCAGGCGAACTCTACACGCTAACGTCCGGCTGGCGAAAACAAGCAGGTCACACAATCTACTCATTCAACCCAGCAGATATGTCGTCAACGCGAATCAATCCTGTAGACCGCGTGAGATGGGCTCCACAACTGGAGAAAGCAAAAGAAGCCGAAAAGTTAGCCGACTTGATCATCATGAACGGTAGCGGTGAGGAGGGGAGAGTCGACCCGACATGGGACAGGTCAGAGAAACAACTGCTCGTTTCACTGATACTGCATGCGGCGGCAAGCGAGTCCGAGAAAGGACACATCGGAGCCCTCAGATGGTTGCTGCTATCGGGAATCAGCAAGGTACGCCAAGAACTCGCCAGAAGCCCCTCAGAGCTCGCACAAATGGAGTTTGAGGGATGGCTAGGGTCAACCTCAGAGAACTTCCGATTCGGCGTGTTGTCGGGGCTAATGACGAAATTGAATCCCTGGCTAACTGATCAACTCGTCGCACTTACCGAAAAAACTGATGTTGATTTCGAAGTCCTGAAGAAACAGCTCTTCACCTTCTACATAGCCATTCCGAGCCGGTCCCGGGATAGCAAACTAATCGGATCGCTCCTGGTCAACTTTCTGCTCGACTACCTCCTCGACACAAAAGCAACAATGAAATATCCAACATCGCTCTTTCTCGATGAGTTCACAAACTTCGGCAAGATCGCGAACATTGCGAATGTTCTATCAATCGTTAGAAAAGCCAAGCTAAGTCTGGTCCTCGGTTTCCAGAACTACTTCCAGCTTGAGCGAGTGTACTCACAAAAGGAGGCGCAAATAATCTTCGACCAACCGGCGACGCAAATCTACTTTCGACAAAAGAACTTCCGCGAGGCCAAAGCCCTCAGTGAAGCACTCGGAAGAACTACCGTCGAGGAAGTTACAGTGAGCGATTCCGGGAGAGTCCAAGAATTCATTCAAGGAAGATCGCTGGCAACGCCGGATGAACTGATCAATCTAAGCGGTGAAGTCATCGCGTTCACGAATGACACCTGGCCGCTCAAGATAGCGCTGACCTCTCCGACGGCCTATCACCACGCGCTCGCGTATCCGCCGCCAGAACGCCCCACGCACGAAATATCGGAATCAATCCGAAGACGCGGAAGAACGGAGGCGCAGGACGCAGCCCAAACAAAAGACGAAGCCAAGCCTGAAGGGAAAAACCGAAGCCGCGAGAAAAGCCGCAACGATAAAAAGTGGAATTCAAATCAACGTAGCAAGCAGCAAGAACGCGTGCACGAAAACAACACCAATCAATTTCAACAAAACGAATCACCGGAGGTGGATGACGTATGGCCATCGTAGCAATCATTGTCGGAACATTCGTGTTCCTTCTCACCGGAGCACTCATCGGCGAAGCATCGCACGACGCAGGGGCGGGCATAGTGCCTGGACTGGTGCTCGGCATTCTCGCCGCAATTCCAATCTTCAAAAGCGCCTGCGAAGAACGCGCGAAGTTTCTTCATCCCGAACCGCGAGAATACAAAGTTCCAGCAAAGATCGCATTCGCCAAGATTCGCGATATCCTCGCAGAGATCTCTTATAACTACGGAGACAAGTGGCACGTCGTGACGGCAGATACGCAAACGGGGCGAATAACAGCCAACCTGCGCTTCATCGACGAATTCACTCGAATGGAAGGCGATGCGCGCGGCAACATCCACACTCGAAAGGAGCGTTTGCAACGCTTCCTTGCAGTCGATATACAAGTGCAGCCGACCGAACGCGGGACAACATCCATCCAAATGGATTTCAGACCTACGGTGGAAGGCGTAAATTATGCGGCGTGCGACTCGATCATCACGAGCCTCATTGCTAGTGTTGACACAGCACTCCAGCACTGCGTTCCACTATCCTGACGCAAGGACCCAGTTATTGGATGACCGGTGAAATTGCATGCACTGGTCATCCAACGGGGCGGGTTGGATATGCGATGCATATCAGCGCGGAGGGCAATTATGCAAATGCTACAATGACAACTCCGCTTGCACACAGTAGATGCTGCTATGAACGAATCAATCGACGGCGCTAGTTCTCCATTGCCACAAGAAAATCCTTTCGGACTGTTCAAGTTCGACATGCCATGGATGGCTCTTCCTATTGAGCAACGAATTGAGGCCGTTTCAAATACTGGCAGCGCCGCCGCAGGGGAATTTACCGAATCGCTCTCTGAGTTGGATTCACTGATTAAGTCAACCAACCCCATCCATCTATTGGTTCAAATGGGACTGCGGTTCGCCTCAGCGGGTGCAGAATGGGACAATGAAAGTCCGCTACTTCAACATCACGTCGAGCTTTTGCAAGCCCTGACATTGCGACACGACTGGAGTTCATTCAGCTTCCATTTTGTCGACATGGACAAAGTCGAGAGCACCCTTAAATCCGTATCGGAAGCGTTCTACCTTAAAAGAATGTCCGATATCAACAAAGATGCGAACGACAGTGAGCGTACTGACAGGGCTGTTCGCGAGTCTATTCGCATTCAAACGCAAGCAGTACGGAACTGGGGCTATCCGCACCATATGCAGAGTTTGATTTGTGAAATGTTGGCTCCATTAGATTCGAAGTTCGTCAGCAAACTAGGTGTGTCCGGTACGGCGATAGTCGATTGGCTATTCCAATTTTCTCATGTTTACGGCAATCGACTCCGCTTGTTCGAAGACGCACGAGATCAACTGCTTGATGCCGGTACTATCGAAGAGGCTTTGAGCATTTATTCGAAGCACTTCTTCTTCGATCCAGAACTAAAGACGATCAGTCAATCTCTGAAAGATGAGCCGCTAACACTTGAGCAATTCCAAGACGCACTTATGAGCAGGACCGAGCTGTTTCTGCCGTTCATTTCGCGCTTTACACCAAATGATCTCGTTCGTCTTTTCCCCGGAGAGCCGGATTCGGGCTTAGTGCTGAATCTGGTGAAATCCCTATCGTTGCCTTTCGGCGCGCTCGGCAAATCTAATCCCGAGCATCTCTTCATGAACAATCCGATTTGGACGAAACCTTTAGTTGCCATTGAGGACGGCTCCGTCATTGTTACCTTTCCCGGCTTCCTCATTAGCTTTGCGTTGGAGATCGTTGAGTCGCTCTTGGACGAGGAGCTGATGGTGGCATACAAGAAGCGACGAGCCAATTATCTGGAAGAAAAACTGCAAGAACTGTTCCAGAAGCACATTCCGAGCGCGCAGATTTATCGCGGTAGTTTATGGTCGGATGGTACTAAACCAAGCCCATACGAAAATGACTTGCTCGTAGTAATAGACTCATTCGCTTTCGTAATAGAAGCTAAGTCAGGGAAAGTTTCACCGACAGCGAGACGAGGCGGTGATCGCCTAGAACGAGCGATCTCGGACTTGCTTGTGGACCCAACCAACCAAGGAAAACGGTTTGCCGAGTATTTGAAGACAGGCCCAGGTACCTACGAGTTTGAAACGTTGCGGGGTGATATCAACAAGGTTGACGTCTCCGCAGTCCGTCACTTTCTTTGTTTCAATGCCACCTTTGACGACATGTCGGCCGTAGCAGACCGCCATGATCTTCAAAAAGCTGGACTCATTGAACAATCAATGCAACTCGCTCCCACCATACTGCTTGCAGATTGGCTCATTATTTTTGAAATGCTCGGATCGCCTAGCTACATCGTTCACTACCTCAAACGACGTGCAGAACTCCCGAGCGAAGTTCAATACGTTGGGGATGAGCTTGATTTGCTTTACTCGTACTTGCAAAAGGGGCTGAATCTTCCAATTGAATCGATTCAAGATTCACAGGTAATCTTCTGGGGTAATTCTCAGCATTTCGATCCGTATTTCATGGGACAGATCACCGGACTTGCGCAGCCCAAGCCACAAAAGATTCTCACAAAATGGTGGTACGACATCGTCGCTGCTGTTGAAAATAAACGATTCCCGCGTTGGACGGAAGTCGTTTGCCTGCTATTAGGTATCACTCATGACGATCAACAAAAACTCGAAGGCGAAGTGGAACGACTTAGAGAAGTCGTTCGCGATCCGCTCTTCGCCGATAATGACCAAACTCTGGTTTTCCAGAATGGATTGCATGGCAAGCGTGATGGATTGAGCTTCATGCAGTATAAAAACTATTCCAGAGAGGACAGACAGCAAGCGCTTCTGAATGGAGCGGGATTGCTGTTTGATTCGTCCAACGAAGTAAAGCTATGCATAGCCATGGCACGTCACGTGGACAAGAACACGTATCCATACGAGGTTCTGATGATTTGCGAACCAGGCCCCGATGAGAACAAATAACGGCTCTGCCAACGAAACAATGAACGAAACACATGCAAACCAGCCACTGCAAGCTGCCATTGATGAGTTGCGAACGCTGCACTTGGACTACACTTCCGGCGGTTTGCCGTCGCGAGGCGAGTTCTTTTATTACTTCGGACTCGGGCAGGTGAATCGAGCAATGCCCCACCAGGACCCCGATTGGAAGGGCTATGGAAAGACTGGCGATGATTTTTGCAAAAGAATGTTTATTCTCGCAAACGATTTCGACAACATCGTCACGCTAATTCACAAGATCGATTGGTTGAGCGGACAATGGCAGAATAACCAGGTCACGGAAGAAAATTGGGCGGCTTATGTAAAAACAGACATCTATTCGTTCCACGCTGAAGTTCGCTCTATATGCGATTCCATTGCGAAAGCTATTCAGATCGCCAGCGAAAAGCCTGGGCAGACGTCCGACTCTTTTAACGGTCTGCGAGAGCTTTGTACGAAGAACAAGGAGCGCGCCGTTGAGCTGTTTGGAGATGAGTTAGCCGATTTGATCATTTCCTCCGATTGGTTTAGCGAAAGCAGACATCTGCGCGATCAGATAATTCACTATGAACGGGACGTCCAATTGGCCTTGACTGCCGGAACATTGGAGCAACGCTTGCTTTTTAGGACCGTGGTTGGTGATCAGCCAAAGGATGTCTACAAGGGTCCTGGAGAATTCCAGTATGGGCAAGACGGATGGATTTTGTTCTCACCCTATGCAGGTTACTACTTTGGAAGGCTCTGGCATTTCCTCAATGAAATGTGCCGCCTTTGCGGCGCACGACTCAACCTTCCTAAAAGCGGCTTCTCTTGGGTCAATCATCGATTGCCCGTCGCTCTTGATCACATTGCCCAGGCCATCGAAAGGCTCGATTCATCCTATACAACACCGAAACCATCGATATAGAACTTGGACCCGTTCCCTATCGTTTGCCCGAAGTATGCATGTGGTACCACTGGTGGTGCCATATGCCCTACTGCTCGCCAGTCTTTCCCCATCGATTGATAGGACGATACGATGGCAAGAGAAAGTCTGCGCTAGGCGGCCAATGTCCCAAATCTTGGGTTAGGCTTGGGTTAGGCACCGCCGGCATTATCCATTTGCGTTAGGCGAACGCTGCCTTCCCAATGCCTTACCTGAAAAAATCACATAGGACATTACTCATCTCGATTGACGAGCGACAGACGCATTCCGTTGATTGAGCTTTCCGACGCTCTACCATTCTGATCGCGTTTGGGTTAGGCAATGGGTTAGGCAAGCAATTTTTACCTACCCCAATAAAAAACCGGCGGCTCTTTCGAAACCGCCGGTCTTACTAGGTTTTTAATTGGTTGCGGGGGTAAGATTTGAACTTACGACCTTTGGGTTATGAGCCCAACGAGCTACCAGGCTGCTCCACCCCGCAAAGCTATCTTACACTGAGATGATGAGATAATTCGACTTGCCACCTTAGAATTCTCTTGGCTTGGCTCCGCTTGGCATTGGGCGGAATGTTGAAACTCCAACCAGTACAGGAATCTAGGCGATGAAGGCAGTGTTACAGAGAGCTTCACGTGCGAGCGTGGTGGTAGACGGCGCCGTAGTGAGCGAATTTCAGTCGAGCACCGACCGGGCTTGTGGTCTGCTGATTTTGCTAGGCGTAGAAGTTGGCGATAGTGAGGCTGACAGCGTTTACCTGGCAACGAAAGCGGCCGACCTGCGCATTTTTGACGACCAGGACGGCAAAATGAATCTCGCTTTAGCTGAGGCCGGTGGCCAGGTGATAGTCGTTTCACAATTCACTTTGCTGGCCGATTGGAAGAAAGGTCGGCGCCCGGGCTTTCAACAAGCGGCGCCACCGGCCGAAGGCGAGCGGCTCTATCTGCATTTTTGCGAAGAGATGCGCAAGAAAGGTCTGACTGTGGGCACCGGAATATTCGGCGCACACATGGCAGTGAACCTGGTGAATGATGGTCCGGTGACAATTTTGCTCGAAGCTCGCCAGGGCAAACCCGTTTAAAAGCTAAACGCTCGAATGCAACTTCTTGTCTGAAAGCACAGTGGCAAGTTTTTTGCGCAGGGCTTTTTGCACGGCGTCTACAGGGTCGTCGGCGGCTATTGATTGAAAATTAAATTCTTTGGCCATGCGTTCATACTCGAACAATATTTGCGATTGATAAAGTTTGAATGATTGATAGAGGTCGGTAGACATGCCGATATCGCGACCAGATTCGTAAAAATCAAGGCCACCGCGGGTGGTGATGATGCGGCGCAGCAATGGTTCCAATGGCATCGTAAAATAAATCACCAAATCAGCATCAGGTGCAAACTTGTAAAGCTCGCGCACCCAGTCGGCGTCGGCTCCGCGCACTACGTCACGTGCCAGTGCCGTATAAAAATATCGATCAGCGATGACGATGTGGCCGGCTTTTAATGCTGGAATAATACCGTTGTGCAAACGGTCTGCTAGATCGGTTGCGTACAGCAAAGAAAAAGTAATAGTGTTGAGGGCGTTTTTTTCTTTGGCTTTATCAATTACGCGCGACATCAATAAAGATGATTTCCATTCGCTGCGTGTGACACCGTAGCCTTCCACGTTGAGCCAATTCTGCAATAGTTCTGCCTGGGTGGAGCGGCCCACACCATCTGTTCCTTCCAGCACAATCAATTTGCCTGGATAATCGTGTTGAGGCTTTTTGCCGCTGATGACGCTGGTTATGTTCTTTTCCATCATTCAATTGGCCTCAAACATCCATCAGTTTTGTTGCGATTTCTCTGAACATCATTTGCTGCTCATGTATTGGTTTGATGGCGGGCATTGTGTGAAAGCCGAATTCACCCACCATTTTGTCGTATTCATGAATGATGCGCGATTGAAATAGTTGGAAAGATTCCATCGGATCGGTGGAGAGGCCGACGTCCATTCCGGCTTCATAGTAGCCCGGCATGCGGCTGTTAGCGATGCGGGCCAGCGAAACGTCCACCGGCACTTGAAAGTAAAAGGCTCCATCAGGGCGAATGGCAAAACCATACAGGCTGCGCACCCAGTCGCTGTCGACGCCGCGTGCCACGTCGCGGGCAAAGGCGGTGTAGCAATAGCGATCGGCCAGAACGATGAGACCGGCTTTAAGAGCGGGGATAATAATATTTTCCAGACGGTCGGCAAAATCGGTAGCGTGCAATAAGCTAAAAGTGGCTGGAATCAGCGAGTTGGAGCGCTTCGCCTGTTTAATTGTTTTGGAGATTAGAACAGACGAATTCCATTCGGTGAAAATTACACTCTTACCCCGGGCTTCCAACCAGTTGCGCAAAAGGTCAAGCTGAGTAGATTTGCCGGAGCCGTCTACGCCTTCCACCACGAAAAGCTTGCCGGGAAATTCATGGTGGTTGTGAAGTCGCATAAAATTGCTCTAGCTCAGTGCCCATCAGTTCTTGCCGCTGTGGCGGCTGCTCATGTGATCTATTTCACAGTGGCGGTGAAGATCCTCGCTATTATATAGGCGCTTCTGCGTTTTAACTGATTAGGATTCGCTATGAAAAGTCGGCTCAAATTAAAATCGAATTCAAAGTTTTTCACAGGTAGGGCGCGTGCGCTCATGCTGGCCCTTTCATTCGCTGTCGGCGTCGCCGGTCAGTTTGGCTGCGGCCTGGATGCCTGGGCATTAAATTTGAAGATCCCAACTTTTGGCCGCAAACCCGCTAAAGATGCTGCTGCCGCCGAATCTCAGGCGCCTGCCGCCTCTCCGGCTAAAGCAGCACCTAAACCTACCGAATCAGCTGCTGCGGCTAAACCAGCTCCAGTAAAAGCAGCGCCGGTTGCCCCTCCGACAGCTGCTGCTCCCGCTCCCGCTGCAGCGCGCAGTAAATTCCATTTTGGCTTTGGTCTTGGTCGCAAGAAAGACGAAGCTGAAACCCCAGTTGAAACCAAACCTGAAACTAAAGCTCAACCTGAAACTGAATCTGAAACCGCAGTGAAAGCTCCACTTCCTGGTGGTGGTGGCGCTGCCAGTGCTGGTCCGGCGCGAACTGAGCCGCCAGAGCCCATCAAAGCCGTTGCTCCAGCCCCGAAACCGGCAGCGGGAGCACCTGAAGCTGCGGTCACGCCGGCTATGATAACTGAACCTCCAGAGCCTATTAAAGCCGCTGCGCCAGATCCACAAATGGCCCCCGAAGAAGACGAGCCTGAAGTGGCTCCGGTCAAAGTTGAGAAACCAAAAGCGAAACCAGCTCCTGCCAAAAACGATGACGATCTGAAAGAATCAGCCGCTGCCCCTGGCGGACGGAAATTCAAATATGCTCCACGGCGTAAAGAAGAAATCGATGACGCCGAAGAGATGGAAGAGAGTGAATACAGAGACGAGCAGCAGAAAAAAGCCAAAGAGGCACAACTGCGCGAACTGACTGCTCCGGCCATTCCTGTGCATTTGCGCGACCCCGAGCCGCACTTGCTAAGAGCGCAGAAATTGACCAAAATGGGTCAATTCAGCGAAGCCTTAAAAGAGATCAACATCGCCTTAGAGCTCAAGCCCATGTACTGGGAAGCACAGTATCAGGGTGCCTTGATCTATCAGGTTCAAGAGCGCAATAAAGAAGCAATCGAGCGCTACAAATATCTCGTTGACCGGCGGCCCGATTACACCGAGGCCTACATCAATCTTGGATCGGTGTTGGCGAAAGAGAATCGTTATGTGGAAGCAGAAGAAGCTTATCGCAAAGCCATTGAGCTCTATTTCAACTCAATGTCTGCCCACTATAATCTGGCTAATTTGTATATCAAACAAAACAAAACCAATGAAGCTCTCAAAGAGCTAAAAATCTGCGTCAAGATGAAACCGCAAAATGCCTGGGTGCACAATAATCTTGGTGTAATTTATTTGAAGCGCAATTATCTTGAAGAAGCAGAAGAAGAATTCACCAAAGCCAGCAATTTAGAGCCGGCCAATAAAGCCTTCGCTTCTAATCTGGTGTTGGTTAAAAATAAAAGGCGCAAACAAGTACAAGCCTGAGCTGCAAAAGCAGACAGGCTAGTTTATTTGCACGCCCAGATCGTTGGTCAACTGTACTTCAAGCTCCTGACCGGGTGCCAGGCTGACGTTGTCGCCTGATCTGAAAATGGCGATGGCTGAGCCACCAATAGCGGTGGCAATAGCCGGCGCGCCTAATGTGGCCACGTTAGCGGCAATCAGTGCACCACGGGCAGTGCCGGTAGACGACATGCCGGTTACGGCTCTTACTCCGCCTTCAACTCTAGTACCAAAATTGGTGCCGGGGTCAAGCTGGCCTTTCTGGTTTGTCAGGCCTTTTTGAAATTCCAGAGCGGCATCAAGGGGAATGACTTCGCCTGCCGGGGTGACAATTTGCTCCAGGCGTAGGCCGATTTTTGCGGCGCGACTGAGTAATCTTGGTTTGGTCACTTCGAAAACCCGGCCTCTTACCAGAGTACCTTTGGCCAGAAGCAAGCTTGTGCCATAGAACAGGTCATCTTTTACATGGGCCTCGAAGAGGTCGCCCGGATTGCTGGCTTTGGCGTCTACGAAAGTTTCGAGTACTAATTTGAGTCTGGTCTGCACCGGCAGGGACGCCGAAGAGGCGTCAGCTCGGAGGGCCGTGCCGGAGCTGACCCCTGAATAGTCGGATGGGGCGGCGATACGAGTAGAAGATGAGTGTATCGCTGGGGCAGCGGCCGGCATATTAGGTGGAAAGTCAGGGACGTTCTTAGGATCCATGGTTTCAATCCGGCTCATGGTCGCAGAGGGCACATAGCGAGGCTTGGTCGAATCGGGCTTGGCCGACGCAGGCGTCAGGGCAACCGCCATGGTCGCAGCCGTTGTTAGCGCCAGGCTCCCGGCGAAGCATAGTTGCTTTCGGTAGTGCTGTTGGGCTTGATTTGGCAAATCTCTGATCAAAACAAAGGCTCCTCTGCTGTTCAGCACATTGTAAACGAATCTCTGGCGGCCATGATCAGAAGGGCGCTTCTGTTAAGAACGACGCTGTGTGGCCGCCAAAACAGGTTCGCCTGGCAGGGCAGTCCTAATTTGTGCCACTTGAGAGGTAGGCCTGCTACAAAGAAAACTGATAATTATCGGCCGAATGTGGCAAAAGATATACAGAGCATTAAAGGTAGAGACGTTCTTAGACTTGGAGACTGCTCATGGAACATAGTTCAGCCGCCTGCGATTGCTGCGACCGCAAGACCATGAATGCCCAGATACGAGAAACTCTCGTAGCCTGCGAGAACGAAGTCATTGAGATAGCCCGTAAAGTGGTGAAAAGTTCGTCGGACCCATTTTCAGGTGTTATTAAATTTTTGGAAGGCCGTCCTGAGAACAGTTCATTGCACGGCTACCACGTCAACCGCGTGTTGATGGAGACTTTTGGTTCGAGAGATGAAATACCCGGCTTGATTCGGGCCATCGCTTCTCATGTGCGCGAAGTGATTCGCCAGTCGAACGTAATTAGCATTGTGAATGAGCATCCCACCGCAGAACGTTGGGGCAATTTCATCATCAAGCAGAAAGAAAAAATTCGCTTTGAGGTCGGTCGCGAGAAAGATTGCCTGGTCTTGAAGAACATCGCCGGACTGGTCGGCATCGAGCACGGCATCGAATGCCCGCTTGAGAAAATCCTGGTGCAAAACGGTAAGTTAGTGGTTACGCTCAATATGGGTTTCCTTCATCCGCAGAAGGTGCTCGATCTCTAAAGCCGAAGATGTTCATGTAATCGCTCACCGCGGAGGCCTTCACTGGGCCCCTGAAAACACCATGGCCGCTTTTAGAAAGTGCCTGGAGCTGGGAGTAGACATTGAGCTCGATGTACAACGTTGCGCCAGCGGCGAACTGATTGTCATTCATGACGAAGATCTCTCACGCACCACCAATGGTGTCGGCCAGGTTTGTGATATTAATTATGATGAAATTAATAGACTGAGTGCCGGGCTTTGGTTTGACAGCGATTTCAGCGGCGAGAACGTGCCCTTGCTCAGTGATGTTTTAAAATTGATTAGCGGGCAGCTGAATATCAATGTTGAAATTAAAAATGCACCGATCGCTTATGATGATATCGAAGAAGAGCTGCTGGCAATGCTTGCAGATTATGGCCACGGCGACAAAATCATAGTAAGTTCGTTTGATCACTATGTTATTCAACGCTTGCGCGCATTAGATTCTTCACTGCAACTGGCTCTGTTGCTCGATGGTGTGCTCGTTGACATGCCTGCTTACGCAGAAAAACTAGGTGTCAATTATTTCCATCCCTGCCTTGGTTCGTGTCGAGCTGACCTGGTAGAAGAGGCTCAGGCAGCCGGTCTTAAGGTCAATGTCTGGACGGCTAACGGCAGGCGCGCCTGGTCAAAGGCTTTGAAAATGGGTGTGGACGGCATTGTTACCGATGATCCCGCCGGCCTTATGGTGTTGCTCGGTCGCGCTGAGATTGTGCCAGAGTAGGAACCATGACTCGCTAAGGCAAGCTTTAGCTGTAATCAGCGCGGCATCTTCGAGAGCTTGCCCAATCCTTTTTGCGCTAACTGTTTCAGTCGTAGTGGCGCCAGTTTATCGCTCAAAACTTTTTGATAATGCATCTCTGCTTCAGCGTTTCGGTGCAGCATCACAGCAGAGACGCCCATCAAATATTGCATTTCAATGGCTGCCGGATTGCGCGCATACATGCTGGAGAGATGATTCAAAGCCGCCTCGTATCTCCCTTCGCGAATATCTACCAGCGTTGTTCTAATCGGGCTGTCCGGCACCACTTTGAAAAAGTTGGCTTCTCTTTGAGCGTTACTGTTATCGTTTTTGTCATTGCTAAACATACTGCGCGGCTCTTCGGTAGCTTCGCCGCGACCTTCTTCTTTAGCCAGTTCTTGAGCCTTTTTCAAAGCTTCTTCAGCGCCGGGAGTGTTGCCTATGGCGGCATTGAGCGGGGGGCCGCCTGCAAGATTGGGATCAACAGGAGGTGAGTCATTCAAATCTCCAGTGGCATTTCTCACGGCATTGTTGAGTGGATTGTTTTGCGGACTGCTGGAATTAATTAGCTGTTGAACCGAAGTGGTGCCCGGATAATCAGTAGCGGTGCTGTCGGGCGCACTGCCGGGGTTAAAAGCGGCATTGGCGTCAGGGTTCAGAATCGGATTTGATGACGGTGTGAGTGGGTCGCCCTGTGTGTTGGCGGGAAAACCGAGCGAATTCGAAGGAGCATTGGCGTCAGGTGTCGGAGTAGGGAAAAGAGTGTTGAGAGCAGCGAAATCACCTGCTCTTGAAGGATTAGGATCATCGGCGCGCCCCAAGCCTTCCAGCGGGTTGCCACCACCTATCGCTTCAGGGCGCGGCGGTAGAATGCTCTGCGCCAGGGCCTCGCTATTTGCTCCGGCCAGACAAAAACAGGCATTCAAGGTCAAAAGAGCTGGCAACGATTTATAAAAAAATGGCTCTAACCGACGTTTACTCATGTTTTTACCGTTGGTTTGAAACCAGTTAACGCAGATTGCCGCGTACTATTTTTGAAATCCAGGGTAGCTCTAAATACTTGCCACGCAAAGACTGCACGATACCAAAGATGATAAGTATCGAGAAAGAATAGCCGATCATGCGAATGCCGAAAGCTACTGCTCCGAGCGCCGGTGTAGACATTTCTAGAGCACCTTCGCCGAAGAGTCCGATAATTCCGCCCACTGTGCTTATAAGGGTTGTGCCGGTCCAGGTGATAAAGCAACCGAGCATGGCTGTGAGTAGGGCTTGCATGAAGTGGAAGCGGAAGAAGACCGCTTTACTGTCCCTGCCGTTGGCGATGATATAAATAAAACCGGCCAGACCGGCGGTCAGATAACAGAGGGCCGACATCACTCTGACCATCAAATCGGAACTCTGTGCTTTTTTCGGTGCGTATTTCGCAGGCATTCTTGATTAGCTCCTTCGCTCACCCTTATTTTAGCGTTTTGCTGCCCCTTCGCTGCAAATACTAGCTAAATTCACCTATATTGATTGACCTGACAGAATCTGGGAACATTTAATGGCAGATATGTCTTCATCAGAGCAAACACAACTAAGAATAATTGACCTGCTTTCTGCCTTTGAGCTGGAAGATGTAATGGAGCGCGTCGGTACCGCCGTGCTCGAAGTGAGCGGCGCTCAGTCTGCCGCTATTTTGATGTGGGATGCTGATTTAGACACTTTCGCCGACCGTGCCTATGTGGGCGATAAACAAAAAGATTTGCGCGCTCTGGCCGAGGCTTTTGTTGAGAAGTACGACGGCGATGATTTTGAAGCCGGTGATGTAGAGCTCAAAGTTGAAGACCTGCGCGAAGTTGAAGGGATTTCTCTCTCTCCTTCGCTTTTGAAAAATTTAGGCGACGTTTATCTTTTGACAGCCGTCAATCAAGGTCAAAGACGGGCCTTCGTGCTTTTTGCCGGCAGCGAATTAAAAGATGTCGATGGTGTCGAAGAAGCAGTTTCGCCCTATCCAGTCGCTCTGGCTCTCGCCCGCGGCTGGGAGAGCAAAGAGTTGCAGCGCGAAAACGAGCGCTTGCGCAGCCAGTACGAAGAGATTGAAGACAAAACCAGCAGTATGGAAGAGCAAACACGCAAGCTCATTCACGACATAACCGCTCGCGATGCCATTCGTATGAAACACCTTGAGCGAGAGCGTTTGGTTTACTGGATAAGCAATGCCGTGCGCAGTTCGGTGCACATCAAAGAAGTGCTTGATACAACGGTAGAAAAAATCGGCGCTACTTTTGGCGTCAGCAGATGTTTATTGCTGCGTCCGCACAACATGCTCAACGAACTTGATGTATTTGAGTATACGCAGGCTAATGTGGCCCCTGTGAAAGACATGTTCCACACTGACCTCGGGCGTGATTTTACTCTTAAAGCTCTGAACAAAGAGACGCCCGAAAACATCGAAGACCCTGACTTTGACGAGCGCACCACGTACGATCGTGGTTTCCTCAAAGAACTTAATTTGCGCAGTGGGCTGATTGTGCCGCTGGTGATGCGCGATCAAGTACTGGGTGTGCTGTTCTTGCAAGATACTACCGTCAGTCGCGACTGGAGCATTGATGACATTTCGCTGATTGGCTCACTGGCCGACAATCTTTCGGTGGCTATCGAAAACGCCGAACTGCACCAGGAGCGCGAATTGCAAGCGGTAATGGACGGCCTCACCGGCGTCTTTAATCGTCGCGCCTTTACCGAGGCCTTGCACAAAGAATTCGAAAGGGCAAAACGCTACGAGCACACACTTTCATTGATTATCGTCGACCTCGATTTTCTCAAGAAAATTAATGACAATTTTGGCCATATGGCCGGCGATGAAGCGATTCGCTCTATTGGTCAAATTTTACGCCAATCGTCACGCTCTATCGACTTCTGCGCCAGGTATGGTGGCGAGGAATTTTGCCTGCTTTTGCCCAACACTGAAATAGATATGGCTGAACAGTTGGCCGAGCGTCTTAGACGATTGATTAATGAAATCACGGTGGAAGGCCACGGTAATATTTCAGCCAGCCTCGGTGTGGCCAGCTATCCACTGCATTGCGATTCGGCCGACGATCTCTTTCACAAAGCCGACGAAGCACTTTATTGCGCTAAAGAAGGCGGACGAAATTGTGTCAAAGTTTCAACCGCCAAGGGTTCCGGCCGCAAAGCCGGCGAGTCTGAGAGCACGGTTGACGTTCGCTAAATTTCACTTTTTTCGCTGGTTTTGTCAGGTTCGCTTTTTTCCCGGTAAGGTATAAAGTGAAGTATGAGACTTTATTCGCTTAGTTAAGGGAGACTCCACCGTGAGCATCATTGATAACGTCATCAACACTGTTACTAAAGAGGTCAATAAAGTTCAGTCTCGTGCCCAGGATGGCATTCAGGCTTTTAATCTAGCCAATCAAATCAAAGAGCTGGAGCGCAAAAAACACGCCAAGCTAGCTGAAGTCGGACGTCTGGTCTTTGACAAGCATCAGAGCAACAAAGATGTTTCCGACGATTTGTTGAAAGAGCGTTGCAGCGAAATCTCAGCTGTAGATCACGAAATTTCAGTCTTGCAGTCTGAGCTTGATCAAATCAAAGTTAACCACGACCCTGACGCCACACCGGCGCAAAAAGCTGAAGCTAAGGCCGGCTATAGCGCTTCGCCTGGTTTTACCTGCGAAAGCTGTGGCGCGCCTGCCAACCGCGAGCGAGCATTCTGTCCGGCCTGCGGTTCATCTCTCAAAAACTCAGGTGAGGAAAAGTCTGAGAGCAACGGCTCAACAGGCACAGAAGAAGTCGATGTCGAGCCGGAAGACGACTCTCCGCACACACCAACGGTCTAGCTAGAGAATTGCCAATTTAAAAACTAGATTGATATCAATCTAGTTTTTATTTCGCGCCCAGATCTTTTGGTTTCGGTTCAGTGCTTTTACTCGCTGCAAGGGGTTCCGGGCAGCGCTTCGGGGGTATATATTCGGCAAGCACCCACAGGAAACTTTGAATTCTTCTGCCTGAGCAAAGGTGATCACCGTGAGCAGCATTCTCAATCTTGCCCAGTTTCAGCTACGCGAAATGCCTCCAGGCTGGCAAGCTCAGGCAGTCGGTAGTACTCTTGGTAGTGAGCTGGTGGTGCAAGAGTTTTATCTGCAAGCTGAGCCCGACGTCAAATTTCACTATTTCTATCGGGGCAAACCGCTGTCCAAAATTGTCGCCGACGAATTTGTCGAGTTATTGTCGCAAGCGCCCCATGCCTTAAGCGACGAAGAGTTCAGTAACATTGAAATGGTGGTGCGCGATGCATCAGAGCCCGAATTTTTTGAGATGCTCGACAAGCATACTGAAACTTTAGGTGGTCGTAACGGCCTAGTAGTAGAGGGCATCTGGAAATTTTCCGACGTGCAGGATCTGGGAATATTTATTACAGGCACTGATGCCCGTGTGATTGACGAGCTGCACTTTACCGCTCCCAAACAGCTTTTTCAGCAGTTTAAAGCCAGTTTACAAGATATTCTTTCACTGGTGGAATGGAGGCAAGAAAGACATTTCTGAAACTACCGTGACAATAGAAAACGAAACCGACGAAACACTTCTAGCTCTAAAACAAAGTTTTGACACCATTCTCATGGGCTGTAGTCTGGCCGGATTGCCTGCGCCTGCAGAAATCGAAGGACAATTTTTGCAAGTGCAAGCAGAGCTCACCAGGCGGAGTGTGAGCACTGAAAGAGCAGATAGTTGGACGGATTGGCTCGGCAAAGAAATTGGCAATTATCGACTTGATTACCTGATCGAAGAAGGTCTCTATTTCTATCTTTTTCACGGTGTCGACGAAAGCGGTGCCGAATTCTCAATCAAGGTGGCTAAACCAGAAAATGAATTTGGTGCGCAAGTCGGAGCAATTATAAATCCGACTCGCCTGCTTGGACTCACTGGTGATGTCATTCGCGAACTGCTGCCGCAGGCCCAACTTCTACTTCAGTGCGAAGTGATGCGTTTAGGCATTGTGCATCCTCGGTTGCCTGTGGTTAGCTCGGTGCAGGATAATTTCTATAGCACCGCATTTAGTGCTGGCCGGACATTGCGCGATATTATTAAATATGATATCGACCCAGGACCACAGGTCTTGTCTGCGGCCGTTGACATCTGTACGGTAATGGCCGACTTGAGCGAAAATGCTGTTTTTGTTCATCACGGCAATCTTAAGCCTGAAAATATTGTGGTCAGCAAAAATGGTTTGTTATTCCGTGAGCTGGGCTATTTTGGTGCCATGGCAGTGGCCTCTGGTCAAATTGAGCCGGAAGCCTGCTTGACCACTCCCCAGTATTATCCCTGGCTCGATTGTGATGACATTACGGCTCTAGGCATTATTCTGTGGGAAACTTTTGTCGGCTTCAACCCTTTTGCCGCCGCCGGCAACGCTGAAGGCAATGACTGGGCCAGTGATTCGCTTAAAGCCATGGTAGACATGGAGCTCGCAATGTCTAATCCATATCTCACACCTTTGCTCTCTTTACGCCGGCCTTCAGAACTTTTACCTGATTTGTCCGCGGGCATGGATGAAGTGCTGTTGAAAACTTTGCGCCTGCGCACGGGCACAGACGGAAAGCTGCACGAGGGTGAGGGTTACCAGTCTTTCCTGGCCTTGCGAGATGACCTCAGCCGTTTTTTAGAACTGACTAAAGCTCAGACCTGAAATTAATGAGCAATAATTGATCCTGTAATTTGAACTTTTAGCCGTGTTGTATCGTCTTCAATAAAATGCGGCATCTACAGGAAGTCATGAAGTCAGCTTGCTATTCCGTTCTTCTAACGCTCTTTTTGAGTTCAGGCACCGCAGCCTGTGGTCAGGCTGATGCTGCACCCGCATCGGCTCCTGATCCGATTGCCGAGCGCAAAGCCTTAGACCAGGGCGGTGCGGGAAACACTGGCCTGGAGCGCATCGCGCCGCCTCCATCCGAAATTCATGACAATTCCCTGCCGTCGCAGGCACCTCATGCTCCCGGCACTAATCTGGGCGACGCACCGGCTTTGCCTGACAGCCGGGCGAATGAGCATACTTCGGGCTCGATGCTCAGGCCACCTGGCAATGCCAGCATCCGCGACCTCTACCCCGCCAAACCCGGGCCGAATTTTTCCGCCGACAATACCGACATGAAGCTCACCAGTACTGAGCTCGATAAAGCGCGTTCAATTTCTCTTGGTCAAATCATCATGTCTGAGCTTTTGCCCATTGGTAAGGGCAAACTGCCACCGATCAAACTTGAAGCGGCTTACAACGAGCAGATAACCCTCAAGCAAGCTCTGGTTTACGCCCTCAGTAACAACCTGCCTATTCGCATTTCGCAAGCCGCCTATCAGTCGCAGCGCTATCAGTTCTTCGGCTCGGTGGCTCAGGCTCTGCCTGATTTTACTTTGACTAAGCGCGGTCAGCGCACCGACACTCAGCGTGGCACGGGCACTCCTTTCTTCACCGATTCGGCCACTATTCGCTATCCGGTTTTCCAGGGCGGTGGCATACTCTTCAACTCGTTGGCCAATTTGAGTCGGGCCAAGGCCGGCAAAAACGCTTATAGAGCCAGTATTAATGACACCATGCTTAGTGTCTACCAGCGCTATAACGATCTTCTACTCAATCACCTGCTCTTGCGCATTCGCATTAAGTCGGTAGAGCTCTCGCGGGCTCAAGTACAGCTCAATCAAGAGTTGAAAGATGCGGGAGTTGGCACTAACTTTGCCATTTATCAATCGCGCACGCAGCTGGCTTTAGATAAACAAGCCCTGCTGCAGCAACAAGTCAATTTGCGCCAAGCGGCCCTGCAACTGGCGCTTTTACTTAACACCAATATTGCCATCAATTTTTTGCCTGATCAAGAAAGCGTCAGTGAAGCGCGCTTATTTGAAGATTCTATCGACATCAATAAATTGACAGTAGCTGCTACTCGCTTTCGCCCCGAGCTGAAGCAGTTCGAATATTTGCGGCGTGCCGCCGATCGGAATATTCAGGTGGCCGCGGCTCCGCTCTATCCTACTTTTCAGTTTTTTACCACCAAAACCGTAACTACAAGCGGAAGGTCTAACGGTGCCGGCAACAATTTGACCGGTTCCACCGTCATTATTCCTACCGGCGGCAGTGGTGGCGGAATTGGTATCAGTGGTGGCGGTGGACGTTCATTCACCGCCGGTTTTGACCTCAGTTGGAATCTAAATGGTTTTGGTCTGCCTGACGTCGCCAACACGCTCTCCGCCCGCGCTCTGGCCAGGCAATCAATGCTCCAACTCAATCAACAGGTAATTACAGTTTTGCAACAGGTTCGTAGTGCCTATCTTAATATGCTTACGGCCGAAGCTCAGGTCGATGTGGCCGGTGAAGCGGTTGTAGCCGCTACTGAGCAATTACGTCTGGCTAATTTGCGCTTGCGTTATGGTCAGGGTATCAACCTTGAATTGATTCAGGCTCAACGCGAATATATCAACGCTCTCACCACTCAAGCTCAGGCCATCATCAATTACAATGTAGCCCAGGCACAATTGCTGCGTGACACTGGTCTGATTTCCGTACCCACACTCACTGCTGAAGCCAGGCCCAGTCTATGAAAATTCTAAATGAAAAAGCAACCACACCCGCAAATACGAATATCGTGCGCATGAAGAAAGCCAGCAATAAAGTCTGGATAGCTGTCGGTTTGCTTGTACTAGTTGCGCTGGGCACAGCCGCTTACTTTTATTTTGGCCAGAACAAAGACAGCGGCGATTGGAAGAAAAACACCGTCGTAGTGAAGCGCGGCAAAGCCGACATGAAAGTGGTCGCCACTGGCATTGTCAAGCCAGAGCGTGAAGTAAAAATCAGCCCTAAGCAAACTGGTTTGCTCAAACAACTGCTGGTTAGGCAGGGAGACAGAGTCAAAGCCGGCCAACTGATTGCCCGCATGGACGACAGTAATTTACTAGGCCAGGTGGAATCGGCCAGAGGCGCCTACCTGGCTTCGATGGACAATTATCAAAAAATGAAAGCGGGCAATCGGCCGCAAGAGGTCGCCGCATCTTTTTATCAAGAACAAAAAGCCCGGCAGGGTGTAAGCAATGCCGAACGTAATATAAACCGCTTGAAGGCACAGATGGATGCTATTCGCGCCACGCTGGCGAGGGACGAACAATTTGCCTTGACTCAAGCTTTTCTTGCCAATAATGGTGCTATATCAGATCAAGATCGCATTAACGCCCAAACTCAAGCGCGCGTTTCGCGCTCTAATTTGATGGCGGCCGAAAGTGAACTATCGCAAGCTCATTCAGCCAAAGCTCAAAGCGAGACTGATTTGCAGACCATTAAGCAACAGAACAATATGATGAAATCGGGCTTCAGGCAAGAAGACGTCGCGGCTGCATTGCACAGTGCCAGTCAGACGAAAGGCAGCCTGCAACAAATAGAAAGTGTGTTGCACGACACTCGTATTCTCGCTCCTTTCGATGGCATCATCACGCAAAAATATGCCGATGCCGGTGCCATCGTTACTCCTACCACTTCGTCATCAACAACTTCTGCTACTTCAAGCTCGATTGTGGCTCTGGCAGGTCGTCTTGAGATGGTGGCGCAAGTTTCAGAAGCAAATATCACTAAAGTGAAAGTGGGGCAGGAAGTAGAAATAACCGCTACTGCCATTCCCGACAAAGTATTCAAAGGGCGAGTAACACAAATTGCACCGGCGGCTATTGTTACCACTAACGTCACTACATTTGAAGTACACGTTCAATTGCTTGAAAGTGCCGAAGATGCGCTATTAGCCGGTATGAATGTCAGCGCTACTTTCATTGTTGGTCATGACGACAATGCCCTCACGATTCCGGCTGTCTGCGTAGTTTCTAAAAAGGGCCAGGCCGATGTCTATGTGCCCGACGAAAAGGGTGAACCGCAATTCAAAGAAATCAAAACCGGCGCGTCTCTCGGCCGAGCCATCGTGGTGCTTTCGGGCTTGAAAGAAGGCGACGTCGTACTTAAAGGTCTCAACAAAGCTCAATTGGCCGCCGAAGGATACGGCTCAGGTGGCGGACCGGGCGGCATGCCCGTTGGGGCCGGTGGCGGCCGAGCTGGCCGTGGTGGCGCCGGTGGTGGCGCAGTGCCCCGCGGTTTCGGACGTTAGCATGGGGCTGCGCGAATTATTTTTAATTGCCTGGCAAGGTATTTTAAGTAATCGGCTGCGCAGCGGACTGACCGTGCTTGGTATCGTCATTGGTATCGCGTCGGTAATCACGCTTATGGGTATCGGCGAGGGCGCCAAGCGTGAAGCGGAAAAACAAGTACAGGCACTCGGTGTCAATCTGATTTATATTCGCCCGGGTTCTGTGGGTGCTTCTGGTATTTATATGGGGCAGGGCACAGCTCCGACCCTGACTTATGAAGACGTCATTGCCATCAAAGAAAACTGCCCGGCCGCTGAAGATGTAGCCGCTCAATATACCGGTTCTTTTCAGGTGCAGGCCGGCGAGAAAAATACTTCTACCACTGTAGTCGGCACTGACGCTTCTTTTCCTGATATTCGCAATTTTCACCCGGGGCAGGGCCGCTTTTTTACAGTGCAAGAAGCAAATGACAGCGCCCGGGTTTGTGCCGTGGGTGACGGAGTAGTGGATGATTTGTTTGCTGGTGAAGCGGCTATAGGTAAGCAGATCTTAATTCGCGGTGAACTTTTTACCATTGTCGGTGTGATGGAGCACAAAGGTGCCAACGCTACCGGTGATCAAGACGATCAAATTTTTATACCGATTCAAACAGGCTACTCCACTCTGTTTGGTTTAAATCTCGTCTCCGGACGCGCCGTCAAAAGTATTCTTGTGCAAGCAAAACCGGGTGAAGATTTGCAGGCTCAATTTCAAATTACCAACCTATTGCGTTTGCGCCACAACGTGCAATCGCCTGACGGAGACGATTTCACTATCCGTACGCAGATGGACATTTTGCAAACTGCTCAATCAATCACCGGTGTTTTTGCTCTTTTGCTTGGTGCCACTGCTTCTATTTCACTTCTGGTTGGTGGCATAGGCATCATGAATATTATGCTGGTATCAGTCACCGAACGCACACGCGAGATCGGTATTCGTAAGGCGATTGGCGCAAAATATCGCGACATCCTCATGCAGTTTGTCATTGAGGCCATTACTTTATCGTTGACCGGTGGTGTCCTCGGTATTTTGCTTGGTCTTGGGAGTGCTTACTGGATAGGCAGTCTCGGCCAGTGGAGTACAGTGGTTACTTCATCATCGGTAATTTTGTCATTTCTGGTATCACTGGCCATCGGTTTGTTCTTTGGCATTTATCCAGCTCGTAAAGCCGCTTTACTCGACCCCATTGTTGCGCTGAGGTCAGAATAAATGAGCGCTTTGATCGATTTAAATATGGTGACGCGAGTCTATGAAATGGGAGGTGAGGCTCTCTATGCCCTCAAGGGTCTCACTTTGCAAATTGATAAAGGCGCTTATGTGGCCATCATGGGCACATCTGGCTCTGGCAAATCAACCTTGATGAACATTGTCGGTTGCCTTGATAGACCGACGTCAGGCACATATTCACTTGATGACGTAGACATTTTGAGCTGCAGTGACGATCAACTAGCCGAAGTGCGCAATGCCAAAATCGGATTTGTTTTTCAACAATTTAATTTGCTGTCCAGCATGTCGGCCATCGGAAATGTCATGCTGCCAATGGTCTACGCCGGCGTCCCAGCTGCCGAAAGAATGGAGCGTGCTGTTTCAGTTTTACAACAGGTCGGCCTCGGTGAGCGTTTGTACCACCGGCCCAATCAGCTCTCAGGCGGCCAGCAACAGCGGGTCTCGATTGCCAGAGCGCTCTCGAATCGCCCCAGTATTCTTTTAGCCGATGAGCCCACGGGCGCTCTCGATAGCCATACGGCCGAAGATACCATGCGTTTGTTCAATGAACTGGTCTCCCGTGGTATCACCGTCATTGTGGTCACTCACGACCAGGAAACTGCCAATCACGCCAGGCGCATTGTGCGCATGAAAGATGGTGAAATTGTGGACGATGCCCTTAATGTTTGACCAGGGCAAAATTTGTTAGATTTTGCCGGCCTCCGGGCAGGTGTAGAAGTAATCTTACTGGTGCGCAATGTCGAAGAAGCAAATCCTAATTTTGGGCGGCGGCTTTTCGGGTGTAAAATGCGCTCGGGCATTGCGCAAGCAGCTCGCTGTCGACGAATATAATATTGTTCTTTTCAATCGCGAAAACCATATGGTCTTTCACCCGCTTCTGGCTGAAGTGGCCAGTGCCGCAGTGCAACCCAAAGACGTGGGCGCGCCTTTGCGCCAGCTTTTAGATCATGTGCAATGTCGTACCGAAGATGTGCTTAGCATTTACCTCGACAACAATCAAATTGAATATGAAGCCCACGACGGTAAACGCCGGCAAATGCAATACGACCAGCTCGTTATTGCTTGCGGCAATGGTGCCAATCTGGCGCTCGTTCCCGGAATGGACGAACACGCTTTTGGTTTGAAAACAATTGGTGACGCTCTTGCTTTGCAGGCTCATGTCATGCAAAGGTTGGAGAAAGCCGAAGTCTGCGACAACGATGAGAGAAGGCGCTGGTATCTTTCGTTTATTGTTGTAGGCGGTGGCTTTAGCGGCGTAGAAGTGGCCGGCGAAGTCAATGATCTTTTGCGGAAGAGTTTGAAATTTTTCCACAATATTAAAGCTGAAGACATTAACGTCACCATGATTCATTCGCGTGATCAGATTTTGCCCGAAGTAAATGAATCATTGCGTATTCGCGCGCGCAAACAAATGGAAAAATCCGGCGTCAACATACGTTTAAATTCGCATGCAGCAAGAGCTACACCAGATGGAATTGCTTTGCGCGACGGCACATTGCTGCATGGTGGCACGGTAATTTGTACCATCGGCACAATTGTTTTGCCCCTGGTAGATCGCCTCACTGTACCCAAAAAACATGGGCGCATTGCCGTGGAAGCTGATATGCGCGTGCCCGGTTATGCCAATGCCTGGGCCATTGGTGATTGCGCCGCCACCGTTAATGCCCTGGACGGCTCGCTTTGCCCCACTGTGGCACAGTTTGCCGAACGCCAGGGAGTGCAGGTGGCCAACAATATCGTACGGGCCATAAAGGGACGCCCGACTGAGCCTTTCTCATTCAAAATGCAAGGGCAGCTTTGTTCTATTGGTGGTCGCAATGCCATTGCTGAAATATCCGGTTTGCATATTTCAGGGTTTCTTGGTTGGTTTTTGTGGCGCGGCATTTATTTGATGAAGTTGCCGTCCATTTCGCAAAAAATAAAAGTAGGTCTGGAGTGGAGCTTTGATCTGATCTTCCCCCGCACCCTGGCTCATTTGCGCGCAGATCCGACCAAGCGTGTCTCTCGTGCTTTTTACACCGCCGGCGATTATATTTTTGAACAGGGAGACGCCGCCGTAGACTTTTTCATGATTGAAGACGGCGAAGTGGAAATTTTAAAAAAGCGTGCTGACGAAACTTTCGATGTCATTGCCGTGCTCGGTATCGGTGACTTCTTTGGTGAAGCCGCTTTGCTTGACAATCGGCCGCGTAATGCCACAGTCAGAGCCCGTACTGATGTTCAAGTAGTGGTGCTTGGTCGCGGGGTGTTTACGCAGATATCTCTGGCGCTGGCTCCATTGCGTGACGCTGTTGCTAAGGCGGTTAAAAGGCGCGGACTACCGGCTAAAAGTTTAGATGAATATCGCGATGTGCTTGAATCAATCACACTTGATTCTGTTATCGATGCTTTGCCCGGTGCTCCACTGCGGCCGCACAGCTCAGTGGAAGAAGCCATTGAACGCATCAATAAACACAGACTGGATTTTTGTTGCGTCATTGACGATCACGGCTTGCTCATTGGTCTGATTACGCGCTCTGATCTATTGGCGGCCATTGAAGCGTCGACCACCAGTCGCGCTCGTCATATTCCGGCCATGACCGTGAACGAAATTATGGTCAGAGATCCCATTGCAGTGTCTACAGCTGATTCGGCTCTACTGGCTATGCTCACCATGCGCGAGCACGGCCTGAAGCGGTTGCCTGTAATCGAAAGCCAGGAAAATCGCATTGCTACCGGCTATGTGCGCATCGAAAATATTATGGATAGAGTTGTGCGCGGCATTGCTGCCGAGAAACTTGTGGGCACGGCACCCATGACTAGAGAACTGGATTTTCCTAAATTTGAATTGCCCAAAAGCTGAGATGCGGGCAGAATTCAGATCTCCAAAATGAAACGTTATCGTTTCATTTTGGAAAGCTCAAACTCAAATGAATTCTCAAAACAAAACGTATACGTTTCATTTTTAAATTCAGCTCGACTAGATGCGAACGTTTTTGCCGCAATCAGGACAGAAGAAGAATGAAGGAGCAATCTTGCTCTGGCAATGTGGGCAAGCGCGTAGATTGACTTCAGCCTCTGAGGTGGGGTAGCGGCCGGCCATGATTTCTTTGAAGGCCTTGGTTTCAGACCAGAGCTTAATTTCCTTGGCGCGATAAACAGGAATGGGGTGGGTGCGGAAAACTTCTTTGAGCAATTTGTAGACTTTGTTCAAAGTGCTGTAGTCCATTTCTTCATAGCTGTCGGCCTGCTTGAGAAATTCATGACAGCTCATCTGGGCAAACACTGTTTTCGAGCCAGAAGCCAGCTTCATATGCACGTTCAAGCAAATGTTGACGTCCTGAGCTACCAGTAGTTCTGCCCGGTCAGCAGTCATTTCTGATTTGCGGTACCAGTCGAATAAGGCAATTTTTAAGGCAATGGCGGCAATGCCCTGAATTGGCACAACCATGTGCACCAGTTGAATCATAATCAGTGCCAGACTGCGGTAGAGCACGTGACCGGCTTTAACGTGTCCCAGTTCGTGGCCGAGGACGGCCATCAGTTCTTCGTCGTCAAGCAAATCGACAAGGCCTGACTGCAAAACGATAAAGGGTCGCTCTACGCCAAAAGTGTAAGCGTTGACGATTGGATTTGACGCCAGGAACAAGTCTGGCTCGTGCACATCGAGAATTTCGCAGGCTTCTTTGAAGAGCTTGTAAACACGTGGGCACTGTTTGGGGGTGATGTGCACCGCTCCGCCCAGAAGTTCAACACGCATGATTTTTTCAGCACCCAGCTCCAACATCTTGCGAATCAGCTTATCGAGGCCAGGAATCTTTCGCAGTGCTTCCAGGGCTTGTCTGTCGGCCGGATGCTCAAAGGCGCTCGAGCATAGACGTGGGAACCTCCGACGGGTCGACGTTTCGGTAGGGCTCATCAATTAAACCTCCAGAAGCTAAAATACTAAGAATCGGTCCTTGATAAAGGATCTACCCACTTTTATAGCGCGCCGCTGCAGATATTGCTTAAATTGAAAATTTCCCACTCTTTCAGGCATTGACCGCCGGTAGGGTGAAAAGGAAGTTGCTGCCTGCCCCGACTTTGCTATCCACCCAGATTTCACCGCCGTGGAGGTTAATTATCGACTTGCAGATTGTCAGGCCTAAACCTGAGCCGACATGGCCGCTGCCGCTATTTTGCTCTTCCACTTGCTGAAAACGCTCAAAAATGGCTTTTTGCATTTTCGCTGCAATACCTTTGCCCTGATCGCGCACTGAAACTTCCACCCAATCTTCTACCTGCTCTGCGCTGAGCGTTATCGTGTCGCCGCGGCGCGAGTAATTCACCGCATTTGATACCAGGTTGAAGATTACTCTTGTGGCCAGATCTTTGTCTGCCAGCACATAAGCATCGCTGTCCGTAATCTTCAGTTTAATGCCTAATTGTTGCAACCACACTGCCAGCGATTCATTCACTTCTTCAAATAATTCATTGACGAAAAACTTCGATTGATCAACGGGCATCATGCCAGATTTGATTTTTTCAATATCGAGCAAATCGTTCACCAGTTGCATCACTCTTTTGCAATTTTTTTCGGCCAGCGGCGCCAGCTGATTGCCTTTCTCATTCAATGTACCGAGCTGCCGGGTGTTGAGCATAGCCAAACAGCCTTGAATCACAGTCAAAGGCGAGCGCATATCGTGAGTAATCATATTGACGATTTCTTGATGCTGATTTTCGGTTTCCAGTAATCTTTCAGTCATCTGGTGAAAAGATTTGTCCAGCTCGGCCAGCTCGTCGCCGCCGCTAATTTGTTCGTGCAACTCCCGTCGCTGTGAAAATAATCTGGTGTTGTCGCTGATTACTTTCAAGCGAGAAGTGATGCCCTTGACCAGTAAGAAGGCGATTACCAGATTGAAGATAATATTGATAATCAATGCCGCCGTGGACAATTGCAGCAATTGTCCGCGAATAATCGCCTGGTGCTTCTGGCTATATTTTGAGACTTCTTTTTCGTGGCGTTCCACAAGTTTGAGTTCTTGTGAAAGTACAGTTTTAAACATTACTTTCAGCTTGGGGAAAAGCTCTTTGTTGATCCGTATTACCTCAGGTAGATCGGCTGCTTCGAGGGCGGCAACCCCTTTGTCGAGAATTACGGTGGCTGCGCTCACTGTGGCATTCGATTGCCGGGCTGCGGCATTGAGCTCGGGCTGATCAGCGGTGAGCTGATCTAATTCTTTGTAGTCTGCTTTGAGTTTGCCCACTGAGCCGCGGTACATTTTCTGCAAATAACCGGTTTCCAGCCAGCTGCTTTTGCTCGAAGCGCCGATCATAATCCAGAGATCGTATAAATCTCCCGTCAGTCGGTTGATACAATCTGAGATTGAATGCGCTTTGATTGCCCGCTGGGCATCTTGCTCCGCTTCATGCTGCAAGTGGGCTACTGTTCCGGCCAGACCAATCTCGAAGAGCAGCTGAAAACCAAGCAGCATTAGCACTTTAGTCGTGAGTGATAATTTCAATCCAATTTCCTGGTGTGCATTTTGGTTGGCCTGGGTATTAAAGCAGAATTGCAGGTTGCATTATTGTAAGCGCACTTTGCATTTTGGAGTTTCACTTGCCGAAGATTCTCTTGGTTGAAGATAACAAAGATTTGACCACATTGATTAACGTGTCGTTAAAGCAAGACTATGCCATCGACATTGTTCATAATGGTGGAGAGGGTCTTGAATGTCTGCGCACCGGTCGCTATGACGTGGTGATTTTAGACTGGGAGTTGCCTGAACTATCCGGTCCTGAGATCTGTCGCCAGTTTAGAGCTTCAGGGGGCACCACGCCGGTTTTAATGCTCACCGGCAAGTCGCATATTGCCGAAAAAGAACAGGGCCTCGATGCCGGTGCCGATGATTATTTGACCAAACCGTTTGATATGAGAGAACTGGCTGCACGGCTGCGCGCCTTGGCGCGACGCCCTGCTGCGCGACCCAGTGCTGCTTTGACATTTTTAGATTTGCACATCGATCCCGTCAGGCATTCGCTTAAAAAAGGCGATGAAGAAATTCACCTTTTGAAAAAAGACTTTGCTTTATTAGAATTTCTCATGCGCTATCCGGAAGAAATTTTCGGCACTGAGACGATTTTGGAGAGGGTCTGGTCTTATGATTCTGAAGTGACTGCCGACGCTGTGCGTACTTCTATCAAACGCATAAGAAAAGCTCTTGATCAAAGTGCTGATGAGTCTGAATCTATTATCGAAAATGTGCGCCGGGTCGGTTATCGATTGAGGCGTCCGGCCAAGTAATTTTGGTTGAGTGATTAGACCGCAGTAACAACTGCCGGCTCAACTGCTACCGGTGCGGTTTTGTCGTTGAAGACACCTTCCCACCGTGCCACCACTACTGATGCCAGGCAGTTACCGAGCACATTGACTGATGTGCGTGCCATGTCCATTAGTGTGTCTACGCCTAAAATCAAAGCCACTCCTGCCAGGGGCAGATCGAATGTGGCCAGAGTACCGGCCAATATCACAAGCGAAGCGCGGGGCACAGCAGCTACGCCTTTGCTGGTCAACATCAAAGTCAACATCATCAGTATCTGTTTTTCAATCGACATGTGCACACCGGCAGCCTGAGCGACAAAGACTGCCGCCAGTGACAAATAAAGGGTGGTGCCGTCTAAATTAAATGTATAACCCAGTGGTAACACAAAACTGACGATGGGCCTTGGTACTCCCAGGGCTTCCATGTTTTGCAAAGCTTTCGGTAAGGCCGCTTCTGAACTTGTAGTGGAAAAGGCTATCAAAAAAGGTTCTTTAACGGCAGCAGCAAAGCGCTTTAACGGCACTTTGGCGAGGAGCGCTACAGGCAGTAAAACACAGGTAATGAAAATGAAGAGAGCCAGATAAAGTGTGCCCACCAGTTTGCCCAGTGAGAAAAGTACAAGCAAACCATGCTTGCCCACAGTGCTGGCCATGGCGCAAGCAACACCTATGGGCGCCACTTTCATCACATAACCAGTGTATTTAAACATCACTTCGGCCAGGCTCTGGCAGAGGTCTACAATTTGTGTGGCTCTGGCAGCTTTAACACCAAGTGCGAAAATGATTGTGAAAACGACAATTTGCAGAACGTCGCCCCGGGCCATTGAATCAATGACGCTGGTGGGGAAAATGTGTGTAATCAAATCTCCAGCACTGGGTTTTTTCGCAAGCAAATCCTGGGCCTCGCCTGTGGCCAGCGCGCTCAAATTGATACCGGCGCCTGGTTGACAGATGTTGACTACAAGCAGGCCCACCACTAATGCGAAGGTTGTGATTAGTTCAAAATAAATCAAGCATTTAAGACCAACACGCCCTACTGAAAAAGCACCACTGGAGCTATCCATCTCGCCATGGCCGTGACCACCGGCGATACCAACTACCAGTGTTGAAAATACCAGCGGAGCGATAATGGTTTTGATCAAATGCAAAAAGATATCGGCGCCCGGTGCAGATGCCACGCCGATATGCGGCCATTGCCAACCGACTAAAATTCCCAATGCCAGACCGATGAAAATCTGGGTGGTCAGAGCCGGTGCTTTCATTGCCAAAAATTCCTGTTTACTAAATACCTGTTTACAAAATACTTGTGATGCCTGTCTAACTAACTAACTAACTAAGAGTCAAAATCTCCAGACCACGGCCGCCTAAGACGGCCAACTGATCTCGAATGGCCACTGACGACACCCCTTCGATGGCGGGCAGAGTGGCAATAATTTGCGGAGCACCTGGTTTTTCAAAGTTGATGATTGTGGCTACGTCTTTACCGTCGAGGCCACGGCCAACAGCCACTGCCCGTGTGCCCTGGCAGCCCAGCGCCAGGCCGTCGTGAGGTAAATCAATGGTGCCCAACACATGCAATTCTCTGTCGTTTCTTTTTAAAACCAGAAAGAAACCTTTTGAGTTCTGGTCGATTGCAGTGACCAAAATAGCGTCATCGGCAAAGGCAATGTCGCGTACCGCCAAATTTTCAAAGTGCCGACTGCCCACAAGCTCCATGCCGGCCAGACTGATTTCTTTCTCTCTAGCTTCTTTTTCTTTAGCATCTTTGGCAGTAGTCTTGGTACTGCTGGTGGTGCTGAAGGCGTTCACCACCGGTTTTGTCTCGGTGCCACTCGTAGTAATTGACGCAGCAGCAGCAGCAGCAGGCGTTCCCAGCGGGCCGTAAACAGCAATATCATTCAAGCCACCAAGCATCAGCTGGCCCTTAGAGGCCTGGCAGCGATTGAAAATTCCTGGCACTTCAAATGATTTTTGTTGTTCGAGCTTATCGGTAAAAACTTTTACCGGCTGAACACGGGTGGTTTTGTCTAAAAACTTGATGGTGAAAGCGCGCATTTGGCCGATATCAAAACAAAGCTGGTTGCCTTGCAACTTCGAGGTGGTGACGATATTTTGCAGGCTGTCCATTTTGCGCAGGGAGAGATCGTCTTTGGTTAGACATAAAACAAAACTGCCTGCACCGACCATCGCGCGAATAGCCTGAGAAGGCGCCGCTGAGTTCATCATCACGGGACGTTCCGGGCGGCCCACGTTATAGAGCTGCAAATCGCTGCCGGCCAGCACTACCAGATCTTTGTAGACTGCCACACCGGCAGCAGCCAGTTTGGGAATGCTGTATGAAGAAGTGATTGCCCAGGCGCTGTCTTTGCTGCGGGTTAAAAGCTGCACTCCAGACCAGCCTGTAGCGACGTATGCAGAAGTGTCACGCATCACTACTGAGCAATTTTTGCCGCCATCATTTTTGCCCATAGGCATTTTGATTACTTGTTCCACTGAGGCGTTGCGGGCGCGATCTAATACCAGTGAAATTACCTGTCTTTCGCCTTTGCCTCGGCCCACCACAAGAAAACGATCTTTTTGTGCCGCTGCCGATTCTACTGCGCTGACTTGATCGAGCACAATTTTGGAGAGCACTTTTGGTGAGGCACCACTGATTAAAATCTGAGCGTTGCATACTTTCGTTTTGCCGCTATGGTCTGAGCCGGCAATCAAAATCATTTCTTTGAAGCGGGCAATAACGCGGTAATCGCCTTCCAAAGTGATAGATTTTGTAATTTCGGGGTTGTCCGATGTGCTCATATTGACAAAATCGATTTGCGACCTAGCGCCGCCATTGGCCGATGTCAAAATGATCAGTTGTTTGTCGGTTAAATCAATAGCCCGCACAGGCATTTGCGTTGACATGCTCGATATAAATGTCGGCTCTTTGACGCCGCGTTTAGCGCTGTAAATGGAAACCAGATTTTCGCCACTGCTTGTGGTGCCGCTGACGCAAATCAAATCGTTGGCGCTGCAGATATTACCCGCTTCGCTGTAACGACCGAGGCGAATGTCGCTTAAAATCGAAGGGGCATCGATGGGAGTGAGAGAGACAGATACCAGGTTGACTACAGCCTCGTTCTGCTCACCTTCTTTGTAGGTCAGGCCATAAGCGGCATAAGGGGTAACGGCAAAATCTACCATTTTGTTGCCCAGGCCACTGAGTTCGGCCACTACTTTAACAGGCGTTTTCACTGAGACCGGTTTGCGCATATCGACCACCGCCAGGCGGCCGAATTCGTCGGTAAAACAGATATAGCCTTTATCGGCCAAGCCAACGTGGTCCGGCACGATTGCCGGGGCCCATTCTTCACGCGAAAGGGTATGAGGCCCGCGAATTGTGGGGATGCGTGGCGTTTTCTTAGCAAAGGCGGGCAAATAGCTTAACTGATCTATAAGAAGCAGTGTGCCGCATGTCCACGACAAAGATCCAAAAAGGAAGGAACGTCTAGATTGCATTGCCAATTTGTATAAGCGCTTTCTTTGAAGGATGCGAGTGAAGAATCACTTTAGTGATTGAGTAGCATGTGGGCGAAATTGGCCACCACATTAAGTAGCACCATCAGCACAATCGGTGAAAGGTCCATGCCGCCCAGCGGTGGCACCACCTTTTGAATAGGCGCGAGCACCGGACGAATGATGCGATTCAAGGTGACGAATGGCTGTTCTTGCCAGTTGATATTGGGAAACCAGGAGAGCAGGCACCAGAGAAATAGTGACATACTGATCAAGCTGACTACGCCGTCTATAATTTGCAGAACTGGGTTCATAACAACACCGTGCACAACTGGGGTATTTAGCGAAATTGTAGCATTTTTGATAAATGGTCATGGTCACTAAAGAACAGGCACTAGTAAAGAAGATCAAAGCATGGTCAGGCAGCACTTTTATCGGAGACGATTGTGCCGTTCTGGCTAACGGAATGCTTGTCAGCACCGACACTCTGGTGGAAGGCACGCATTTTCGCTTAGATTGCATTGATTGGCGTCAGCTGGGCTGGCGCAGTTGTGCCGTCAATTTAAGCGATATTGCCGCTATGGGCGGCCGACCCCGTTATTTGACAGTGGCCCTGACTCTGCCCCCTGCTGACGGAGCCGCTACCGAAGGGCAGATGCAAGGAAATTTAGAGCAGTTTTATGCCGGATTCACAGCCTGCGCCAATCTTTACCAGGCCGAGATTGTGGGTGGGGACCTCACTGTGGGCCGCGATGTAGTGATTGGCGTCACCGCCATAGGGGTCAGTCATGAGGCTGGAATGCTCCTGCGTCGCGGTGCCCAACCAGGCGACGTGGTGGTGGTGACAGGCGACTTCGGCGCCAGTGCCGCCGGGTTGCAAATATTACTGGGGCCGGACCAGCAGGCAAGAGAGAAATATCCGCAGTTGTTGCAGGCCCATTTAGAGCCAAGGCCGCGCTTGTGCGAATCATGGGCCCTGGTGCGGCAAACCGCCAGTCGCGGTGCCCTCATGGATGCCAGCGACGGTCTGGCCGACGCCCTTTACCAGATAGCCGAACAATCAAATGTTGATATTGATGTTGACCTCGCTGCCATTCCTATAAGCGCGCAAACTGGCGAATATGCTGCTTCTCTTGGTCTTGATCCTTGCCAGTGGGCCCTTTATGGCGGCGAAGATTATGAGCTGGTAGCAACCATGGCCGCCGATTTGTGGGACACGGTTGAACTTCCCTTTAAGAAGATTGGAGTTGTAATTGCCAGGCCTGCGACCTCGGGTGATGACAGCGAAAACCAGCCCCACATCAGGCTTCTAGAGGGTGGGATGCCGAGCTCTCGTTTTTCTGGTGTAGTGGACTTAAACCATTGCTTCAAGCATTTCTGCTAAATTTGATGCTCTAAAGTTTTGCGAGATTAGCCATGGATTCACCAAACACAGCTCTGGCCGACCCCAAAGTCATTGACGGCAAAGATATTTCACAGTCGGTCAAAGGCGAGCTTACTCTGGCGGTTGCCGAAGCAGTTAAGGGTAAAACGCGCCAGCCCGGCCTGGCAGTGGTGCTCGTCGGTGATAATCCGGCATCAAAGGCCTATGTCAAAAGCAAAATTGCCGCCTGCAAGGCTGTAGGCATCGAAAGTTTTCTCATAGAACTGGCCGCCGATACTGATCAAGCTGTGGTTGCCGAGCAAGTCAAAGCTTTAAATCTCGACGATAAAGTCGACGGTATTCTGGTGCAATTGCCGCTGCCCAAGCAGATTTCATCTGCTGCCATTCTGGCTTTAATTGATCCGGCCAAAGATGTCGACGGCCTTTGCGCTGTCAATGCCGGTCTGCTATTGCAAGGGGCCGATGGGCTGTTTCCCTGCACTCCCCTTGGTGTAATGCGGCTTCTGGCCCATCATAAAGTCGCTCTGTCAGGCAAGAATGCTGTGGTCGTCGGTCGCTCTCACCTGGTTGGAAAACCACTAGCGATGATGCTTTTGCAAGAAAATGCCACTGTCACCATTTGCCACAGTAAAACCGCAAACTTACCAGAAGTCTGTCGCCAGGCCGATGTGCTGGTAGCTGCTTGTGGCCAGGCGGAAATGGTCAAAGGCAGTTGGGTCAAGCCCGGCGCCGTTGTCGTCGACGTGGGCATTAATCGCGTTGATAGCGCTGACGGTAAGGGCCGCCTGGTAGGCGATGTTGCTTACGGCGAAGCTTATCCACATGCCTCATTAATTACTCCGGTGCCGGGGGGAGTTGGCCCCATGACTGTGGCTATGCTACTGAGCAATACTTTGAAAGCATTCAAGAGCCGTACCGGCAAATAACCATGACCAGCCTCCCTACCGATGCGGATGCGCCGCTTTTCAAAATTACCAATCCTGTGAAAATGCTGGCTGGTCTGGCCGCTTTCTGCATCATTGCTGCGGCTGTCTCCGGGGCTGCGGGAATTGTCATGATGCGCGATTTTTTTAAAAAGTCTGTAGATCCTCAGGCCATGAGCGAAACCACAACTTATATCACCGGTGCAGCCGACCCTTTGCCAGGTTTCACCAAAGTGATGGCGGCCCGCTTAAGCCGTTCTGTAGTCTTTTTACAGTCACCCGATCATACTGAAGTTTCATTCTGGCGCTATGAAACGCCAGAGGTGGTCGATCCTGACGAAGAGCTGGAGCATATGTACGACAACGGCATCTGGACGCCGACTAAATGGGCGCATTTTCAATCTGCCGCCAAGGCCAGCAAGAAAGAAATCGACGGCCGGACCATTACTTATTGGCAGGGGCGCCTTAAGGATCAGCAAGGAACCATTTATGAAGGCTTGATTGCTTGCCAGGCCGAAGGTAAAAAGGTACAGATGATTCAGGTTATTCAGCCCTCTGACCGCCCCTTTGACACTAATAAGGCGCTCGGTTGGCTGGCTCAAATTGGAAGATAGGCAGCCAAGCGCTTATACTAAAATCTGATTGTCCAAGTTTTGATTTTTGATTTTGTTTAGGAGATATCCGGGATATGAGCGCAGAGACACACAGCGACCCTTCCAAAAACTGGTTGATCGCTTTCATGGTCGCTTTTATGTGCACCGTGTTCGCCATTGGCGTATGGGCTTTGCTCAATCATCACGTCGATGCTACTGAAGCGCCTGCCGCCGCCGGCCATCACTAAGGCAAACCGTGAGTAGAGCAGAAGTCGTTTGCATCGGCACCGAGCTTCTGCTGGGTGATGTACTCGATACTAACTCGCAATTTCTGGCCCAGCAACTGGCTTTGCTTGGCCTCGACTGCTTTTACACCGTCACTGTCGGTGATAATCCTGAACGCATTAAAGCTTGCATGAGAGAGGCTCTGAGCCGCTCCGACGTGCTCATTACTTCAGGCGGCCTGGGGCCCACTGCCGACGATCTCACTACTGAATGTCTGGCCGGGCTTTGCGGTGCGCCCCTGGAAATGGATCAAGATCTGCTGGCTTTTATCACCGGTCTTTTTGCCGCCCGCGGTTTTGCCATGCCCGAGTCGAATAAAAAGCAGGCGCTCCGGCCCCGCGGTGCAGATATTTTGCCTAACCCCGTGGGTTCGGCACCCGGTGTGGTCTGGCGCTTGAGCCCAGAAAATTTAGCCCATGCAGCCATTGTGGCCGGCAATAAAGTAAAAACCGTTTTGACTTTTCCTGGGGTGCCCTCAGAGCTAAAAGCCATGTGGCAGGGCACTGCTTATGATTATCTTGCGAAAAATTATTCTGCCAGCACCATCTGGTCGCAAGAACTAAAACATTTTGGTATTGGCGAATCGGCTCTTGCAGAGATGTTTGCTCATTTATTGGAGCTGTCTAATCCTACTGTGGCACCATATGCCGGTCGCTGGGAATGTAGGCTACGGGTGGCCGCCAAGGCGGAAACCCAGGAAGCGGCCAGAGCACTGGCGCAACCGGTGATTGATGAAATCAAAGCAAAAAGCGGCGTCAGATGTTACGGCGTAGATAAAGACACTCTAGAATCTACAGTCGGTGCCCTTCTTATTGAAAAAGGCCTGACATTAGCCACGGCAGAATCGTGCACCGGCGGCCTTGTGAGCGAAAGGCTGACCGATATTCCCGGTAGCTCCAAATATGTGATGCTCAACGCCGTCACTTACAGCGATCACTCTAAGCAAGAATTGTTGGGAGTAAGCGCGCAATTATTGCAAGAATTCGGAGCGGTCAGCGCTCAGTGTGCTGAAGCGATGGCGCACGGCATGCGTAAATTATCGGAGTGCGATCTGGCGTTGAGCGTTACCGGTATTGCCGGCCCTGAAGGTGGTAATGCAGACAAACCTGTGGGCACTGTTTATATTGGTTTATCGGCCGCCGGTAAAGACGCATCTGGCGCAAGCGCTCCGCTTTATTTTGGTCGAACACTTAAGCTGGGAGCCCGTTTACCACGTGCCGAAGTAAGATGGCGCACGGCCAACGAAGCACTGAATATGGTGCGGCTCTATTTAATTGATCCACTTGAATTTGCTCGCGAAATCGCTGCTCAATCTCAAGCTTCGCCGCAGATGTCGCAAGCCCTGCCCAAGTATCTCTAATATTAAAATTGCCCCGCTGATTATCCCGGTAATAATTTGGGTAATATTGATGAGGGCAGTCTTTGCTTGCAGGAAACCGTCTATACTTTGCTTTACTCGATTTTTCCTTCGACTAGTTTCAATTATCAGTCAGTTTAAATGGTTATAAAACCTCAGTAAATATGGCACAGCTTCCAAACCAACAACCCGAAAGAACATTTGTTAGAGACGGTATTTTTCACCGCAGTCTTTCTAATGTGCGAAACTCGGTTTTTACCGACGCCAGAAATAAAGAAGCTGGTGAAAATGGTTCGGCCGAACCAAAAGAAGACGTCTTCTCGCACATGCGTGACGACGACGAACATCTAATCAATGAAGAAGATCTTGAGTTGATTGCCTTTTTTGAGGGCCTTCCCGGCTGTTATAACTTCCGTTATTTGATGCGCCGCCTGGCCCGTGAGCTGAAGCGTTCTAAACGCTACAATCGTCCCACCACCGTGGTCATTGTCGGTATCGATGGTTTTGAAAATGTCGAACCTAATTACGGCGAACTGGCAGGCGACACTGTGGTTTTTTCGGTGATTCAATTTTTGCTTGACGGCATCAGGTCTGATGTTGACATGGCCGCTCGTCTGGCTGATGACCGCTACATTCTGGTTCTACCTGAGACACCAGGGCGCGGTGCCGCTATTCTTTGCGACCGTCTGCGTAAAAAATTCGAATCAGTTGAGCTGAAACACAACTGGCATAACATTCCCGTTACTCTCAGCTTTGGCATTGGCTATTATCCGGTGCATGGTGAAGATCCGCGTGAGCTGGTGGCGCGCGCCGACCTGGCCTGCGAATTTGTGCAGCAGCGGGGCGGAAATGGTTTTGCTTACGCCCCTGAAGGCTAATAACAAGATTTTTGTGCCAGAGTCTGTTCGATATTGGCTATGGTTTTAGCAAATAATTCTTGTCGTGCTTCGGCTATAGTGAGAAACTCAAGCAAGCTGTTCAGGTCAACGTAGCGCGCCATCTGGCGAGAGTTTTGCGGCAGTTTTGCCCCGCTTGTTTCATAGCCGGCAATAAATGCAGCGGTCATGCCGGGATATTTTTGTTCCTGGCGCAAAAAATTTCCTATATCAAAAAGCTTTGTGCCGGCGTGAGCGAATTCCCAATCCAGCACGGCGCTGACGCACCATCGGTCGCGATTTTCAGTAACAAGAATGTTCAGGGCATTGAAGTCGCCATGCACGAGAGTTGTCTCTTCGCCCGCCAGATATTGATTTAACTCTAAGGCTCCCGCGTCGACGTAGTCACCTAAGCGTTTATGTAAATCGGCTCCTAACCTTGTTTGCACTAAGTCATTTGCTAAACACGAATGCAAATATTCGCTGGCGTCGCTACCGAAAGTTTGGTCAATTTTCAAGTTGGCGGCAAAGAATCCAGACCGGGCAAATTTGTAAGAGCCAATGGCTGCAAGCGTCTCCCCTACCGCTGCCATGACGTCGGTTAAATAGGCCCTTGATTTGAGATATTTGCCGCCATCGAGAAGTTGTTGTAGAAGAATGCCTTCGCACCATTTTAAAATCGCATATGGTCTGGGCTTTCCACCAATGCCCTGATCAATCAATCCAATCAATCTGTCATCGCAAGTGTTGCCTGCATACAATATTTCGGCTACAGGCACTCTGTCCGCCACTAAACTAATCACATCTGCTTCGACTCTGTTGCGGCCCTCTGCCCCCGGCGTTTGCTGCCCGTAGAGGCGAAGCAAAATGTTTTTGCCGTTGTCCAGAGTGACTTTGTAGTTGCTGTTGATGGCACCCTGGGTCATCAGTTCGAAGCTGACCACTGTGTTTGTCAATGCAGGGCGAATGAGACTTTCAATCTGACTTAGATTAAGCTCAATTATTGGGCAACGGCGTTGAGACACTTAACTTCCTTCGTTGAGCTCTCAATTTTACCGTGTCTAATAGTTAATGCGTGAATCGCCATCAACAATAGTGAACTTAGGCAGGCTATCGGTTTGCTTGGCGATCACTTCGAAAGCTGGATTTTTGGTGGCACCACCGTAAGCAGCTTTTTCTTTAGCTGTTTCGGCCTCTGTGCGCATCATCTGGTAGCTCCACTCTACAGGTTTAGCCAGTTCAGCGATTTTTCTGTCTTTGGTGGCGAAGTTATCGGTAGGTTTGATGGGCTCGATATATGGTTTGGTTTTCACCAGGTCGCCGCCGACGCCATGGGCTTCTTGCTTGCTTACTTCTTTGAGCAATGCCTGGAAATCTTCAGCATTCATTTTCTTGCCGGCCTGACGCAATTCGTCGGCGGCGGCGTGTGTATCGCCGTTATCCATGCGACGGGCAATGTGAATGGCCTGGTTTTGCATTTCACTGACGGCACCGATTTTTTTCATGCCTGGTTCGGTCTGGGCTACATAAAGTGGCGCTGCGTGCCAGATAGAATCACCCAGTGGGCGATCTTTGGTGGTTAGTTGCACATAAAATTGATTAGCCAGTTTTGGATTTTCGCGAATAGATTGCAGTGAGGCAGATGCTACTTGTATGTCGGCGCCTTCACCTTTAGTTTCACCATTTCTGATGGCGACAATCAACTGACGCTTTTCGTCATTGGTCATGGTGGTAGAAGCAAATTCTTTTCTCAGCATCTCAGCTGCTTTTTGAGCGTGATCGTCGCCGTTTTGATCCATCTCTTTGACGATTTCGCGAGCTTTTTGTTCGATGTTGTTATTTGGATTCATTTCTTGGCCGCCTTGGTGGGGGAATGGGTTTGTGACTATGAGATTACGGCGGCTAAATAACATCCACATAACAATTGTCAGCAGGTTGAAAAGTCTGCCAGTGAGAGGTTTGGCCGCGTCTGAGCTTTTGATAAAAGTGATTAGTAGGGCCCACTCTGTGAACGTCAGGGAAGTGGCCATCTGTCTCTATAAGTGACCCTGGCGGCCATTGACGATTAGTAGCCGACTCGTCTATTATAGAACCACACACATGCTGGGAGAGTGCTACATGGCCAGGCAGAGCGGTACCAAAGAAGTAACTAAAACGGCTTTACTTGAAGCCGGCACACGCATTATGTTGACTAAAGGCTACAACAATACAGGCATCCAAGAAGTGCTGGAGGCCACAGGTGTGCCTAAAGGCTCTTTCTACTATTACTTTGACAGCAAAGAAGATTTTGCTCTACAAATCATCGAACATTTCGATTCTACTTATGCAGACACCTTGAAGCATTTTCTCGAAGACAAAAAACTCAATGCTCCAGACCGGCTCAAGGCCTATTGCAATGAAGGCCGCAAGGCTCTCAAAGAAAATCAATGCCGCAACGGTTGTTTAATAGGCAATCTTTCGCAAGAAATGTCTGATCAATCAGAAGTGTTGCGAGCCAAGCTTGAAGAAGTATTGACCCGCTGGCGCAATCGCTTTGCCGCGGTTATTAAAGAAGGTCAGGAAAGCAAACTCATTAACAATCAGTTCGATAATGTGGTCATGGCCGAATTTTTCCAGAGCGGCTGGCACGGTGCTATTATGCGCGCTAAGACGACAAAAACTACTGTGCCACTCGATTCATTTATGACTTTGATGTTCGACAAAGTGTTGAAGCCGTAACCGTTGTTTAGATAATCAGCATGGCGTCGCCATAACTATAAAAGCGATACTGCTCGGCAATCGCTTCTTTATAGGCGCGCATTATCAATTCTCTTCCGGCCAGTGATGCCACCAGTATGAGCAAGCTGGAGCGACTGAGGTGGAAATTGGTGATCATGCCGTCGGCCATGGCAAACTTATGACCGGGTTGAATATATAGCGCGGTTTTTTGATCGTCTGCCGCTTGCATCAAACCGCTTGCTCCGGCCGTCTCAATGGTGCGCAAACTCGTGGTGCCCACAGCAATCACCCGGCGGCCCTCTTCTTTTGCCCGATTAATGACGTCAGCTGCAGCTTGCGTAACCGTGTAAGCCTCTTCTTCGATGGTGTGATTATGCAGTTCTTCCGCCACGGGTTTGAAAGTTCCTGCGCCCACATGCAAAGTCACCGTGGTCAGCTCAATGCCGGCATCAGCCAGTGACGCTAAAACCGCCGGGGTGAAATGCAAACCGGCGGTAGGAGCGGCAATCGCCCCGGGGGCTTGAGCAAAAACAGTTTGATATTGAAAGAGATCTTCTTCGCGGTGGGCCGGTTTGTCCTGGCGATAATCACGGCTGATATAAGGTGGGAGTGGAGCGAAACCAACGCGACTGAGCAGGTTGTAGATATTTTCTTGCGGTCCTAAATCAACCAGCAGTCTCTTAAAACCATCAGCACCAATGATGATCTCTTTGACGACGATGACAGCGCTCTCGCTACCGACTTCGCCCTCCACCAGCAGCTCTTGCCCCGGCTTAAGGCGTTTAATCGGTGTCACCATCGCTTCCCATATAGAGATATTTTGGCTCAGCGGTTTCAATAATAAGAGCTTGACTGTGCCGCCTGATTTGCGTGTGGCAATTAGTCTTGATGGCAATACTTTGGTGTCGTTGACGACGAGCAAATCACCTTTTTGCAAAAGTTCAGGCAATTGAAAAAACTTCTTGTGCAAGAGTTCGCCGCTCTGCCTGTTGACCACCATAAGTTTTGACTGGTCTTTTTGGCCGAGCGGTTGCTGAGCGATTAGAGCGGGGTCTAAATCGTATTCAAAGTCTTCAATGGTAAGGCTTTCGCTCACGGTGATCTCTTGAGGATTTACAATTGTTGCTTAGTATAGTCTGCTCAGCTTCGGCTATAGTCTTTACCATGAGTTTGAAAGCAACAGTCTTAGCATTTGGCCAACAACTTGGATTTCACCAGGTGCAAATCGGTTCGCTTCTGCCTATGCCTGAGGCCGCGGACCATTATCAACAATGGCTAGATCAGGGCTATGCCGCTGACATGGAATATCTCAAAAGAGACCCCGCCAGGCGCAGCACGCCAAATAAGACTTTTGAAGCAGCAAAGAGTGTGATTATTGTTTCAGTCAGCTATTACAGCGTGACGCCGACGCCGCCCCCGGGCAGTTATGGCCGGGTGGCACGCTACGCCGTGGGTGAAGATTATCACCGTGTCATTCGCAGCCGCCTGACTGATTTTTGCGCCCTTCTAGAAAAAGAGGTGGGCCGGCCCATTGCCGCCAGGCCGGTGACTGACGACGCCGCGCTTTACGAACAGGCTCTGGCCGAGCGTCACGGTCTTGGTTTTGTCGGCAAAAATTCTCTTATTATCGGTCCGAAATTATCAGGCTCGTACAACTTTATTGCCGAATTATTTGTCAACCTCGAGTTAGAAGCCGATCTCGAATATCAGGGCACCTGCGGCAATTGCGTGCGTTGCATTGCCGCCTGCCCTACAGATGCCATTAAAGACAGCGCCACTACCCCTGGTGCAGCACTAATGGTCGACTCTAATTTGTGCATTTCGTATTTGACTATAGAAAATAAAGGCGGCATTCCTCTTTCATTGCGCAGCAAAATGGGAGACTGGGTTTACGGCTGCGATATTTGTCAGGAAGTCTGCCCTTATAACAGTAAACCAATACCGGCACCCTGGCCAGAATTTGCGCCCCATAACGGAGCCGGCCATCACCTCAATTTGCCTCAACTTTTGCAAATCGAAAGCGACGAAAAGTTTGTCAAACGTTTTCAAAAGTCACCCTTAAGGCGGCCCAAGCGCCGTGGTCTTCTGCGCAATGCCCTGGTAGTAATGGGCAACCAGCTCAAAGAAGAACACTCATGCAGAGCTGAAATAGTTACTGCTATTGGCCAGTTTGCGGCGGCCGAATCTGACCAGATGCTGCTTGAACACAGTGTCTGGGCTCTGGCTCAGTGCCCAAAGCCGGCAACAAAAATAATAGTGGCAGATATCATCGCCAGGCTTTCCCCTGAGGTCCTCTTGCAAGTAGAAAATTATGTCTGAAGAGCAGAAGCAAGAATCTAGCCTCTCTAAACCAGAAGCGAAGGCCGTGCCTTTTACGGTTGTGGTGCTGGGGCTGGCCAGTTTGCTTACCGATGTCTCCACCGAAATGATTCACGCTGTTTTGCCTAATTTTATGTCGACAGTGCTCAAAATCGGTTTTGCCGAAATTGGCTTTATCGAAGGACTGGCCGAAACCGTAGCCTCATTGTTGAAGATTTTTTCAGGGGCTTTGAGCGATCGCATTGGTAAAAGAAAAGGTTTGCTTCTTGTTGGTTATGGTCTGTCGGCCCTGGTTAAACCGCTTTTTCTGCTGGCCGATTCGGCGGCCATAGTGCTTGCCGCCAGAGCTGCTGACCGTGTTGGTAAAGGCATTCGCGGCGCCCCTCGCGACGCTCTGGTGGCCGACGTGACCACCAGCGCTAATCGTGGTCGCGCTTATGGTTTGCGTCAGTCGCTCGATACCACCGGAGCAGTGATTGGCCCAATGGTGGCATTGCTTGTGATGTGGTATACAAGTAGCAATTATCAAATTACTTTTGCTTTAGCGATTATTCCAGCTGTGTTGGTGCTTTTTCTGCTCTATTTCGGCGTCAAAGAACCGTCGCAGACCCGGCCTCTCAGTCAAGACAAGATTTTTAGTTTTAAAAATTTAGAAAAACTCAAAAGTGATATGCCACCACAATTTTTTGGTCTGGTGGCAGTGGTGTTACTTTTCAGCCTGGCTAATTCGTCTGATGCATTCCTCATTTTAAGGGCCAGAGATTGCGGCCTGCCAATTGCCCTTTGCCCCCTTGTACTGGTGGCAATTAATATCAGTTATGCCCTGAGTGCTTACCCGGCCGGAATTGTCTCCGACAAAATCGGTCATGGCCCTATGCTCTGCTTTTCTTTCGTTCTCTATGCCGCCGTCTATGCCGGATTCGCAGTGCTTGGCGCCGGGTCTGGCTCTGCTTTGCCCATGCTTCTATTGTGCCTTGTTTACGGTTTACATCTTGGATTTTCACAAGGAGTACTTTCTGCTCTGGTTTCGCATTTAATACCGACTCATTTACGTGGCACTGCCTTTGGTATCATTAACTTTGCAGTGGGGCTGGCCCTATTGCCCGCCAGTTTGTTGACCGGTTATCTCTATGAGCACTGGGGCGCCCTTTATGCTTTTTCTACCTGTGCTGTGTTGGCTTCGATCGCAGCACTCTGCCTGGCTTTTCAATTGCCCGGGCTTTCTAAAGTAAACTTGACTAAAAACAATGATTTATAAAATGATTGATCAAATGATTGATCAAATGATTGATAACCACACAGATAAGGCAAAAATACAGACGACCGTTGACGAACTTTATCGTAGTGATTCAAGGCGCATTTACGCCACACTGGTGCGCTTATTAAATGATTTCGACCTGGCGGAAGAAATGCTTCAGGAGGCTTTTGCCGTGGCGGTAGAACAGTGGTGCCGTGACGGTATTCCCTCTAATCCGCGTTCGTGGATTGTCTCTACAGCCCGTTTTAAGGCCATCGATTCTATGCGCAGGCGGGCGCGCTTTGACAAAACCGTGTCGCAATATGGTGAGATGATGGCCCCGTGCACCACTGAAATTGAAGACACTCTCAATGATGATGAAGATTTCAATGGTGAAGAGACTTTCGATGATGACCATCTCAGGCTAATCTTCACTTGCTGTCATCCGGCCTTGTCGGCTAATGCTCGCATTGCCCTTACTCTTAGAGAAACCTGCGGCCTCACCACCGAAGAAATTGCCACGCCTTTCTTTCGTCGCCGGTTACCATCTCCCAGCGCATCGTGCGCGCTAAAGCAAAAATTCGCGATACCAAAATTCCTTATGAAGTGCCGTCATACGAGCATCTGCACGAAAGAGTTGACTCGGTTCTCTCAGTGATTTATCTCGTTTTCAACGAGGGTTATTCTGCTTCTTCAGGCAGCAATGCCACCCGCGTCGAACTGTCGACTAAAGCTATTCACCTGGGTCAGGTATTACTTGAGCTCTTACCGGACGCAGAAGTAATGGGCCTTCTAACACTAATGTTGCTGCACGAATCCAGACGCTCTGCTCGGACAGACTCAAGCGGTGATTTAATTCTGCTGGAAAATCAGGATCGTTCACTCTGGCACCGCGGGCAAATTAAGGCAGGAACCGACCTTGTTCAACGGGCACTGTCAGCGTCTGATTTTGGTGTTTATACAATTCAAGCGGCTATTGCATCTGTGCATGCTGGTGCAGAAAACCCCGCTGCCACTGATTGGGCACAGGTGGTGGCTCTGTATGATCTGCTACTGCAAGGCGAGCCGTCGCCGGTGGTGGAACTAAACCGAGCGGTTGCGGTTTCGATGCGTGATGGTCCAGAATTTGGCCTGCTATTAATAGATGAGATTTTGCAACGCGGCGAACTATTGGATTATCACTTAGCTCATGCGGCTCGCGCCGATCTTTGCCGCCGCACGGGAAGCAAAGCGGAAGCCAGGCAAGCCTACGAACGTGCCCTTTTGCTGGCTAAGCAAGAGCCAGAGCGGCGTTTCCTCAAAAAACGCTTACGCGAGCTGGCTGAGTAAATTCTCATATTTTATCTGTCGATCTGCTCAATTGTCGTTCGACTAATTGATGAGAGTGTAGAATTTCGCGTCTTGCTAGGAGGTAATGATGAAGTTCATATGTATGGGCTATGCCGACAGTTCAAAATTTGAGACCACACCCAAAGAAGAGCTTGAGAAGGCGTTTGAAGAATGCCTTGCTTACGATGATGAATTAAAGCGTAGCGGGCATTATATTGGCGGTGAAGCCTTGCAGTGTTCCAAAAACGCTGTTACTCTGCGCCACCGCGGCGGAAAAGTTGAAGTTACCGATGGTCCTTTTATTGAAACAAAAGAGCAAATCGGTGGCATTCTCATTCTCGAAGCCAAAGATTTAAATCAAGCCATTGCCCTGATGTCCAAGCATCCTGGGGTAAAAATCGGCCCCTTTGAGATTCGCCCCGCAGATGAGGAATTCATGAAAATGGTCGAATCGCGCAGCAAAGCTGCCCAGTTATGAAATATATGTTGCTCATATACAGTGACGAAAAAACTTACACTGAGGGCGAACGGGCCGAGTGCATGGCCGAGTCAACTGAAATCTGCCATGAATTGCAAGCGCAAGGTAAATTTCTCGGTGCCTCGCCACTGCATTCGGTGACAACGGCAACTAGCGTGCGCGTTCGTGGCGGCAAGAAACTTATCACCGACGGCCCTTTTGCTGAAACCACGGAGCAGCTCGGTGGCTACTATATTATCGATGTTGATAGTCTCGATGACGCAATTGCGGTGGCCAGTCGGCTGCCACCGGTTCAGAAAGGCACTGTGGAAATTCGCCCGATAATTGAACTGGCAAACCTGCCAGCACCACTACTTAAGTAAATCAACAAAATTACATTAAAAGGAGAACGATAATGACAAAAACAGTACAATAGATTCCTACCGGTTTCTCAACTGTGACACCACATTTAGTGATCAAAGGCGCGGCCAAGGCAATCGATTTTTATAAAAGTGCTTTTGGCGCAGAAGAAATAAACCGCATGCCCATGCCCGATGGACGGCTGATGCATGCTTGTTTGAAAATTGGCAATTCTGCCAGCCCTTCTACTATCGGCAAAACCCATGCCACAATGCACATGTATGTAGAAGATGTAGACCAGGCTTACACGCGTGCTGTAGAAGCCGGTGCCACAGCCTTAATGCCACCACAAGACATGTTCTGGGGCGATCGTTATGGCCAGGTAGTTGACCCATTTGGCCAACCATGGGCCATTGCTACTCACAAAGAAGACCTCACCCATGAAGAGATGATGAAAAAGATGCAAGCCGGTTGCGCTCCGGCGCAAGCTGCCGCTAAATAACTCTGTCGATTTAAAAGAGACAAGAGAGACCCGGAGATGGCCACGCCGTTTCCGGGTCTCTCATATTTGTCTGCGGCGGTATTGCTAAAATACGTCGATGACACACTTTCTTGTATTTCTAGGGGCTGGCATCGGCGGAGTGTTGCGTTTTCTCACCGCCACGGCCGTGCAAAAAGCTTGCAACGGTTGGGTCTTCCCGCTGGGCACATTTGTAGTCAATATTTCCGGTTGTCTGGTGATTGGTTTTCTCGCACAGCTGGCCGAAAGCAAATCTATTGTCGCGCCCGAGTATCGGGCATTTCTTTTGATTGGCGTCCTCGGTGGCTACACTACCTTTTCCAGTTTCGGTTACGAAACCATGCAGCTGATTAAAAGCGGCGAAATTCTCTATGCCGTCAGCAATTCGGTCTTGCAAGTAGTGATCGGTTTGCTCTTTGTCTGGTTGGGAATGATTTTAGCTCGCCTCCTATAGGAATAAATATGAAACTCAGCCAGGGCACCATGCTCAAAATTTATATCGGCGAAAGTGACAAACACGGCAACCGCCCTTTATACGAGTGGCTCGTGCAAGAAGCGAAAAAAGCCGGTATTGCCGGCGCAACTGTGTGGCGCGGACTGGAGGGCTTTGGCGCTCACAACACCGTGCACAGCAGCAAAATTCTAGATATATCTACTAATTTGCCTATTGTGGTGGAATTTATTGATACCCGCGAAAAAATTGAGGCTTTCATGCCTTTTCTCGATGAGAATCTGACGGAAGGCCTGGCGGCTTTGGTTGATTGTGATTTGCGCTGGTATCGTAAAAGCTAAATTTGATCTGAAATGTGCACGTTTGAGATTGGAAAAATGAAACGTTATCGTTTCATTTTTCTCTATCGTTCGGCTCGACATCGGGTTTTTTCACCGCTTCTAAGACTTTATCAATTTGCAGAGTCAGCTCAGGCTTATTCACTTTGGTTTGCTGGCAAATATCTACGATTTTCCCGTACTTTTTGCCGTTATCAACCAATGACCATTGAGCCGCTCCGGCGGTGACAATGCGATTAACATCAGGTTTGTCTTTGGCCAGCACAGGCAGGGCTTCACAAATGCGCGCTACATAATTGCTGTTGCCTGTAATGAAATAGCTTGTCCAGAGCATCTCCAACACCCCAGGATTTAATTCCATGCTGATTATCGGTGTGGTTTTTTTACTGCTGGCCGTCAGTTCTTGCGGCCTGTTGCTCTCAGGAAATTGCTGGGCAAGCTTGTTAGCGGCGGCCCTGGCATCGTCGGTATCAGCTGACCACAGTGCTTTCCAAATCAGTACTTTGTGGGCCAGTTTCAAACCGGCAAGCTCTTCCAGCCAGGCACTAATTTTCTCCGGATTTTGAGCAAACTGACGGCTGGCTATGGCGAACAAAACTGGCTCTTGCTCTTTATTGTCAAAGTCGCCTTTCTTCTCGCTAAACAGCAATGCCTGGGCCGTAAGCTCGGGCTGGGGATGCTCAAAATACATCAGGAGCCACTGGTCAAAGTCTTTGCGTGAATTTATTTTTTTCAGAGCTTTGTAGACGTCGCCACTTTTCTCTACTGCATTAGAGCTGGCCGGCTCTGAGAACACAGCAGCAAAAACAAGCAGCAGCGAAATCAACAAAGAAAATTTGTTCATAGCAAATAAGGCGAGTTATTTATTTTCAGTATTATCAAATTCAGATTCAGCGTCTGTGTGATGCTGATACATTTCAGTTAAGGCTTTAATGATCACCTGGTCGGTCTTGTGCTGCATGTCGAGGGCTTGAAGTAGTTCCTGGCCGGTCATCAAACCGCGTGCCAGAATTAGTTTGCCCAGGGGTTCACCGGAGGTACCTTGCTCTTTAATAAGCTCTTCCAATTGGGTCAACGAAATTTTGCCACGCTTCAAAAGTACTTCGCCAAGTTTTTCAGGCCTGGTCAAAAGCTCCCATTTTTGTTCTTCGGTAAGCGGTTCTTGGTGTGTCATTTTTCGCCTTAAGCCGCTTTAGTGCGGAGTTGTTGTTTTCTTTCACGCCACCAGACAAGCAAACAACTGGCGTTGAAAATAGATGAATAAGTGCCGGAAATAATGCCGATTAACATGGCGAGAACAAAATCGCGAGTAGTAGTGCCGCCCAGTAAATAAAGTGCCAGCAGTGTGATTACTACAGTCAAAGATGTGTAGAGCGAACGAGCCAGAGTCTGATTGACACTATCGTTAGCAACGTCACCAAAAGTCTTTTTAGATTCTTCTTTGGTTACCGGATCAATCGCCTTGCTGCCCACAAACTTGGCGTTCTCGCGAATGCGGTCAAATACTACGATGGTGTCGTGCACAGAAAAACCGATGACGGTAAGTACGGCTGAAATAAAGAGACTGTCCACTTCAGTGCCGAGAAATAGACCAAGCAAGGCGAAGATACCGCATAGCACAAGAACGTCGTGTACTAAAGCGGCAATGGCGCAAACGGCATAGTCAAATTTAAATCTATAACTGATATAACCGACCATACAAGCGAAAGTAAAGAGCAGGGCTAGAAGCCCGTTAGCCAGCAATTCCGGGCCAATGGTGGCGGTAACTTTGTCGACTGAGATAGATTTAAAGGGCCCCAGTTCGGTCAACAGTTTGCTGTCTAATTTAGCTTTATCCGCTTCACTGTCGATGGCCTTAGTGCGCATCACTACTGCTTCTTTACCGGCAATAATAGTCTGCTGCACTTGCGAACCGACAAAACCAAACTCGTCTAAAACTTTGTGCACCGCTTCTAAACTAGTGGGTCTTTCGAATTGATATTGCAGAATCGATCCACCGGTAAAATCGATGCCCGGTTTGAGAGGCGCGCCGTATGTGTAACAACAAGCGGCGATGCCAAATAGACCAGGGATAGTGAGAAAAAGCGAGATGGCAAAACAAAGAGTGCGATATTTGACGATATCGACAACGTTTTTTGCCACATGCGGTTTGTTGCTTAAAGTAGAAGAATTAGAAGTCATACGGCCTCCTTGGTCATCACTTTTGTATTTTTCTTTTTCTCGGTTTTATGACCAAACAAACCAACACTGGAAGGCACCAGGTGCAACATGGTGCGAGTGGCGGTGATGGCGGTAAACATTGAAACTGCCACACCAATCGCCAGGGTAACGGCAAAGCCTTTAACCAACGACGTTCCGAACAACATCAGCACTGCGCAGGCAATAAGGCTGTTGACGTTGCTGTCAAAAATTGACGACATCGCTCGAGCGAAACCGTTTTCAACACCCACCCAGAGATTTTTGCCGGAGTTCAATTCTTCTTTGGTGCGTTCAAAAATCAGAATATTGGCGTCCACGGCCATACCGATAGAAAGAATAAATCCGGCAATGCCAGCCAATGTCAAAGTCACTGGAATAGTCTTGAAAATGGCTAGAGTAGCCAATGTATAAAGAATGAGAGCGAGGTCGGCGATCAGTCCAGGAATGCCGTAAATCAGCACCATGAAGATCATCACCGCGGCAATCCCCACCACTCCGGCGATCATACTTTTGTGAATGGAATCTTGACCGAGAGTAGCGCCTACTGTGCGCTCTTCTAAAATTTCAATCGGCACAGGCAATGCGCCGGCATTGAGTTTAAGCGCCAGGTCAACGGCTTGATCGCGGCTGAAGCTGCCGGTTATTTGTCCGCGTCCACCGGTAATCGGTTCGTTAACGCGCACTCCGGAATAGTTTTCAATCGGCACCGGTTTACCGTGGGCATCTCTATCGGTAGGCTGGCCATCGAGGAAAATACCAATATATTTTCCTGCCAGCCTTGTTGTCAGTTCGCCGAATTTCTTAGCCCCGGCATCTTTAAATTCAAAATCAACCTGCCAGGTGCCACCGGCTGTGGGTGAGGCTTGCGCGCGTTTGAAGTCAGCGCCGGTCAAGCCCACATCTTTCCAGTTGACCAGACCCTCTGATGTGAAATCGAGTTCTTTAAATTCAAGCAAAGCGGTGGTGCCGATTCTGTCTTTGGCTTGCTGCGGATCTTTAATGCCGGGCAATTCCACAATCAAGCGGTCTTTGCCTGAGCGCTGTACGAGAGTCTCAGACACACCCAGGCTGTTGATGCGGTTGTTGATTACGGTCATAACGCCATCCATTACTTGTGGCGTAATTTCGGGCACCTGGGGTGGTGCCGGAATCGCTCTCAGTAAAAGTTGGCTGCCGCCGCGCAGGTCAAGACCAAGTTTTAAATTGGTGAATAGCGCATAACCTTTTGATGTGGCCAGCACCTGAATATTGTTGCCCATGCCGATGTGGTCGTATTCGTTTTTGACCGCATCTTCTTTCTGGTAATTGTTCATTTTGTCCCAGCCTGGTTCTTTCTCAACCCGCTTGAACACTTCAACTTGCAGATCGTTGCCGGTTAAATTGGCCAGACGTTGCCATTCACGAATGGTCGTGACCGGCTCGATTTGAAACAGACTGACCAGCGACCAGATCAACACTGCAATTACTGCGAAGGGTTTCCAGTCTTTGAACAAACCCTTAGAACTCTTAGAAGACGCGCCCTTTTGCCCGAATATACTCATAGTTTAAAAATTTCAGCCTAAAAAATAACCAGCTAGTTGCCAAACAAGTGCGACAGAAGGTCAAATTCTAGCGTATATGAGCACTTTGAAGCCGTGTATTAGCAAGGCCATGAAGGCTCAGAAGCCGTCATGCGCTGAAATTTCTTCTTATTTTGGCAATTTATGCCGTGATCACTTGGTCGCCGCCCTTTTGCACAGCCAGTTCCAGAGCCTGAATGGTGCGAGCAAGCAACTCGTCGTGCTCTCGAGCGTGGGTGGGAAATGCAGCCAGACCGACGCTGGTAGTCACTTTCAAATTGTGCCAGTTGTGAGTAACACCGTGAGTGGCCACCCGACTGCGAATGCGCTCAGCCACAATGGCCGCGCCTGAAGCATTGGTTTCAGGCAAGATAATGGCAAATTCTTCGGAGCTGTAACGAGCAGGGATGTCAACGTCGCGAATGGCTCCGCGCACAACGCCGCCAATTACTTTCAGAACCGCGTCTGAAGTGAGGGCGCCGTAAGAGCGCTGAATGTCTCTGAAGCCATCCACCGCCACCATGCAAAGTGACACCGGGCGCTTATAACGTTTGGCTCTTTTCAATTCGTCTTTCACTTCTTTGATAAACGTGCGCGAATTATAAAGCTCAGTCAGGGTGTCAAGCAGAGCTAGTTTTTCGATTTCTTCGCCATTGGCGCTAGAAAGATTCGTTTGCGTAGCAGTGAGCAAGGAGCGCTGCTCAAGCTCTTTGACGCGATCAATAACCTGATTGTCCATGAACGCTCTGGTGCCGGCCAAGGTTGCTCGTTGTGGATTATCGAGCACGCGGCAGAACATACAGGTTCTTCCGCTACATATGTGATCAGTGCGTCCTGACATTGGCTAAACCCTTTTACTTGACAAAATTTTGGCTGACTGAAAATCAGTATAGATTAATCTCTCTGGTTACACTAGCTGCAAGCTAACACTTTGCCTGCTCGAAGCACAAATTTGCCCCCTACAAGCAAATCGCTGGCCGGGGGCGCATCGTGCAGCAGTGCCTGGGCCAACGCCTCTTCAAGGCCGCCGCTTTCGGGTAGTGCATTTTTTAGAGGGAAAACGGCCAGGTCGGCCGCTTTGCCCACGGTTATTGAACCAATACTGTTTGATAGATTGACGGCCGCGGCGGCATTAATGGTAATAGCCTTAAGCGCATCTGCCGCACTGATTTGATCAAGCCAGGTGGCTGCTTCTTTGAGCAGGCTTAAATCGCTGCACGAAGCCAGGCTGTCGGTGCCCAGGCCAAATTTTATGCTGTGCCTGCTCATGGCCGCCATATTGGCCTGGCCGCATAAAAGTCTTTTGTTGCTGCGTCGACAAATGGCCGCACGGGCACCGGCAGCAGCAAAAATTTTAAAATCCGGCTCGGTCATTTGCACGCAATGAGCAGCCAGCAAATTTTCATCCAATAGGCCGAACTGCGCCAGGTGGGCGGTGGGGCTTAATCCACGGGTGGTCCATGAGCCTTTGATTTGCTGCAACAAATCATCTGTGCTTTTGGCTCCAGGCGGTATCATGCGGCGCAAATATTGATCAAGAATTTCACTATGGTCGGCCAGCCAGCGGCACTCTTGATCGGATTCGGCCAGGTGGGCGATCAGCAGTGAATCTTCAGCCTGAGCCCATTGGCAGGCTTGCTGCCACAGAGCTGGCGATACAGTATAAGGAGCGTGGGGCGCCACGGTGATTGCAATTTGCCGGCGCGCCAGAGCGTCAGCCAGCGCACCGCTGGCGGTGCCGATTAAAGATTGGTAACGTTCGGTCCATGACGCAAAAATATTTTCGGCCGCGCTCTCGTCTAAACCGAATAATTCCAGGCCGACCAGACCTTTGAGACCTACTTGAGCCAGGGCAGCCGCTGCCAGCCCGGTATATGAACTGTCCACTACATATGATGTGCCGGCTCGCGCGCAGGCCTCTGCTCCGAAGATAGCCGAGCGGAGAAAATCGTCTTTGCTCCAGGAGCGGCTTCCGCCGACCAATTGCGCCATCCATGTAAACAAAGGCAAGCCCTCGTCTATAGATTGCGCTTGCGAATAATCGAGGTGGGTGTGAAGATTGATTAGTCCCGGGGTGACTACAGAAGATTTGAGATCGACTATTTGTAGATCTTGATGGCGACCGAGTTGCCTTGCCTGGTCTGCCTCGCTTTTAGTCAACACCGCGGCAATCAGGCCGTTTTCAATCAGCACCCCGCCAAGGGCAAGCGCTGAGCCGGCCGCCGTCCAGAGCCAGTCTGCGCGAATCAGCAGTGGCGATGATGTACTATATTTCATCTTTCGTAAGCATAATCAAACATGAAAATTTCTGTCGACGATTTGAAAGAAACGCCTCAACGTCGTGAGCTTATTGCCTTCAACGAAAATTTGCCTATTGAAGAGGCCGTTAAGCCGGCAGTGGGCGAACTGGTGTTGGCAATGGCTGCCGGTGGCGTCAAGCTTACCGGGAATGTCAAAAGTTTGCTCAAGCTTCACTGTCAATCATGCCTGCGGCCTTATTTCCACGTTTTGAATGTTGACATCGACGAGTATTTTGTACCGCACCGCAACGCCCTGGCCGATTTTGAAATGGGTGCGCCGCGAGACAAAGAACTGCTTAAAGATGACTTTTATGATGAGATTCCAGAAGATGGTTTTATTGACATCAGCGACATTGTGTATCAAGCTGTAACGCTAGCTTCTCCAGTTTTCAGTCGATGCGGCGAAGAGTGCCCTGGCCCTCAAATGCCTGAAGGTTCCCATGGTAGCGGTGTTTCGGGGTCAGGCTCCGGGGCTGCCGGCGATGAAAAACCAATTGACCCTCGTTGGAAGAACCTAAAGACTCTCTTTCCTAATCAGGAATAGAGGCTTTTTAGTAGATAATAATTAGTCCGGAATATGGAGGATCGATACAGCAATGGCTGTTCCGAAGAAAAAGACATCCCACCAGAAGCAGCATCAGCGCAGAGCTCACTGGAAAGCAGAAGCACAAGAAATTGGTACCTGCGCCAATTGCGGCGCTCCGAAGCGTAGTCATACTGCTTGCGGCGGCTGCGGATATTATCGTGGTAGACCAGCTAGGCTCAAAGACGCTGTTATTTAAACAGTTACTTAGATAACCTGTTTTATTGGTGTGATTAGTTTGACAACGAGTCAAATCTGGAGTCTGGCATGATTCGAGTAGCCATCGACGCGATGGGTGGCGACTATGCGCCCCGTGAAATTGTTCATGGGGCGATTTTGGCCGCTCGCGAATATGGCATTTCGGTGCAATTAGTTGGGCTATTGCCGGCTCTTGAAGCTGAACTCAAACGTCACGAGATTGCCGGGTTGAATATTTCGCTGGTAGCAGCTTCAGAAGTTGTGGCTATGGACGAAAAACCCAGCAAGGCCATTCTGCGCAAGAAAGATTCATCAATCGTGCGGGCTATGAAGCAAGTTGCCGATGGCCATGCTGATGCGGTGGTTGCCTGCGGCTCCACCGGAGCGGCTGCCGTAGCCGCTACTTTTAATATCGGCCGTCTCAAAAATGTTAATCGCTGCGCCATCGCCTGCGAGATGCCCACTATCCATCCCAATCGCTGCATTGTCGTCGACGCCGGAGCCAATACCGACTGTGATGCCAATATGCTTTTACAATTCGGTTTGATGGGCTCCATTCTTTATTCTGGCTTGCACAACGTCAAACGCCCAAGAGTCGGTGTGCTCAATATTGGCGCTGAAGAAACCAAAGGCACTCAGCTGGTGCAAGACGCTTACGCTTTATTAAAAGCGCGCGAAGATATCAATTTTATTGGTTTTGTGGAAGGTCGCGACTACCCCATGGGTAAAGTCGACGTGGTTGTCACCGACGGATTCACCGGCAATGTCTCACTGAAAACAGCTGAAGGTATTGCCAAGATGATTAATCACATGCTGAAGCAAGAATTACTCAGCTCTCCCCGCGGAAAAATTGGCGGCGCTATTGCCAAACCAGCTTTCCAGGCGCTTAAGAAACGAGTTGACCCCGATGAGTTTGGTGGCGCCTTCTTGATTGGACTCAAAGGAGTCTGTGTCATCGCCCATGGTGGCTCGCGTCACACGGCCGTCAAGAATGCCATCAGAGTAGCCTGCGATATGGTGCGCTCAGATGTGGTGCCGAGGATTGAAAAGTCTTTTTTTCAGACAGCCGCTAACTTAGCAGCGGCTGAGACGGTAGGCGGCTAAAGCCGCACTAAGCCAAATTTAAAAGATAAACAGGAGAATTGAAGATGGCAAAGCTCGCTTGTCTGTTTCCCGGTCAGGGTTCACAGAGCGTAGGCATGGGCCTCGACTTGTTCAATAATTTTGCCGAAGCCAAATCGACTTATGAAAAAATTGACGGCATCGCCGGTCGTGCCCTGAGCACGCTGTCGTTTACCGGCCCGGAAGAAGAGCTCAAGCGCACCATCAATACTCAGCCCACAATTCTGGCTACGTCACTGGCTGCCTGGGCTTGCTACAAATCGCTCGGCGGACCGATGCCTGATTTTGTCGCCGGACACAGTCTTGGTGAAATTACCGCTCTTGTGGCGGCGGGGGCTATATCATTAGAAGACGCAGTGAGATTGGTAGACAAAAGATCAGCGCTGATGGAAAGCTGTCCCAAAGGCGCTATGACAGCAGTTCTTGGTATGTCCGCAGCTGACCTCGAGTCAGTGTGCACTGACGCTTCCACTGATAGCGAATGTGTTGTGGTGGCAAACTTCAACACGAAAGATCAACTGGTTATATCGGGTAATCCTGAAGCTGTCGCCCGGGCTGGTGCCCTTGTGAAAGAGCGCTCGGGCAAAGCGATTCCACTGCCTGTGGGTGGTGCGTTCCATTCGCCGCTTATGAGTGCCGCCGCTCGTGAATTCACTCAAGCTTTAGCCGAGTGCAAATTCAATGATGCCGTTTGCAGCGTGGTGCAAAACTATGACGCCCAAGAATCTCGCAAGGCCGAAGTGATGAAAGAAAAGCTCGGCAAACAAATGGAGAGCCCTGTGCGTTGGACTGCCACCATCGAACTTCTGGCCGCTCACGGTGTCGAAACGATCATTGAAATCGGTCCAGGCAAAGTGTTAGCCGGCCTGGTGAAAAAAATCGACCGTTCCATCAAAATTTTGAATGTCTCAGACAGTGAATCGCTCAATGCCACCATCGCCGCTTTAAAAGCAGTGACTGTGTAAAGGTGGATGTTGAACTACAAGTGGCGGGTCGCTAGTCGGTTGCGCGGGTAAAAAGACCATGGTCGGTTCCATTCAAGTTTTCAACTAGTACACTTGCCGCTTGGCCGCCTGAGCCCATTGTGAAGGTCAGCCCACTGACGCCAGTCAAATCTTCAGTATCCATTTCATAAGTAAAAATGTCGCGATCAAAATGTTTAATCGGCTTAATCACGTTCGCTCCCAGTGAGACTGAAAGTGCTCCGCCAGACTCACTAATTTTTAGCGGGCCATAGAATTCGTTTTCATAAGTGCCTACATAGCTCGAGTTAGATAAGGCTGGCAGTGGCGCTTTCGGTGCCTTCGAGAATGTTCCTACAGTTTCACCAAAAGTATGGGGATCTGCAAATATTTGCTTAAACAGTGTGATCCAGTCTTGCGATGATTTGCCACTGAGAGCTAAGTCGGCAAATGTTGCGGTGATGCCTTCAGGCAATCCAATGGGAGAGCCATTAGTAAGGACGCAAATACCGAGTTTTTCAGACGGGATCATTTTGACATTTGTTGCCGCGCCCAGGGCAAATGCACCGGAGTGTCCGAGCACCAGGCGGCCGGTTTTGCTGTAAGAAACGTTCATGCCCAGGCCGTAAAAATCAGGCAGGCCGGTAATTGGACTGAAGTTCGTCATCATATGCGGGCGATGAGTTTCAGCCAGCGCCGCCTCGTCAATTAGCTGTTTGCCGTCGAACTTGCCAGAGGCAATTTGCAATCGCATCCATTTAGCTAAATCATTAACCGATGAACTGACTCCGCCAGCCGGAGATTGCGGATCTGGTGTACGCTGCGAATTGTGCACCCATTTGCCGTCCACAAGTCTGTGGCCCACAGCCTTGTTGGATCTGCTTGTGAAATCTGAAAATCTTGAACTGGTTGAAGTCATGCCCAGGGGTCGGTAGAGCTTTTCTTCACTCAATATTTCCCAGGGAATGTTGGCCGCTTTGGCCACGGCCAGCGCACCTTCGGTCAGGCCAAAATTAGTATAAGCATATGTCGAACGAAAACTTGTGGCGGGCTTCTGGTATCGCATCCGGTGCAAGATTTGCTTTTGATCATAACCAAGATCTTCCAGCACGTCGGCGGCATGAGAAGGCAAACCGCTTCTATGGGCAAACAAATCGCGCACAGTCAAATTGCTTGTTACCCATGGCTCAGACAGGGCAAAGGCCGGATCGAGGTCGCTTATTTTGGCATCCCAGCTTGTGATTTTTTCGCCCACTGCGGCGGCTATCACTGTTGCAGCAACCGCCTTAGAGATGGATGCAAGTTGAAAAACAGTATCGGCATCAACCTTTTCACTTTTGCCTACTTCACGCAGGCCGTACCCTTTAGTAAATACAACTTTGTCGTCATGAACAATTGCTATGGCCATGCCGGGCACGACACCGTCATCAATTTGCTTCTGCGCTAATTTGTCAGTGCTGGCTATGGCACTCTGCAGTGCTGCTTCGCTCATAGAAGCTGTGGCAAAATCGGGTGTGAAACTCAATTTAGCTTCGACGGCAACGCTGGCTTGCATGATGGTTATAGATAATGCAATCAGGGACGCTGATAGTTGGCGAAGATGCACGGTTTTGAATTTCCTTTTTATATTTGCAAACTCAAACGTGCACGTTTCAGTTCTGAAATGGATGGTCTTTGCCTTTCTCAAAATGAAACGATAACGTTTCACTTTTTCAAGACTTAACCGCCCACCGGCGCCAGCTTCTCTTTGCTTTGATCGTCATCGTAAGCTTTAGCGTCAATTTCAATGCGACGCATGATAATGCCGCGACTGGCCAGGGCGGCAAAGAAAGATTCGGCATCGACCGCCACTTCTGGTGCCACTACGCCTGTATGTTTGATTTCGTTGGCCATGAGCATTTGCGCCACTATTGAAGGTGGCACGCCGGTGTCGAGCGCGCCGCATGAAATTTTTTGTTTCTGATCGGCAAAAACAGTTGTTTCCATGCGAATGAACTTGACTGTGCCGCCCTGGCTGCCGCGCACGTCAACTCGCACTACTTCGCAGTCATCGGGATCATATTTTGGCACTGGAAAACTATTGATGATATGCGCAAGCATTTTGCGTGGTGTGAATTCGCCTTCTCTCGTGGCTAATTTCTCTTTGGCGCCAAAACCTAAGGCCATTAAAAATTTGATTTTGTCGTGAAATTCTAAAGGTAATCCCAAACGGAATGTCACTCGCTTGATGCCTTTATCTTTGTATGTGGCAGGAATAGTCAACACTTCCGAATGCAATGTGTAGATTGCTTCTTGCTTGCCCACAGGCTCAGGAAAATCGACCATCAAAGCGCCCGAAAGCGGTACTTCAGCTTTGAATTCGCCGTTTTCAAACACCATCGGATTCAAGGTGTATTCGTCGATCAAAGTTTCAATTGAATATGGTGGCAAAAAAGGATGGTCAACTTTGACGTTGTCCACAGAGCCAACCAAAATATCTACAGAGTCGACTACGTCGAGATCTTTTTGACCGGCCGCCGCCATGATATTGGTCATACCGGGTGCTGCACCCATGCCGACAACGGCAGTAAGATTTTTGGCTTTAAATTGCTCGTTTAATTTCAGTTGTTCTTTAGTGACGTGAAAAAGACCACCAAGATCTATGTAGTGGCAACCGGCTTCCAGCGCCGCTTCCATTACATTGACGTTGTGATAGTAAGGTGTGGAATTAATTACTACCGAAGCTTTCGACAGTATCTTCACCATTATTGCTTTATTGGTAATGTCGGTAAAATCGCCGCGGACTCTAGGATTGTTGAGCGATGCCGCCAGTTCGTCGGCTTTATCGCGATCGTAGTCGGCAATGACCACGTCGATTTCAGGGTTAGCCAACAAGTCTTTGACGATCACCTGGCCCATGGCACCGGCGCCGCCAATTACCACTACGCGCGGGGCATGAGTGACGTCGACGTTGTCCTCTGCAGGATTTTCTTGCTTTTGCGACTTAATTAAGTCGGCAGCATCCTGCATCGCTTTTTTCAGTGCTTCCTGGAGAGACTCTGGAGTTTCAGGCATAGTGATACAGACCTTGTGCAGGGTTTTCGGCACTGATCTTATCGTAAATTCGAGCGTAAATTCGAGCGTAAATTAGTAGCCTTTGACTTCTTTGGCCAGTCCGCTGCCATAAGTGCTGGTGCTGGTTGTTGATGCACTGGGGTTGTAGTTATTATGCCCGCCGTAAGTGGCGACCGGGGCCCGCTTTTGCCGGGGCACGACCTGGGTGGGAATAGTGACGTAGCCGTTTTGTTTGACTACCTGACGGCGCAAGTTGTAATTAGGGTTGAGGTCTGAACGCATGTAATCGCCGGGCATGCCTACTGTTGCACCCATACGAGCATTGGGCAGGCCGCCCATCTGCTGGCTGCCCTGTGGCTGGTTGTTAGCCGCCGGTGTGGGCGTCAGATAACCTTGCTGGTAGCGCGATTGCTGTTGCGGCGCTGAGCCGTAAACCGGAATTTGAGCCGACGGGCTCATGGTCCCACGGGTGATGTAGGTGTCGGCCGGCCGAGCCAGGCTGTTGCCCATTACACGGGTGCCGCCAATTTTATAGCTTTGCTGGCTGAGGGCCGGCTGGCTGCTAAACATTCCGGCCACGATGGCCAGGCTTGCTGAGGTAAAAGCTGTTCTGCGCAGGACATTTAGTAAATTGAGTTTCACGCGGCACCAACTAAAGAAAAGGGATTAAAAATTGAATCCATATCTGGATGATAGCGCGCGCAATATCACTTTACAAGTAGCTGCAATACTTTGCTCAGGCCAATTTAGCCCTTGGTAAATGTAATCAATCTGTAAAACGGAATCGTACAAGAGCCAGCACAGCCCATATGCCGTCTTTCCAGGTAATTTTCTTGCCTTCAGAATAATCGCGGCCGTAATATGAAATGGGCAGTTCGTAGAGACGCACGCCTTGTTTGAGAACTTTGGCAGTAATCTCTGGTTCGAAGTCGAAGCGGTCGCAGCGAATCTGCACTTTTTTGAAAATCTCGGCCCGGAATACTTTGTAGCAAGTTTCCATATCGGTGAGCGTGGCGTTATAGAGAATATTGGTAGTCAGGCTCAAGAATTTATTGCCGAGCAGATGCCAGATTTTAAAAGCGCGGGTGACTTTGCCGCCGCACAGGCGCGATCCGTAAACAACATCGGCACGTCCTTCCAATATTGGTTTCAATAATTCGGCATATTCGCGTGGATCATATTCGAGGTCGGCATCTTGTATGAGAATGACGTCGCCTTGAGCATGTTGCTGGGCTGTTCTTAAGGCCGCGCCTTTGCCTTGATTTTTGTCGTGATAAAAAATTCTGGCATTGTATTTGGTTGCGTCTAACTGAGCGAGAATGGCGCGCGTGCCGTCCACTGATCCGTCATCGACGATAATAATTTCTTTCTCGAGGCCCGCTGTGTCGGCTTTTGTCACCATGTCTAAAACCGTGACCAGGGTTTTTTCTTCGTTGAAGACTGGAATCAATATTGAAAGTGTTTTCACGAACTGCTTTTTCGTTCCTCTAGAGTTTTTCGATCTTAATAAGTAGATGGCAATTATGCCGGCAAGGTTAATGCTCGTTTGTGCGCCTGCAACTCTAAAGCATCATCGAGGGTGGCGAGCTTGATGGCACCGTAACGCCGTGCCAGTGCTTGAATCAACAGGTGATCGGCAAATGCGGGATTTTTTGGTAAGAGCGATCCGTGCAAATAGGTACCGTATACGGTGCCCTGACAAGCGCCCTCGCTTTTGTCTTCACCATTATTGCCGTTGCCGACAACGATTTTACCGAGAGGCTGCACATCTTTACCAAGAAAGGTTTTGCCGCTGTGATTTTCAAACCCTACTAATGTAGTGTCGTCATCGCGCTTGATAACGACATTTCCGATCATTCGTCTGTTGCCGGCAACGGTGTAGGCATCTAATAAGGATATGCCTTTTAGTTCTGGCCCTTCATGAGGGCGATAATAATGACCAAGCAATTGATAGCCGCCGCACACGGTCAAAACTACGGCACCGCCAGCCACTGCGGTTTTAAGTGTGGAGGCTCTTTTAACTAAATCTTCGGCAATTACAATTTGTTGTTTGTCTTGTCCGCCACCAATGAAATAAAAATCGTAATAGTCCGGATCGGCATCCTGACCAATATCTATCGCGTCAACCTTGACTTCTATGCCGCGCCATTTGGCCCTTTGACTGAGGGTGATAATGTTGCCGCGATCTCCATATATGTTGAGAAAGTGGGCGTAAAGATGGGCAATTCGGAATTCCATTTTTCCTCGAGATTGTGAAAAACAAACGATTTTTCCAGTGAATATATCGATCTTTTATACGTTCGGTTGTTCTTGCCGGTGCACTATATATGGTGTGCTGTTTTTACTTCGGTTGCACAAGTATGGAGCACCATAAGTGGTTGCGTTCTACTGTTGCTAAATTTGAAGAAAGCTTGAAAAGGCCCATTTTACAGGTTCTTGAAGCTCATCAACAAACGTAAAAATCATAGTTTTACATGTCCGATAAACGTGCCAGGTCTCAGGGCGTAGGAATGCTTGACTAGGGTTGCCATGAAGGCCGACTGTGTGAGCCTTTGCGGTACTGTGTCTGATATATTTTGGGCGAGTAATTTGTTAAATATTAGCGTTTTTTAAGAATCCCCCTTTGCGCACCACCGGCGGCTTTTCGCAGGTTCTGTCAGAACCCAAATTGTTTTATAGGTTTCACTACTACTAACCTCTGGAATATGTAGGTTATGATGGCGTACGTTAGAGTCAGGTCATTGCTGAAGGAGTGATTACTATTATGAAAAAGGGGTTTGCAACCATTCTTACTGCACTAGTTGCTGTAAGTGCGAGCACCTTGATCAATGCAAATGTCGCAAATGCTCAAGGTGCTACTAATGTCAGTGAATTGACAGACGTAGTTGGAAATGAGTGGGCGTATAATGCACTCAAGGAACTCGTTAATAGCGACTGTCATGTACTGGTAGGTTACCCAGACAGAACATATCGTGGACAAAAATCCACAACACGTTTTGAACTGGCTGCCGCTCTATATAAATATGAGCAGTGCATACAAGAGCGTCTAGCTAAAAAAGCTGACAAAGCCGATTTGGAAAAATTTGCTGCTTTGTTGGAAGAATTTCGTGGTGAGTTGAACCAACTGAAGGCCCGTGTCGACAGTCTGGAAGCTCGCATGAAAGCTGTTGAGGAAAAGAATGCTGAGCAAGATATGCGCTTGGCATACGCTGAAAGACAGAAAGGTTTCATCTGGGAGCGCTTAGTCAAGGGCACATTTATTGATGTCCGTGATATCGGTGTTGGAGTTGGTCGTGGGGCGAGAGCCATCTACGAGTACATGTTCTAACCAAAACCTCCCTGCGCGAGCTTGGACCTGACTGAACTACGCGGAACTCCCGTCGGCTTTATCGCCGCCGGGAGTTTTCGCTTAAATTTAGGTGTCAAGGTCTTGACCTCCTGCATTGAAATCGAAGGAGTCGCCTCTTGTCTCATCCCTACGCTGATGAGCTTTCCTTTGCGCTGACCATCAGCGAAGAGGTTGAAAAGCTGGCCATGAGCTACTTCAATAAAGGCATTGAAGTAGTGGAAAAATCTGATGGCAGTCCTGTAACCAGGGCTGATAAAGAAGTTGAGCGCCTGATCCGCGAAGCGATTGAGAAAAAATTTCCCGGCGACGCCATTCTTGGTGAAGAAGAAGGCGCCACTGATGGTGCCACCAGTGAAAAAAATGGCCGTCGCTGGATTGTCGATCCCATAGACGGTACATACAACTACGCCCGCGGCATTCCCATCTGGTCTACTTTGCTCGCTCTTGAAGTCGCGGGTGAAATTGTCATGGGCATGATTGTCGCTCCTGCTATGCATGAACTTTTTTATGCAGTGGTGGGCCAGGGCACTTTTAAAAACTACCTTCCCGTCAAAGTTTCTGAAATTGGCAGCATGGATAAAGCCATGATCAATTTTGGCGGTCCTGATCGCATTATCGAAAAAGGTTTGTGGCCGGAATTAACTGAAGCAATCAGAGCCACAGAAAAACAACGCGGCTTTGGCGATTATCTAGGATTTTCTCTGGTATTCGAAGGCAAATCAGAAGCGATGCTTGAAGTGGGCGTCAAGCCCTGGGATATCGCCTGCATGAAAATTTTAGCCACCGAAGCCGGCGGTGACTTCTTTGATTTGTCCGGTGGAAATTCTGTCCATACAGGTTCTTGCATGGTGACTAATCGTCGCTTGGGGCCGGAATTTAAAAAGATGTTTGTAAAAACATAATGGACAAGGCTGAATGGTCTAAATCTATAAAGGCACGCATGGCATTGGTTATGACCATGTCTGGTGTAGTGCCGATTGTGATTTGCCATGTGATTGTCTTCAGTTCGAGCGGTGCGTCGATTGAAGACTTTTTGCGCTACGTGCCTTTATATGTGCCACTGCTGCTGGTGCTTCTAGTCGTTAATTGGTTTCTGGCCGATTTGATTTTGCGCCCGATTACTCAGCTATTGACCGCCACCACTAAATTAGTTTCTGAAGATATTCGCCAGCGTCTCGAAGTAGATCCCCATGAACCTCTGGAGACTCTCGAGTTACGTAAATCATTCAACAAATTGCTTAATCGTCTGGAAGAGTCACTCAATATTCAATGTCAGTTTGTGGCTGACGCCAGCCATGAATTGCGCACGCCCCTGACTTCAATTCAGGGCTACACTAAGCTACTTCTCAGGCGCGGCCCCAATATTGATGGTAATCTCCTGGCCGAAGCCTTGCAGACTATCTCAGACGAGTCTGGTCGCCTAATTCGACTGGTTTCAGATTTGCTGCAATTGGCGCGAGCTGATGCCGGTCAAGCAATCATCAACCAACAAGAAGTGGTTGATTTGCGCGCTGTTTTAACCAGCGTGGAAGATACGGTAATGGTGATTGCGCCCGAGCAAATCGAAGTGCAGTTTATAATTCCGCCAACCCAGATTTATGTTTTTGCTGATTCAGACAGATTAAAGCAGGTGTTTCTCAACCTCACCAACAACGCTATCAAAGCAACTCAGGCTGGTGGAAAGGTGACTGTAACCCTTCGCTTCACCAATAATCAGGCAATTGTGAGGGTTATTGATACCGGCATTGGTATTGCCCCGGCCGACCAGCAACGCATTTTCGACCGCTTCTATCGCGTGGAGAGATCACGCACTAGAAGTCGACTCTATGGTGGCGGCACCGGTTTAGGTCTGGCTATCGCCCTGACAATCATTAAGGCGCACGGCGGCGCCATTGAGCTTGAAAGCGAATTGAATAAAGGTTCTACATTTACAGTGCGACTGCCGGTCACTGACAAAGATGATAAATCTGGTCTGGCACCTGCACCTCTTACTCAAATGACACCATCTGAACGGCGCAACAATGAACGCATTGCTGAGGCTGAGCGCAAAAGTGAGGCTGCTTCTCCAACCTTGCCGGTCAGTGACCCTGGCGAAACTGCACCGACTGCGCCAACGCCGATTAATCCGGCATCGGGGCCTGTCTCACTGCCGCAGCCCAGTACCAATGGTGGTACCGCTGATAGTGCCTCTGGAGACGGCAAGAGCGATAGTGACTCTATCAAAAGAATTGCCCCAGAAACTACTCCGGAATCAACCCGGCCTCCGGAGCGGCCCCAGCGAAACTTCGGTCCGCCTCCCGAAGATGACGACGAGTAATACCAACTAAAGTGAGAGCAATGAAAAATCAGTTGAAGTCTCTGGCCGCCAGCGTGGCATTGCTTGCTGGCGCGAATATCTACGCTTACGCCGATGAGGCGACTGACGCCCTTGCCACTAAAGGTGTTGAAGCGGCAAAAAAAGGTGAGTACAGTCAGGCCGAAACTATTTTCAAAGAGAATCTACAGCTCTTAGAACAACCGCGCTATACAAAGGCCGACCGCGTCATGGGTGTGCGCTTGCTCTTGAAACTTTATCTGGAGCAAAAGAAGTTTGCCGACGTCGAGCCACTGATTAAGCGCTTAATCGCCATTGACGAAGAAGAGAAAGATACAAAATATCTGATATTGGATCTTGATATTTTTGCCGTTACTCTGCTCAGTCAAAATCGCGCTGCTGAAGCTATTGCTGTGATGAAGCAGAAAATCGACCTCAACGAAAAGCTACCGGCTCCTGGTGATGTTCTCGCTGACGATTACCTCAAAATGGGACTCATTTACGAAAACGCCGGTCAGACTGCCGATTGCGAAGAGGCGCTGCGAAAATCACTCGCCTATCGAGACAAGATTGGCGATGTCTCTTCATCAGATTTGGTCACCAATTTGATTGGCCTGGGCACCGTTTGTAAAAGACAAGAAAAACTTGCTGAAGCAGAACAGTTTTTCGCCCGTGCTCGCGCATTGAAAGAAAAAGTGGCCCCCAGCAGTTCGCCATTGCCAACAAAATAAGGCCTCACATTTTTTCAAAAAGAAATAAGCCCTGACCGCCCCAGAGTTTGAGGGGCCAGAACTTCAGGAAGCGATAGCTTTCTAAGAATTTTTGATTTTTTAGCAAACCGTTATCGGCAAAGCTATCGAAGAAAATTACTCTGTCGGGTTGCAAATCAATAACCGCTTGATCTGGCATTGAACCCCAGACAGAGCGGCGCGAACGCTTACCAATTGGCACCGGATAATATTTCAGAGCTTCATCACTAACGAGACCACCGAGGTCTAAAATTTTTGTGTCTGGCAAATAATAACCGAGTACGCCGGGCTCCCATGTGGCCAGGGTGTTGAAAGGCTTGACTTTGTTATTCTGGGCTAAATAGTCGGCCGCTCGCTGATAAAGGGCAAGCCGCTCCATCGGCGGGTTGAACACAAAAATTCGGCTCTTGATACTGCTGAGGAGATAATCTGTGGCCGTTAGTTTTTCTGCGCCCGTGTGAGTCATTCGGTTAATCAAATTAAGGTCGATTATCTGCGGCAATATAATGGCGGCCAGTGTAGCCAGACCCGCTGCCCGCATAAGCAAACCAGGCGCTGTAAGCAGTTGCCAGCCGGCTCTGGTCACAAGCGGAATAAGAAATACGGCAATTAAGCTGAACCAGCTGTAGTACCACGAGAAGAGCCACGGATCGAAGGCCGCAAAGAAAAGCAAAAGCAGGGCGCAGTTGTTGGCGTAGGGACGCAACCAGTCTTCTTTGCGAGCAAAGTAGAGGAGCAGAAGCAGCGCTACTGCTCCTTGCACCAGCAGCAGCACATTGACTGAAGCTGCCTGATCGGCGCCAAGCCAGGGTAGGTAAATATAGAAGTCTTTGAAGGCATCCATACCGATCATCGTCAAAATGAAAGGACAGGCATGGGCGGTCATTTGCGGAGCGCTGTGGAACATGCTGGCACGGCCTAAGGCGCCATGCGGAATGACGGTGCCGTAGTAATAAGTGACAAATCCATACCAGAAGCCAAGCATAAGAATGCTTGTGCCCCACGAAGAGAGGCATGCTTTGCCTCGGTCGATAATGTCGCTGATAAACTCTCTGGCAAACCAGAGAATGCCTTCGGGCCGGGTAAGGCTTACGAGAACCGCAAGCGGTGCGCACCACTTATGGTGCAGTGCCACCGTACTTGTGTATATGGAGACCAGCATCAGCAACTGCAAAAGTGCCGTTTCTTTATTGTCGGTGGCAGTTAAAGCGCTGCTGGCACAGAGGCAATATGTAAGTGCAGCCAACAATGCAAAAACGCGCGATTTCATGGCTCTAGCCACAATTGTGAAAATCAAAAGCAGGTTGAAAACCTGCAAAAACGTATTGAATAAAGTCGAGATGGCGGCAATGTTGTGGACCGGCAAAATTTTGTTTAAGATAAACAGCAGTGCCAGGTGCAAAGCCGACGAATAGCCTTGAATGCGATCGCCAATGTTGTAGTCACAAGAATGAAAAGTAGACCAATTATAGACATAGCGAAAATCGATGAAAGGGTCATCTAGAGCAAAGGGAAATTGCCAGCATCTGGTGAATACAAGAATCTGAGCGATCAGACCTAAACCCAGAGCTGCAGCTAGCCTCTCAATGAGCGACACTGTTGTGCTTTTCCATCTAAAAGTGAAATAGGCGGCGCAAAGTATTGCGGTGAATAAAGCAAATGCCGGTGCCACAGCAACTTGCCTGGCCACTGCAGCGAGCATAAGCGGATCGGAAAGCGCCGGGGTGAGGTCGGGCCCGATGGCATGCCAGTTGTTGTAAATCAAGGCCAGAGGAAGCAGTGCAAGAGATTGAACCACGGTGGCCTCAAGGCCAAGCATTATGAGTTTGGGCGACTGCGATTGTTCCGGCATCTTCTTCCACTTTGTTCTGGCTATGATAACGAATTTGCTATGATAATTGACGTATTTGCAGCGGGTGTCGGCTGGTGAGTCGTTTAATTCTCAATGTCGGTCAATCGCTTGCAGCGCTCTGTGTGCTCTTCGCTCTCGGTCGCGGCATCGCTGACGCCAGCCAGCCGCAGGCTTCGGACTGGGCTTTTCGCAAAACCGCTATGGAAGCCGGAAAGCTCGAAAGTAAGCTGGCCGCCATGGCCAAATCACCTGATCAACAGGCGCGTCAAGAACTGGTGGCAAAGATTGCCAAACTGTATGCCGATGCAGGTATGTATGCCAAGGCCGAGCCTTTTGCCCTGGTGGCTCTGGCAAGCGCAAAAGAAAAGGGCGGCAACTATTATGCAACGGCATTGATGGAGTCTGCAGATTTTTATCAAAACTGGCATGATGCGGGCAAGGCGCAGTTCTTGCAATTGCAGGCCGTTGGTAAGTTCGAAGAAGAAAAAGATGCCAATGCCATCTGTAAAGCTTACCTATCTATGGCGCGCACGAGCCTGGGGCAGGGTGAAGTGGCGGCCGAGCCGGCAGTGCGCGAGAGCAGTTTTGTTAGCGCTGAGCAGTGGCTTGGTAAAGCTGTGGCTATCGCCAGAAAAGATAAGCTTGAAGCCGGAACGCTCAATCTTTTGCGAAATACCATGGTTTTGCTTTCGGTGGCTGAAGAGCGCACCGATGAGGTCGTGCAAGGTCGCACACAACCGTGAACAAATCGCGCAGTTGCAGTGAAACTTTTAGGTCTTCGCTGCGTACTCGTTAAAGAGGTGTATATGAAAATCTTAGAATTTCTTACCGGTGCATTGATTTGCTCAACTATTATTCCGTTTTGCGCCGAAGTTGAGGCGCAAAATACGGCTAGTCCGGGCGCGCAGCGCGCTTTTTCGCCGGAGCGGAGGCAGCGCTTGCTGCAGTTCATGGACCGCCGCCGTGCAGCCAATGGCGGAAATATGACTGAAGGTCGCGGCGCGCAAATTGCTATTGATGCAGAAAATGTCAAATTTCAGCAAGACGTTGCATATGGTCCCGATGCCAGGCAGAAGCTTGATATTTATTCGCCGGCCAAGCAAGCAGGTCCGCTGCCTCTGATTTTATTTGTGCACGGTGGCGGTTGGCAGCGCGGCAACAAAAGTATGCATCGTGAAAAAGGCAAGAGTTACGCTGAGAATGGAGTAATTTTTGTTGCCACTAATTATCGGCTGGCACCAGATGTGATGCACCCCAAGCAAATTCAAGACATTGCTTCTGCCTTTGCCTGGGTAAAACAGCATGCCGCAGAACTTGGTGTGGACGAGAGCCGCATCTACATCATGGGCCATTCTGCCGGAGCTCAGCTGGTTGATTTGCTTGGCACCAATGATCGTTTCTTGGCCGAGAAAGGGCTGAGCTTGAAAGACATCAAAGGCGTGATCAGTCTCGATACCGCCAGTCTTAATTTGGCGGAGAGAATGAATGAGGGGACAAACGAAGCATCTCTTGTGGGTGGCATGATCACTAATGCCTTCGGTAAAGATGCAAGAGCTTTAGCAGATGCATCACCTACTGCCTGTATTCATGCGGGTCAAACTTATCCACCCTTTTTGATGTTCTGTGGCGAAAAAAGAAAATCTTGCGTTGCGCAGCATGAACGATTCTCTGCGGCAATGAGCAATGCGAAGGGGCTAGCGGTGGTTAAAGCTGTGCCATTGTCTCACGGTGAGATCAGTCGAACCGCCGGCCAGCCTGATGCCGCGATTTTTAAAGCTGTGCTTGACTTCGTCAAGTCATAGTTGAGCATGGCTTTTTTCGCTATTATTGACTTCGTTCGGGTATCAGGCGAAAAGAGTTCAAAACTGAAACGTTGATGCTTTAGTTTTTGCACGATAGAGGCTTCATGTTTTTTAGAGACGTATTGCTTTCTGGTCTGGCGGTTGCACAAGTGACAGCCTCGCTGAGTCTTCCTGCCGCATATGCGCAAGAGTGTATGGCTGCGCCAATCGCTGCTTCAGCCGATCAGATTTCGCCCGGTGATTTTTCACAGCGCTATACAGCTATCAGTAAAAAGATTTTGGTTGCTGGAATACAAATCGAACGCTTCAGTCTCAATTTTAGATTGCAGAGCGCCAAGCAGCCAAAGTTTCGAAAATTGCGCTATTTTGCCGCTCAAGAATCGGCTGCCGCTGGTGGTCTGGCTTTTGAAATAGCCGCGGTGCGAGAGTTTGGCAAAGGGCGAAAGCGGCCGCTGCAGATCAATAGAGCACCAATAAAGCGTGGATTGAATGCCGCTATGACCACAGCAATTATTGCCGGCTCTGCTTCGGCCTTTGAACTTTCGCTCAATGCTGTACAGGCATTTAAAAATAGAAAGAATGGTTTTGATCATAAAACGGCTGATCGTTATGTTGCCTCTAAACTTAAAGAAGTTGATGTTCTAATTGTCGAACGTAATGCTCTTGTAGCTGCAAACAGCGCCGACCCCGCTTACGAACACGCAGTTGCTGAAGGTGAAGTGCTGGCAGCCATGCGCAATGCCTTTGCCAATGAGTACGCCTATTTCAGCGCCGATACCAAAAGCTATCTGGCCTTCCAAAATTTATTCTACATTTTGAATGCTTCGTATAACACTGTCGGCGCCATTTCCAGCCGTTATGCATATTGCGCTCTGGACAAACCCTATCTTAACGGCACTGCCAATATTTTATTTATTGTCAACGGTGCCATGGCAGCAGCTACCCCAGTAGTCTGCACAGTGGTCGGCAATGCGGTGAAGAAACGTACTATGAGCCGCTTAAATCGCCAATTTGAGATGCAACCTTTTGACGCTGATGCTTTCGCTCTCAGTTGCAAAAATCTGGAGAAATTTTCCACCAGCGACAGCGGTGCATTAATGCCGTCGTGGCCTGCTACTGACCGACTGGCTTTCTACACCACCTCCAATCAGCTCTACACAAAACAGCTTGTCAGCGAGACTAAAGTGGTTCGCAAGTTGGAAAAAGTAGCTTTGCAGACCAGTACTCTTGGTCCAATTATTGGTGGCATGTTGGCCACTCAAGGTGTGCTTGGCACTTACGGATATTACAAATATCCACTGGCGCCACGTAAGCAGATCAATCAATATTATCGCGGTGCTGTGGGAGGCACCGTGGCTACTAGCCTGGCTATTGTCGGTAACGCCGCTTCTATATTAGGAACCATGGCTTACGAACACAAATTGGCCAAGAAAAAACAAATGCCTTATCAGCTGATTGAAAAGCGCCTGGAGCATCTGGCAGAGACAGAAAAAATGGTCTCAACTCTGTAATTTTTCCCAAACGTGCTAGTGTTTGTAACTCATCATTGTAATAGCATGCGGTTCAGTGGTCTTGACCACTTTTCCTGAGAGGTCCCTTTGAACAAATATGCAAGAACGTTGTGCGCTGCATTGCTTGCGGCATCGTCACTCCTTATGCCGATGGCAGCAATATGCGCCGACGCAAAAAAGCCCAATATCATTTTCATCATGGGTGATGACATCGGCTGGTCAAATATTGGTGTCTACAATCAGGGCATGATGGCTGGCAGAACGCCTAATCTGGACAGGCTTGCCAACGAAGGCATGCGATTTACCGATTATTACGCAGAAGCCAGTTGTACCGCAGGCCGAGCTAACTTTATTACAGGCGAATTGCCTGTGCGTACCGGAATGACCACGGTGGGCCAGGCCGGTTCGTCAGTGGGAATTCCAGACCAGGCGATTACTATCGCCGCGGCTTTGAAAGGTCAAGGTTATGCCACGGGACAATTCGGCAAAAATCACCTGGGTGATTTGAACCGATTTCTTCCTACAGTTCATGGCTTTGATGAATTTTTTGGTTATCTTTATCACCTCGATGCCATGGAAGATCCAGCCCATCACAATTATCCGCAACAGCTGAAAGCCACAGTGGGCCCGCGTAATATGGTGCACTCCTGGGCAACTGATACTGATGATGCCACTGTTCAACCTCGCTGGGGCAAAATCGGCAAACAAAAAATTGAAGATGCCGGTGAGCTCTATCCGAAACGCATGGAAACTGTTGATGACGAGATTCTCGCTGACAGTCTCAAGTTTATGGATAAAGCGAAGAAAGACAATAAGCCATTTTTCGTCTGGCTTAACCCTACTCGCATGCACATCATCACGCATCTCTCAGATAAATATGAGTCTATGCGCACTGCAGAAAACGGCTGGACTGTTCAGGAAGCCGGTATGGCTCAGCTGGACGACATAGTCGGCGAAGTGCAAAAGTATGTCAAAGATAGCGGTCTTGACGACAGCACGATTATTGTTTTCAGCACCGACAATGGTGCCGAGAATTTCACCTGGCCCGATGGCGGACAAACTCCATTTGCCGGTGGCAAAGGCACAGCCCTTGAGGGTGGCTTCCGGGTGCCGGCAATTGTGCGCTGGCCTGGTAAGGTGCCAGCCGGAAAAGTCGAGAACGGCATTATCTCCGGACTTGATTGGTTCCCTACTTTGCTGTCAGCAGCAGGTGCACCAGGTATCAAGGAAGAACTTTTAAGCGGTAAGCAGATCAACGGTCAAACCTTTAAGGTGCACCTCGACGGTTACGATCAAACAGATCTATTGCTCGGAAAAGGACCCTCGAACCGTCACGAGATTTTCTATTTCACCGAAGGCACTCTTGCGGCTGTGCGCGTCAACGATTACAAATATCGCTTCACTGACCAGCCCAACGGCTGGCTTGGTGCCACAGAGAAAGTAGACTGGCCTATTCTCACTAACCTGCGTTTAGATCCTTTTGAACGCGCTGGAATGCCCAACAGCAAAGGCGGATCTCTAGGTTTCTATAACTGGTTCGCCACAGAATTCTGGCGCTTCGTGCTTGTGCAACAGCAGGTTGGTCAAACAGCTCAATCGTTCGTTGAATTTCCACCGATGCAAAAAGGTGCCTCGTTTAATATGGAAAGTGTCAAACAAGCGATCATGGAAAAAATGAACTCTCGAGGCAGGTAGTTCGCATAGTGAAAGTTAGTGCCGTACAAAGCTTGATTTTCACTTTTTGCATCGCTGCCTCTGGTATGAACGCGGTACCTACTGCTATGGCAGCCGGTACCGCTTCTTTTTTGCCGACAGTAGCGAACAAAGCGGGCCCCTCTGGCAAGGCGCCGGCGGGTATGGTCTGGATTGCCGGCGGTGAATTTTCTATGGGTACTGACGAAGGCGAAGCCACTGTATGTGGTGGCCATGACGAAGCTAAAGATGCCAGGCCCGTTCACAGGGTTTACGTCGATGGTTTTTTTATGGACAAAACCGAAGTTACAAACGAACAGTTCGAAAAATTCGTCAAAGCCACTCATTCCAAGACAGTGGCTGAAATTGCACCAACTAGAGAAGAGTTTCCTACAGCACCGGCTCAAAATTTAGTGGCCGGCTCGACTGTTTTTACGCCCACTGCAAAACCGGTGCCTCTAAACAATATGTTTCAGTGGTGGCGTTTTGTTCATGGTGCTGACTGGCGGCATCCTCAAGGGCCCGGCAGTGATATTAAAGGCAAAGAGAAATATCCTGTAGTGCAAGTTGCCTACGCAGACGCGGCCGCGTACGCCCAGTGGGCCGGAAAACAATTGCCTAGCGAAGCGCAGTGGGAATTTGCCGCACGCGGCGGTAAGCCAGGTGCAACTTACGCCTGGGGTGACAATTTTAAGCCTCAAGGTAAATGGATGGCTAACACCTATCAAGGTGTTTTTCCTGTGAAAGATACCGGTGCTGACGGTTACCCGGGAATAGCACCGGTGGCAAAGTTTTCACCCAACCCATACGGTTTATATGACATGTCGGGAAATGTCTGGGAGTGGTGCAGCGACTGGTATCAATCTGATTTTTATAAGCAACTTGCTAGCGATAAAGATGTAGTGCGCAACCCCACCGGCCCGGTAAGTTTGCCTAAACGTGTTGAGCAATTGCGTGTGCACCGGGGTGGTTCGTTTCTTTGTACCGATGCCTATTGCACTCGTTTTATGGTCGGCACTCGTGGAAAAGGCGAGGTCAATACCGCGGCCAATCATTTAGGCTTTCGTTGTGTGCAATTGAAGTAAGAGAAAAGCTGGTGCCTGTGAAATTTAAATCGAGCTTTTTCGTTGCGGCAACACTGTTACTAGCTGTTCATCAAACAGACGCTTGTGCGGCAGAGATTTTGTGCCCGAACCCGAGCGTATTGCAACTTTTGATAATGACGGCACACTCTGGGTCGAGCAGCCTCTCTACACGCAATTGATTTTTGCGTTAGATCGTATCAAAGCACTAGCGCCGCAGCATCCTGAATGGAAAGACCGACTATTATGATGAGCACTCATGCGGGAATGACCACCACTGAATTTGATCAAATAGTAAAAACCTGGTTTGTTACTGCTGAAGACGCCAGATTTAAGCGGCATTATACGAAACTGGCTTATCAGCCCATGATTGAGCTTTTATCTTACTTGCGCGAGAATAAATTCAAGACTTATATAGTCACCGGTGGTGGCATTGAATTTGTTCGCGCAATCAGCGAGAGTGTCTACGACATTCCGCCAGAACAAGTGATTGGCAGCAGTATAAAAACAAAGTTTGAAGATCGGAACGGCAAGCCTGTCATTTTGAGACTGGCGGCAATCGATTTTATTGATGACGGCAATGGCAAACCGGAGGGCATCGAGAAGTTCATCGGGCGTCGCCCTCTGGCTGCCTTCGGTAATTCTGACGGCGATTTGGAAATGCTGCAATGGACCGACGCCGGTACCAAAAAACATTTGTGTTTATATGTGCACCACACCGATGCCGTTCGTGAATATGCCTATGATCGCGGTTCTAAAGTCGGTCGTCTCGATCATGGGCTTGATCAATCAGCGCAGCACGGCTGGACTGTAGTGGATATGAAAAATGACTGGAAAGAAATTTCCCCACCGAATCTGCTGGAGTGAAGAAACAGGGCAAAACTATCAGGCCGTCAATAGCTTTCAGCCCTGACGTCTGGCAGATCAAAATTGCTGCCTAGACCCTTTTTTCAACCTATAGGTTGTATTTTCGTACAACCGATAGGTTGTAAAATTCCTTAGGGTGCGCCGATTAAAACCGGCAGAGAGTAGGAGATGTAAGAGCTCTACATTGAAGGTCTAGCAAATGCTGCACCAGGACGCAGCCAACACAAAGCGTTGGATGCGCTCACGGTCGGTATCGAAACGAGGAAAGTGAACTGGGTGCTCGATGCCGACATTCGTGATTTCTACGGTTCTATTAATCATGAATGGCTGGTCAAATTTGTCGAACACCGAATTGCAGGCAAGCGCGTCGTGCGGCTCATCCAGAAGTGGTTAGCTGCTGGTGTGCTTGAGGATGGAGCGGTGACGTACGACGCAGCAGGAGCACCACAGGGAGCAAGCGCATCACCGCTGCTCTCTAACGTGTATCTGCACTACGTCTACGACTTGTGGGTTCAACAATGGCGAGAAAAGCAGGCACGAGGCCACGTAATTGTGGTGCGTTTTGCTGACGATACCGTTGTTGGATTTCAGTATCAATCTGATGCCGAGCAGTTTCTAAAAGAATTAAAGGAGAGACTTCTAAAATTCGATTTAGAATTGCACCCTGAGAAAACGCGTTTAATTGAATTCGGGCGGTTCGCCGCCAAGAATCGAAAAGAGCGTGGTGAGGGCAAGCCAGAGACATTTACGTTCTTAGGTTTTACGCATATTTGCGGCAAAACGAGGAGCGGAAATTTTACGGTTATGAGGCAAACAATCAAAAAGAAACTGAATGCGAAAGTAAAAGCTCTGAAAGTTGAGCTGACAAAACGCATGCACCTATCTATCCAAGAGGTCGGAAAATGGCTGCACAAGGTGGTTACCGGACACAACCAGTATTATGGTGTACCCGGTAATTACGCCGCCTTGAATTTATTTCGGCACAGGGTGTGTCAAAACTGGCGTCGCGCGCTCATGCGCCGGAGTCAGAAAGGATACGTCACCTGGGAACGAATGCAGCACATGGCCGACCGATGGCTACCAAAGCCACGCATTTGCCACCCATATCCATCTCAGCGATTTGGTGTCAGAACCTGAAGTAAGAGCCCTGTGCGGTAATCCCGCACGCAGGGATCTATGCGGGGGGGTGGCAGGCAACTGCTATCCCTACCGTGACCGAGCATTTAGCTACCCACCCCATCTAAGCAGCAAAGATTCATTACTTAGAACCGGCAGCTGCAGCGGGCTTCCGCACTGTCATCTCAACCGGCATCCGACATCCCGCCGGCGGTTTGTCAAATTTCATTTTTACAATAGTTTTGAGTGCCACATCATCAATATCTTCACTACCTGACGTCGTCACAACCTTCAGGTCGTAGGCAACACCTTTGGTATTGATTTTAAATGAGACCACTGGAGTTGGTGGATTCGAATTAGCATCCAACCACTTAGCCAAAATCATGTGAGTGACTTCGTCTTTATAAAATTTGTCGTCGGTCCATCTGAAAGAAATTCCCCCAGGCATAGCAATTGGTTGCGGGGGCGCGGCAGATGACTTTTCAACTTTCCCTTTGTTCGCCGAATCAGCATTTTGACTTTGTGCCGGGGCCGGCGAAAATATTGCCATTCCCAATGCAATTGCCGCTACGATTTTCAAATTCACCCATTTTGAGGCGTCACGAATTTTTCGCAAACTGCGCGGACAGTTGTCGGTCATGATTGTGCCGTCCGGACGACGGTAAAGAAGTGCACACATCTTTCCGGAAGCGCGGCCTATAGCAAGCACCGCTTCGGCTTCAGTGTCGGTCATGGCGGCGATGTTATAGACATTGAGGCTGCAGAGGCCACAGAAGCGCACAGTGTCGTCACCAGTCATTTTGTCCCAGGTGGTTGGGCAAGGCGTTTCAATAAAAGCGGCGTTGAGTAGATTTTTCATGCTCTTATTTTACCCTCTCAAGAAAAAAGCGCCGACCGTGAGGCCGACGCTTTTGTTTCTTTTGTCAGCGCTCTATTTAGCGGCTGCAGCAGCTACTTCTTTAGCAGTTGGAGCAACAACCTTAGGAGCGACAACTTTGACCACAATCTCGTCGTGTGGGTTGAGAATAGTGATTCCAGCGGGCAAACTTACCTGGCCGAAGTGGATGGCTGCTTCGACAATCTCTAATGCGGTCAAATCGACTTCAATATAATCTGGAATTTCAGCTGGCAAACATTCGATGTTTGCTTCTTGATAGTTCTCTTCCAGTTTGGCACCAGCTTTTACAGCTTCTGAACTGCCGATGAACTTGAGAGGTACTGTCACTGAAACTTTGCGTTGCAGATCTACTTTATACAGTTCGATGTTGTAAACGAAATCTTGAGTCGAACGTCGGGCCACTTGTCTGATGATGGCATTTACAGGTGTTCCGCCCTCAGTTGATTCAAGCTCAATCATGTGTGAATAAGCAGCTGCCGGAAGGCGCTGGAATTCGCGAGCATTGATTTGCAAGCTCTCGGATGCGATACCGCGACCATAAAGAGTCGCAGGCACGTTGCCTTCACGTCTCAATTGCTTCGGGGTTTTGGCCTCGCGTTTGGCGACACCTAATTTGATTTTCTCCATAACCCGCTCAATTCCTTGTCTGACTGCTTAGAAACGACTTTGTTTTCAGTGAATATTTCACCGAAGGAAAAATGAAACTGGGGCGCAAGGATTCGAACCTCGGAATGTCTGGACCAAAACCAGATGCCTTACCACTTGGCGACGCCCCAATTTAAAACTGCAGGGCCCAAAAAGCCCGACAGCAACGGTTGATTCTATTGAAGTTCTGGGGTGGGTGTCAATCCAGATCAGCCTTCTATGCCTAAATATAAAGCACAATTGATGTTGGCAAAATTCAGGGATGGGCGCGTACGCTTGCCGCCTGGTCAATCAAAGAGCGGGCAAAGCTCAGTGACGCTTCTTCGTCGGCATTGCCGCTGGCCATGGCAGCCAGAGATCTCAGGCGCATGGCATCGTCGAGCACGCTGACCGAAACGATGGTCCGATCAGCCAGATGTTCTTTCCGTACTTCCAGATAGTTGTCAGCTACTGAAGCGACAATTGGTTGGTGGGTGATGCAAAGAATTTGCTGCAAGCGCGACAGCCTCGAAAGTTTGTCACGCACGGCGTTCAGCACGCGGCCAGAGAGACCGGTGTCAATTTCATCGAAAATAACGGTCGAAACCTGGTCGGCAGCGGCAAAAATCGTCTTGATCGCCAGCATGATGCGCGACAGCTCGCCGCCTGAGGCGATTTTGCCAAGTGGCATGGGTGGTTGGCCCGGATTAGGGGCAATTAAAAAATCGATCTTATCTACGCCGTTTGGCCCAGATTCGCTGAGCTGTTGAAAAGCGATCTCAAAGCGGCATTTTTCCATGCCCAGATCCACAAGTTCTTTTTCTACTTGAGCTGACAAAGTTTTGGCCAACTTGACGCGGCCCTTTGAAAGCTCAACTGCTTTAGCCAAAAGTTCTTTGCTCACATCAGCAATTTCTTCAGCTAAGCCTTCGGTTTCTTTAAGCGCATTTTCGAGCTTCTCAACTTCACCTGCCAGCTCTTCGTGTTTGCTGATAGCATCACTTAAATGCGGTCCATATTTGCGCTTGATGGTAGCGAGCAAATTGGCGCGGTTTTCTAAGTCAGTCAATGTTCCTGGATCGGTATCAAGTCTGTCGCCATAGCGGCGAAGCTCTGTAGAAGCCTCTTCCAGGCTGGCTAAACTGGTGCCTAAAGTCTCATAGATTGTCGCCAGGCTCGCATCAAAACGCAATGCTTTTTCAACTTCAGACATGGCCTTTTGAATCAGATCAAGGGCGCAAACTGAGCTGTCCGAATCAGATCCGGTCAATGCATCTTGAGCCGCTTCAGCTTGAGTTTTTAGTTCAATGGCATTGCTGAGAACGCTGACCTGACGCTGTAATTCTTCGTCTTCATGAGCGTCTGAAAGTTCTGCTTGTTCAAGCTCATTCAGTTGAAATTTGGCAAAGTCGAGTTTGCGCAAGCGCTCATCTTCAGACATGGTGAGCGAATCAAGCTCATCTTGCAACTGTCTTTTGCGAGCGTAAAGTGTGCGTACTTTTTCTAAAATTTTAGTGTGCGTATCAGCACCGAGGCCATCTAGCAATTCCAACTGCGATTGCGACGACATCAGCGTGCGCGCTTCGTGTTGTGCATGTACGGTGATTAGCATGGTGCGCAATTCAGCCAGCAAATTATGATTGACCAGTGTGCCGTTGATGCGAATTTTCGATCCGCTCTTACCAATCTCACGTGCCACCACAAGCTCGCACTGATCGTCGGCGTCTTCGTCTATCAGCTCTTCTTTTTTCAGCCAGGCAATCACATGAGAGCTGGCCATAAACACTGCTTCAAGATTGGCTTTGTCTGCTCCGGGGCGAATAATCGATGGCGGCACTTTGCCGCCGAGCACGGCGTTCAAAGCGTCCATCAAAATTGATTTGCCTGCACCGGTTTCGCCGGTGAGCACATTTAATCCGCGAGTCCACTCAACCTGAGTTCTTTCAATCAGGGCGAAATCTCTAATCTGTATACTTTTTAGCATGCACCGTATATGGAGACGTTATATTGCCGCTGCCCAATAGCAAGTTTTGCTTAAAAACCGCTATACGGCAACATCATAGCCCGAAATAGCAGAGCGTAAAGCCCCTTAATCAGGTAAAAACCTGCCCAGCAAATTTTTAAGCAGCCAACGAGCGTTTTTTGACTATTACACCAAAATCGCTTTCTTTAGTTATTTAGAAATCGATACCGGTGTTGCTGCAGCCTGAGGAGCGGCAGGGATAGGGTTGCGAGCTTGAATGCTGACCTGCGCAGCCACTTGCTTAGCAATTTCGATAAAGGCCAGAGCAACTGCGCCATCAGGATCTTTTGCCACAATCGGAATGCCTTCATCGCCGCCGATGCGAACGTCCGGATCAAGTGGAATTTCACCAAGGAAAGGCACTTTGTATTCGTCGGCTAATCGTCTGCCGCCACCGCGACCAAAGATTTCGTACTGTTCGCTCGAACCTTTAGGCTGGAAATAGCTCATGTTCTCAACGAAACCGAGAATCGGTACTTCCATTTGAGCAAACATGGCGAGGCCTTTGCGGCCGTCTAACAAGGCGACGTCTTGAGGGGTAGTGACAATGACGCCACCACTCAGTTGTGTCGCTTGCACCATGGTCAATTGTGCGTCACCGGTGCCGGGTGGCATGTCGACGATTAAATAATCGAGTTCGCCCCAATCAACGTCGCGCAAAAATTGTTTGATTGCTTTGTCGAGCATTGGTCCACGCCAGATTAGCGGCGTGTCTTGCGATACGAAAAATGCCATTGAAATACATTTGACGCCATGATTTTCAGCAGGCACAATGCGATCGTTTTTGGCTTTTGGTTGATAAGATTCAACGCCCATCATCAGTGGAATATTTGGGCCGGTAATATCGGCATCAAGCAGACCGACATTGGCGCCAAGTTTAGCCAGTGCTACAGCCAGGTTGCATGAGACTGTTGATTTGCCCACGCCACCTTTTCCGGATGTGACTGCAATAATTTGTCTGATGCCGTTAATGGGCTCTTTGCCTGTTTTGCGTTGACCGGCTACTTGCGCGGTCGATTCCATCTCAACTGTTTCGACGCCGGGCAATGCCAATACTGCGTCTTTGCATTCTTGCTCGAGGCGCTCTTTCACCGGGCAGGCGGGTGTGGTGAGAGTGAGTTTGAAAAATACTTTTGTTCCGTTGATTTTGACATCGGAGATCATGCCGAGAGTGACCACGTCGATGTTTAAATCAGGGTCCATTACCGTGCTGAGAGCTTTTCTAATTTGCTCTTCTGAGAGCTTGTCTTTTTTGACACCAAACATTGAATAACCTGCTTGAGGAGCGCTGAGCAAGCCTATCAGCTTACACAGACATAATAACGGCTCTCAGTGCACATCGGCCTTAAACTAATAAATTATTGAGGCTTTGTGGCGCTAAGTTCTCTTAAGTCTTCAGTCGGCACTTTCTTTAGCGAGGCCGGAAGAGCCACTATGGCGTGCTCTACGCGGGTTGTGGGATGATCGGGCCCAAGCCTTTGACTAAGCTTATCTAGAGATAATTTAATCGGCTCTTGAGAGCCCTGCCCTAAGAGCGAATTGGCTACAGCAAGGTTGACGGCTGAAACAAAACAGTCAGGGTGATTGGCACTAAGTAACTGCTGCCTGATTTTAAGCGCCTGGGCAAAGCATTCTCTGGCTTTTTGGGGCTGGTCCATTTGCAAATAGCACAGCCCTTGAGTATCAAGCGTGATGGCAAGATCGGGATGGACAGGGGGAAGTGTGCTGCGCTGAATACTGAGCGTGTTATTTATATATCGCTGGGCCTCATCATAATTTTGCAGGCGCCTTTGCAGGTCACCGAGGCCCATGAGGGTTTTAGCGGTAAGCGGATGATTAGGACCGAAGGTTTTCAGACGAATTTTTAGTGCTCGCTCATAAAGGGTGCGCGCTTCGCCGTAGCCCCCCTGCTCACGATAGAGACCGGCCAGGTTGTTTAAATCCATGGCAGTATCTGGATGTTCATCACCAAGTGCACTTAAATCGAGTCGCAGTGCCCGCTGGTAATATTTTTCGGCTTTGCCGTTTTGTCCAAGGTCGCGGTAAAGACCACCGAGATTGGCCAGCAGATAGGCGTTGCCCACATCGTTACGGGTCAATTTCTTCTCGCTAATGGCCAGCGCTTTCAGGTACAACTGCTCTGCTTCCTGATAGCGGCCCTGGTCGCGGCGCAATTTCGCCAGACCGTTTACAGTGCTGGCGTACTGAATCGAGTCTGGCTGTCTGATTTGTTTATCCCAGAGCTCAAGGCTTTTGAGATATGTTTTTTCAGACTGCTGATAGTTGCCCTCTTCACGCTGCAGCATCGCCAGATTATTCAGTGCCACAGCCGGTTCCGGCCGGCTGGCAGCAAAACTCAACCGTGCTGCTTCCGCCGCTTTCTCGTAGTAAGGTGCGGCTTCTTTATAGCGGCCTTGAATGCGGTAGAGCTCGGCCAAATTATTCATCGCCCGGGCTGTACGTTTGTCAATTTGCCAGCCTGTGCCGAAAGTCTGGCAAACTACATAGGCCTGCTCAAAAGACTGCAGCGCCTTGTCGTAATGACCGAGCTTGAAAGCTTCTTCACCGGCGCCGATGGCGGCATAATAAGGCATGCTCTGAAATGCCAGAAGTAGTGCCCAGGCGAAAGTGCAGCCGTAGAGGCCGCGCCTGAACCATTTGAGCTTGGCGTTGTCGATTACCTTTTCTTTAAAAGTCTTCTGCCAGGCTTTGATTTTGGCCAATTTTTCTTTCATGCCGCTAACTTAGCTTTGAGGCCGCAGGGGGAAGTCAAGCGGGTTTTGGATAGTATGGTTTGCCTGGGAAAACCCATGGCAGTCTCAAAACTCTAACGGGTAGCTAAAATACTGAGCAACAGCGCTTCGAAGGCTTCTTTATTAATGGCGCTGGCCACCTGTACTTTCCGCCCTGAAAATAATGAGGGGCCGGTGCGACCGGTATTTTTGCCCGATGTAGAAACATCGATTTTCACTTCTTTATAGGTGAACAAAGATGGTTCGATGGCGGCGGCGGCAGTGATGGTATCCCAGAAATAATAGTCGAACCCTTTAACGAGGCTCCAGAGTTTGAAGGCCAGCGCTGATGCCCGTGAATTTTCTGATTGCGCTTCTAAGCGGCCAAGAAAATCTTTAGTGACAGGAAGGTCGTTGGTTAAGTCGAGAGTAACTAATTTGATCGGAATTTTGCTGTCGAGAATTTGTTTGAAAGCCATCGGATCGGCGTAGACGTTCCATTCGGCCGAGCCGTCAGTGCCTTCTTCTTCCACGTTGCCTTTGCAATTGACGGCGCCGCCCATAATGATGAATTCAAGAATTTTTTCTTTTAATTCCGGTTGCGCCGTAAGCAGTTTTGCCATGTTTGTCAGCGGGCCGGTCACAACTACAGTGAACGGTTCTTTTGTATTGGAGAGACAATCGGCGAACATCGATTCGATGGTGCGCGAGCGTCCGGCTTGATATTGTTTTTTGAGATAATTGTCGCGGAAGAGCGGCAGTTCATTGATGATATAGCTTTCTCTGCGCCAGTTTTCCGGAAACGGATTAGGCATGTCTTCTTCAGAAAATGCTATTTCAGGACCGTCAATATCGAGGTAAGTTGCTATTTTTTGCGTTGCTTCATAAATCTGCGCTGCATAGCAGTCACCATTGGTGATACCAACGGCTTGCAGGTCGATCTCGGGGCTGAGCCAGAGCAAAATGCAACTGAGCAAATCATCGACGTGTCCGTCGTGATCGTGAATGATAGGTTTAGCCATTAGCCCAGTTTACTGTCCTGACAAGTTTTAGAGAATGCCCAAATCCATCTTGGCTTCTTCGCTTGCCATGGTCTTTGGATCCCAGCGGGGTATCCAAACCAGCTGTACGTTTACTTCTTCGGCCCAGGGCAACTTTTTGGCGGCCGCGTGGCACTGACCCTGAAGAACGGCGCCCACTGGGCATCCAGGGCTGGTCAGAGTCATTTTGATTTTAACGTTATTGTCTTCCACTTTTACTTCATAAATGAGGCCGAGATCGACAATATTGATACCCAGCTCCGGATCAACAATCTGGCGCAGATTTTCCATCACCAGGTCTTCTTGCAACGATGTCATCATAAGATTCGCCTCTTTCCTTTGTACTCAAGTTGTACTCAAGTTGTACTTAAGTGATTATTTTGCCTGTGCTTGCCTGGCTGTTTCAATGCCTTCGAGCAGTGTGTTCCACGGCAAAAGGGCACACTTGATGCGCACGGGATATTTTTTTACACCGCGCAGAGCTTCCAGTTCTTCAAGTTCGTCTTCAAAGACGGTTTCATCTTCTTTGGTCAACATCATGGTTTTAAAATCTTCAATGATTTTTTGAGCGCGTTCAACGCTCTGACCAAGAATAGCTTCAGACATCATTGATCCTGAGGCGGTGTTGATGGAACACCCGTGGGCAGTAAGTTTAACGTCTTCAATCAAACCGGAGGGAGTGAGTTTTAAATAAAGAGTAAGTTCGTCGCCGCAAAGTGGATTGACACCTTCTACGGTGGCACTGGCGTTGTCTATGCTGCCGTTGTTGCGCGGATTATGATAGTGGTCCAGGATTGTTTCCCGGTATAAATCATCTGCAAGCGACATGGCCCATTACCTTTTCTGCTTCCTTGAGAGCGGCCAACAGCATGTCGACTTCTTCAAGGGTGTTGTAAATGTAAAAGCTGGCTCGGGCCGTGCCCATCACTTTCAAATCTTTCATCAAAGGTTGGCAGCAGTGGTGCCCGGCTCTAATAGCTACGCCATTGTCACTGAGTATCTGACCGAGATCGTGAGGGTGCAGACCGTTGATATTGAATGAAACAACCCCACCGCGCTTGGTGGCATCGAGTGGGCCGTAAATGACAATGTCTTTGATTTCAGAAAGCTTTTGCATGGCGTAGCGAGTGATCTCGATTTCGTGAGCACGCACTTTATCCATGCCGATATTCTTCAAATAATCCACGGCCACGCCGCTGGCAATGACGTCGGCCACGTTTGGTGTTCCGGCTTCGAACTTCCAGGGCAGTTCGTTGAATCTGGTTTTGTCACGGTGCACAGAGCTAATCATGTCTCCGCCGAACATAAATGGTGGCATAGCTTCAAGCAAGGCTTTTTTGCCCCAGAGAATTCCTACCCCGGTGGGTCCTAACATCTTGTGCAGCGAGAAGGCATAAAAATCGCATTCAAGGTCGGCAACTGAAGTTTTTAAATGGGGAATGCCTTGAGCGCCGTCAACGAGAATGACGGCATTATTTTTGTGCGCCAGTTGTGCCAGTTCTTTAACCGGATTAATCGTGCCAAAGACGTTAGACATCTGAGTTATAGCTACCAGTCTGGTTTTAGGCCCAATCAGTTGAGCCGCTGTTTCCATATTGATTTGTCCATCTTCGGTCAAATCTAAATAAACCAGTTTGGCTTCGCGCTCGGCAGCGAGCTGTTGCCATGGCACCAGATTAGAGTGATGCTCCATTGGTGACAAAACAATTTCATCGCCCGGCAAGACATTTTGTTTGCCCCAGCTGTATGCCACCAGATTGATGGCCTCAGTGGTGTTGCGGGTGAAAATAATTTCGCAGGTTTCGCGCGCGTCAATAAATTCGCGCACGGTTTCTCTAACAGCTTCATAGGCCGCTGTGGCTTCTTCTGAAAGAGTGTGAATGCCGCGGTGTACGTTGGCATTGTATTGCTCGTAATAATTGGTGATTGCTTTTATTACTTGCGAAGGCTTTTGCGATGTGGCGGCACTATCCAAATAGACCAGACGCTTGCCTTCGATGACACGGTCAAGAATAGGAAAATCTTTGCGGATTTTTTCTACATCGAAATCAATACTGCTGCTCATAAACTTCTCTTCTATACACTGACAAAAATTTCGTCTGCTCTAACTTCTACTGCATACGTAGGAACGCCTAAAACCGCCGGCAGGCACAATGCTTTTCCGGTGCGCACATCAAAGCGAGCGCCATGGCGGGGGCATTCTATCTGGCAATCAACTAATTCGCCTTCACCCAGCGGTCCGCCGTCGTGCGTGCAAATGTCGGCAATGGCATAGAACTTGTCTTCGACATGACAAAGGGCGATGCGTACTTCACCTACGTTGAATACTTTAGCGGTGCCTTCTTGAACGTCATTTATCTGGGCAACTTTTATAAAACTCATGGGACGAAACTCATTTATAGATTTTTTCCGCCACCAGATCTCCGACCCAGTCTGCGGCTCCCTTAATTTCAATGCCATCGAGAATTTGCACGAAGAATCCACGAACGATCAGTTCTTCGGCTTCTTTCAAGTTCAGTCCACGGCAATTGAGATAGAACAGTTGTTCTTTGTCTACTGGGCCGACAGTGGCTCCGTGCGAGCACTTCACGTCATCGGCGAGAATCTCTAAACGAGGAATGGAATCGGCTCTGGCTTCTGTGCCGAGCAGCAAGTTTTTGTTTGATTGGAATGCCGCTGTGCGCTGGGCAATCTTATCGACAACAACAATGCCTTGATAAACAGAAGACGAAGTGTCTTTGAGAGCGACTCTGAAGTTGATATTAGATGTGGTATCAGGGCAGGTGTGCTTTTGAATAGTGTTATATGAGTAATGCTCAGAGCCGTCACCCAGCACCACGCCGCGAATATCGCTGCTGGCGCCCTGTTCTACCATCACTGTCTCGATTACAGATTTGATTTGTTTGCCGCCCAGGCCGGCTGTGGTCAAGTTCAATACACCGTCACGATGAAGATGTGTGCGAACGCGGTTAACGGCAAAGACTTGCTTCGACAATTTGTCTACAGTCATCACGGTCACTTTAGCGCCTGCACCCACTGTAATTTCAAAAATCGAATTAGATAGTGTGGTGCCGTTAACATCGGTATTGTCGGAAGCGTCGGAGAAGATACTGACCAGCGTTACCTGGCTATTAGCTTCTGTGGCAACAAAGACACGAGGGAAAACAGCGTGATTGGTTTTTCCCACGGGTAAATTTACAGCGCTGACAAACGGTGCTTCGATCACTACATTTTTAGGTACATATAGAAGCAATCCACTATTGAACAAAGCCTTGTTCATTAATGTGAATTTGTCATCGTCACTGCTGGCGGTGCCCTGTTCAAATATCTTCTTGACCAGCTCAGGATGCTTTTCAATTGCCTCGATTAAAGGCATGAAGATAACGCCCTGCTTGGCCAGATCGGTATTAACGCTCGAGAATTGCGACTGGCTGACGCTGTAATCGTCGACGAAAATACCGGCCGGTTCGCCCAGCTTTTCTATTGCTGATTGCACCAGTTCCATGGTTGGAGCTTTGGCCGCTTTGTTGGTGAGGGGATCGGTTGTGATGAAAGTGGAAAGATCGATGTTGTCGATTTCGGTTTTGCGCCAGTCGTCGTCACGCGCCGTTGGCATGGGGCTTTGCAAATAGATTTCCCATGCCGCCAGTCTTGCGTCTTTGAGCCAGGTGGGCTCGCCATTGCGCTGAGCCAGGTCTGCGACCCGTTCTTTCGCTATGGTGTTGGCTAATTTCGACTCCGCCATGACAATACGTCTCCAAATTAATAGTTAACCGACAGAACCTTCCATTTCCAGTTGAATCAAGCGATTGAGTTCAACGGCATATTCAAGCGGCAATTCTTTTGTGAAAGGCTCGAAGAAACCATTGACGATCATGGCTGTGGCTTCATCTTGATTAAGGCCGCGGCTCATCAGGTAGAAGAGTTGCTCTTCGCCCACTTTTGAAACCGTTGCTTCGTGCTCTATGTTGACGTCTTTTTCGTCAATTTCCATGGTCGGATATGTATCCGATCTCGACTTGTCGTCAAGCAACAGCGCGTCGCATTTAACCGACGATTTAACGCCGGTGGCTTTTGGATAAACCTTGATCAAACCGCGATACGAAGTGCGTCCGCCATTTTTGCAAATAGACTTGGACACAATCATTGATGTCGTATTTGGTGCGGCGTGAATTATTTTGGCGCCGGCATCCTGGTGCTGATCTTCTCCGGCAAATGCGATAGAGAGAACTTCACCGTGAGCGCGTTCGCCCACCAGATAGATGGCCGGATACTTCATGGTCAGCTTGGAGCCGAGGTTTCCGTCTACCCATTCAACTTTGGCGTCCTCGTGCGCTACAGCCCGTTTGGTGACGAGGTTGTAGACGTTCTTCGACCAGTTTTGAATGGTGGTATAGCGAATGTGAGCACCCGGTTTGGCAATCAATTCAACTACAGCAGAGTGCAGTGAATCGCTTGAATAAGTCGGAGCGGTACAACCTTCAATATAGTGAACGTAAGATCCGGGCTCAGCAATAATCAGTGTGCGCTCGAATTGGCCCATGTTTTCTGCGTTGATGCGGAAATAAGCTTGCAATGGAATTTCAATTCTTACGCCTGGTGGCACCCAGATGAAACTTCCGCCCGACCAGACGGCCGAGTTCAGTGCTGAGAATTTATTGTCGGCTGTAGGAATCACTGTGGCGAAATGCTCGCGCACAATGTCTTCGTGCAGGCGCAATCCTGAGTCCATGTCGAGGAAGAGCACGCCTTGTTTTTCGAGGTCTTCGCGAATGGAGTGATAGACCACTTCCGATTCGTATTGCGCTGTAACGCCGGCCAAGAATTTACGCTCGGCTTCGGGAATGCCCAGGCGATCGAATGTGTTTTTGATTCCTTCCGGAACATCATCCCAATCGGTTTCTTGTTTTTCCGAAGGCTTGATGTAATAGAAGATATTTTCAAAATCGATATTGTTCAGTAAATTGCAATTGCCCCAGGTAGGCATGGGTTTCTTATTGAAAATGTCGAGAGCGCGCAAACGGAATTTGAGCATCCATTCGGGCTCATTTTTCATGGACGAAATCTTTTCTACAATTTCGCGAGTGAGGCCGCGGCCCGATTTGAAAATATAGTCTTCTTTGTCTGAGAAGCCATATTTGTAATCGTTCCCGATCCCTTCAAGACCCGAATTCTTCGGGGAGCTTGTTGACGCGTTTTCCGGCAACCCATTATTCAGGGCTGGTGCTAATTCTGCCGACATACTTGCCTCCTTGACCATTGTTATTTAGCGCCGACTGGTGTGGCCGCTGCTGAACTTGAATTTGCTTTAGCCTGGGCGCTGGCGCTCTCATCGACTGATTCTTGTGTAACCCACTCGTATCCGCGGTCTTCCAGCTCGAGAGCCAGTTCTTTACCGCCTGAAGCAACAATTTTGCCGTCCTGGAAAACGTGCACGAATTGCGGCTGAACATAATTGAGCATGCGCTGATAGTGAGTGATTAGAAGCACTGCAGTGTCAGCTTGAGCCATAACATTTATGCCTTCCGAAACTGTTTTCAAAGCATCGATATCGAGGCCCGAATCGGTTTCATCGAGGATAGCCAGCAATGGCTTGAGCATGGAAAGTTGAAGAATCTCGAGGCGTTTCTTTTCGCCGCCGGAGAATCCGTCATTAACGTAGCGCGAGAGAAACTCGTCTTTGACGCCCAGTTTTGCCATCAAAGCCTTGAGCTCCAGTCTGAATTCTTTCACTGGAATGTCGCGGCCGCGCACGGCATTGACCGTTTTGCGCAGGAAGTTTGAAACGGAAACGCCAGGAATCGCCACAGGGTATTGGAAAGCAAGCGCCATACCAAGTTTTGCTCTCTGGTCAGGGCTCATTTCGCCTACTTCCTGACCTTTATAGAGCATTTTGCCCGAAGTCACTTTGTAGCGCGGGTGGCCCATCAGAGCGTACGACAGGGTCGATTTGCCTGAACCGTTGCGACCCATAATGGCGTGGATTTCGCCGGCATTGATAGTGAGGTTGACGCCTTTTAGAATCTCTTTGTCTTCGACCGACACGTGCAGGTCGACGATTTGGAGCAATGGGGCGACTTTCTCAGAAGTATTTTCTGCGGTCGATTTACTGGTGTTCTTGGAAGTCATCTTCCGGCTTGCCTCATACTGGTGGTTTCGGACTTTAGATATCGATTAAGTGTAATTGCTTGGCTTGGGAACTTGCCTTAAAGCTTTCCAACCTTCGCGACCTGGCACTTTATAGATAATATAGTATCAAAAATCTGTTAAGGTTGCCCGTATATTTATAATCCCTTTGTCAATAGGCCAGCATTTGGGGTTTCAAGCATCTCCGGCCTTAATAATTTCCCAGGTCAGGAGCTCCAGGAAGCGTTGAAAAATGCAGACTGGGCATTTCCCCTATAGTAGATTTTGCCAAGTTGGGTCAGAATGGGAAAAGTGGTGAGAGCCGTGCCGGGCCCAAGAGCGCTTCCCCGTTAGGCGAAACTCAGACGCAACAAGGTAACCTGATAAAACCTGGCTCACCCAGCCAAAATTCATGATTTTCCTCAACTCCTTTAACGAAACTGCAATAAATGATCACAAAGCCACTGGGCGAAATTCCCGAAAAAACTCAAGAAGCAATCGTCATGCACCTGAAAAGGCAGGGCGAATTGACCGTGGCCGATCTTTGCACTCACCTGAGCATTACTTCTATGGCAGTGCGCAGGCATCTAACCGTTCTGCAAAAAGACGGTTTAATTGAATCTCGCATCGAGCGACAGACTCGCGGCCGCCCAACTTACAAATACAAGTTGACCGACAAAGCCGAATCGCTTTTCCCTTCCGGTGGATCAACTCTTGCTGTGGATTTGCTTGACGCAGTCTACGAACAGGCCGGTCACAAAGGTGTGATGGATCTGCTGACCATAAGAAATAAAAAACGCATTGAGCGTTTGCGCACAAGGGTGGAAGGAAAAAATCTTGCCGGCCGAGTTGAAGCAGTGGCAAAAATCTTTTCCGAAGATGGTTACATGACTGAGTGGGAAAGCCTGCCGGACGGTAATTTCATTATCTATCAAAGGCATTGTGCCGTGCATGATTTAGCTAATCAGTTTCGTCAATTGTGTTTGATGGAACCACAGATGATGCAAGCTCTGCTCGATGTAAAAGTGACGCGCGAAAAATATATTCTGCGCAATGATCCGCTCTGCGCCTATGTTGTGCACGCTGGTGAGAAGCCCGAAGAATTTGCCGCTGATTTTTCGGCTGAGCCAACAGAATAGCCCAAAGGTGATTGTGTTTTTTTTGAAGATTTTGCCACAGGACGAAGTCTCCGAAAGCTAATTAAATGCTGCGTCTGCTGCTAATTAGTTTGATTTCGCGCCTGTTCGATATCGGTGTGCGAAAAATCACTGCCAACAAATAACAATGGCTCCTTTCGTTCTTTAGCCAGAGCATAAGAGAAGCAGTCGCCAAAGTTCAATTTTGCTGTATGGCCACTGCCTTTACCGAAATCTCGATAAGCTTCGCGGGCAAGCTGTGCCTGAGAAGCTGTCACTGCCTCAATAACAATATTTGCCTCTTGAATAAATTGATCGAATCGTCTGCTAATTACTGCATCTTTCGAACAATCTAGCACCACTGCAGATTCGACAAATGTCACCGCAGAAATCCGACGCACTGACGCTTTTTCAATTGCGATGGCACATGAGAGACCCTCACTCTCATTTCGCAGTATGGCTATAAGGGCGGAAGAATCAATGATCATTGCGGTAGTCCATCATCTCCGTATAACAACTCTGCATGATCGATGGTGCGATGCTCCCGCGCTAAACGACTTTCAACATCTCTGCCTATTGCCATCAACCGTTCGCTCAAACTCTTAGATTTAGTGTTTTGTACTCGCTCGAGTCGCTCGCGAAGCGCTTCAGTTACGGCGGCTGTCAGGCTTTCGCCCGTCAAAGCGACGAGCTCAAGCGCCAATTTGTGCGCCTCGTCGTTTTTTATATTCATGCTCATGGCAGAAGCTCCAGAGATTCAGGAAAATTACCTTTTTCTAGTTTTCTACCATTCTACCATGCTTGGTTGAGTATCTACCTTGATGCAGCCGGTTTGTTCAACTCCCCATCACTCACCTTCAATTATTTGGTCGATTTGGTCAAGCTGATTAATGTGAATGGAAGCTTTTTTAAGTCTATAAATACGTAAGTTACAAGACCAGATTGCTTAGATTAGTAATCGTTGACTGGGTCGGCTGCGGCGATATGATTGTTAGGTGTCTCGCAAGAAGCGAATCCCTACTGACGTTCGACCATGCACCCTATAGCGCAAAATGCTACGAAACGTATACAAGGTATATCGATCTTTTCTGAAGATCGTCCTGGTTCGCTGATCCTTGAGATCGGTGATTGCTACGTTTTGACTTTCGATCGCTCCTTATTGGCTCTTGATCATTTTCTATTTAATGATTTGACGTCAGCGGATTTTCACTTTCTCTTCCCAACTCAAACAGTGTTGTTAAAACTGCAAGCGGCGAAAGAGCTAGAAGTCACTGCTGATCATAATAATCTGGCTCTGGTTAAAAAAGGACTAAACAAGTGGTCGTCAATCCTCACCGATCAGCTGACCTTGCGGGTTGCCGGCTTCGAACCGCTGACCTATGAACTAATTTGTGAGCCTGAAGTGGCGTCAAGAAATGCAGCGCCTGATGACTCGATGGCACCTCATATGGTGCAACCAGGGTGGCATGCTGTCCTCGAATCGTTGCGTCAGGCAAAATATGCTGCGCAAGAAGCATTCGCCTTCCATGAAGAGGCTTGTCACCTTAGTCTTTGCCAGCCTTTAGACAAACTTATATCTCTATCTTACCTGCCCGATTTTGTGCCCTACCCGCACCAGGTGCAAGCTGTAAAGGCAGTAATCAGTAAATTCAGAGGGCGAGCGCTGCTTTGCGACGAAGTCGGACTGGGCAAAACGATTGAAGCTTGTTTGGTTTTGCTTGAATATCTGCAGCGTGATCTCGTCAAATCTGTTCTCATATTATCTCCACCGTCGCTCACGGGCCAGTGGCAGGAGGAGTTGCGTAAGAAGTTCGGACTGGACTTTGTCATCAATGATGAAGAGCGTTTTGGCGGTTGGGATAAGCACCAATTTGTGGTGGCTTCACTTGCCACCGCTAAACTCTCTCCCAACCGCGAGGCATTGTCAGCGCGCGAGTTTGATTTAGTTATTGTTGACGAGGCGCACCATCTTCGCAATCGCGCCACCAAAGCCTGGCAACTGGTTAGCGGCTTGAAGAAGCGCTATATTATGTTGCTTACCGCCACGCCGATGCAAAACGGTTTGAGTGATATATACAGTCTTGTCACTTTGCTTAAACCCGGCCATTTAAAAACCTACGGAGAATTTCGCCAGCAATTTGTCACAAAGGGCGAGGAATTCAAGCCCAAAAACCTAGATCAACTGCGGGGTTTGCTCCAGGGAGTGATGGTGCGAAATAAGCGCAGTCACACCAACATCATTTTGTCTAAACGTTTTGCCCGGACCATCGAGCTAGATCTTCATCCGCAAGAAGCGGCCTATTACGACCGTATAACTGCTCTGGTTCGTCGGGGGGCCATGCACTCCACTGCTGGTGGCAAGACAATCGTTGATGCGTTTACTCTGCAACTGCTTCAGCTTGAGGCTGGCAGCAGTGTGCCGGCAACGTTGCCTCTACTTGCTAAGTTGTCTTTGCGAGATTTACCCGCATCCTATCTTGCCGAGGTTCTTTCAATACTTGCGGCCGGACGCTCGCTGGCAGAAACGTACAGCGCTTTCAGTCGTAAGGCCTCTGCCCTTCTAGATATATTGCGAGGCTTCGGAGATAAGGTTATTGTCTTTACCCGTTTTCAAGAAACCCTTATTTTCTTGCAGCAATATTTGAATCGAAATAGTGTAAGCACTGCCGTTTTCCACGGTGGCATGCTGCGCAGTGAAAAAGAAGCAGCAATTCAGCGCTTCAAGGATGAATCTTCCTGCCAGGTATTGATTTCTTCTGAATCAGGTGGAGAAGGGCGCAATTTGCAGTTCTGCCATGGTCTGGTCAATTACGATTTGCCCTGGAATCCTATGAAAATTGAGCAAAGAATTGGTCGCATTCATAGATTAGGTCAGGAGAAAGATGTCCAGATATTCAACCTTGCCGCTCGCAATACAGCCGAATCATATGTACTTGAGTTGCTTGATAAAAAAATCAATTTGTTTGAACTGGTAGTGGGCGAAGTCGATATGATTTTGGGCAATCTAGAAGAAGAAAAAGATTTTGAAGAGATGATCTTCAACATCTGGACTCAAAGCAGCAATGATGTTGAAGTTGCTCGCCGATTAGAAGAACTTGGACGCAAACTAGCCGACGCTAAGGCGCAATATCTTCGCAGCCAAGAATTCGATGATCGTGTCTTTGGTGACGCTCTACTGACGTCGTAATTGAGGCTTTTATGACCTATCCCCACCACATAGAGAGGTTCATCACCGGCTATCTGAGCAGTCAGGGAGCCCTTTGTGACAAGCCTTCTTACGGCATTGTCGAAGTGCTGGCCGAAAACAAATCAGACTGGGCTGGAAGCGAACATTTGATACTCGGTTTTGATTATGAAGCTGCTCAAGAGTATCCGGGTGCGCAATTTATATCGTACGGAAGTTCCGTATACGGCAAGGTGGTTGAGGCGGCGCTCAACAAGCATAGCTGCACCTTGCGTTACGTGCCACCGGCTACCGAACCCCCAGGTGAGCTGGCGAAAAAACTGGCATTCAAGCTTTCTCTCGCTGCAGGTCACATTGAAATTGTACGCACCAAACTTTACCTAGCGCGCTGCATGCGTTTCCAGTTTAAAATAAGCTATCTTGGCGAACAGCGGGAGGAACGTATTGCAAGCATATGGCTCGATGGCCAAAGCGGCAATCAGATCGCGTACGAAGACTTGCCTCACATATTCTTTGACTCTACGCGCCAGAGACTCTTGCCTGAGCTGTCACTTGAGCCTCTAAGTAAGTTGTTTTCATCGGCTCTTGAGGCGCTTGCCCCGCAGATACAGGCTCGCAAGAAAGATCTTGAGCTGGCCAGTAACTCCTTTCTTAAACAAGACACAGCGACTACTGAATCATATTTTGGCTCTTTAATAGAAGACGCCCAGTTAAGGATAACAAAAGCGCGTCTGTCAAACGATCAGAAAACTCTGGCCGATGCGCAGGGCAAGCTTGAAAATATCGAGCACCAGAGGCGTCACCACTTAGCAGACGTTGATGCAAGGCATCGAGTTGGGCACGAGACGACACTACTGAGCGTCACCTGTTACGTTGTTCCACGCTGGTGTGTCACCTACAGAGACAAGCGTTCTCAAGCCTCGACAGAGCCAAGAATAATTTGGTGGGATCAACTTCTCAAGAATTTTTTGTAAGTAAGATTTCGCGGGAGCTAGTTAAGCTATGAGTTTCAGTAATTCACTGACACAACAATCGGCAGCTTCGCCCACGGCAGAGGCGATAAGCGGTTCTGTCGAGCGAGTTACTTTTCACAGCGAGGAAAGCGGTTTTTGCGTCTTACGCGTTAAAGTGCGAGGGCACAAAGATTTTGTCACCGTCACCGGCAGTGCGGCAGCAATAGCGCCAGGTGAATTCATAGAGTGTCAGGGTAACTGGCTCAATGACAAGAATTACGGACTGCAATTTAAGTCTCACCGATTGGTGGTGGTTCCTCCGACGACCCTCGAAGGCATTGAGAAATATCTGGGTTCGGGAATGATCAAAGGCATCGGCCAGCACTTTGCCAAAAAGCTTGTCAAAGCCTTTGGTGAGAGTGTCTTTGACGTAATTGAAGAAACTCCAGACAGACTGCTCGAACTATCGGGGATTGGCGCAAAGCGCAAGGATCGCGTTGTCAGCGCCTGGGCTGAACAGAAGGTAATAAGAGAAATAATGGTTTTTCTTCAGTCTTATGGAGTAGGAACTTCAAGAGCCGTACGTATCTATAAAACATACGGAAACGAAGCTGTGGCCAAAGTTTCTGAAAATCCTTATAGACTGGCCCTGGATATCCACGGAATTGGCTTCAAGACTGCTGACACTATTGCACAGAAGCTAGGCATTCCAAAAGATTCATTGATTCGGGCGCAGGCCGGTGTCAGGCATGTTCTCCAGGAATTGTCAGGCGTAGGACATTGTGCCAGTCAGCGCGAGAAACTTGTGGAGTCATCGAGCCAACTTCTTGAAATATCTCCCGAGCTGGCAAGCACCGCCATTGATACCGAAGTAAAAGTAGGAAATCTCGTAGAAGAAATTATCGATCAACGCCAGGTGGTCTATTTAACGCCGCTGCACAAAGCGGAGTTAGGGGTGGCAGCCGGTCTTACCAGGCTGGCTAATTTAAAACGAGAGGGAGACCCTGTTCCGTGGTCATACATTGACGCTGACAAAGCGATTCCGTGGGTGGAAGACAAAGCCAAAATACAGCTCTCTGACTCTCAGAAGCAAGCGGTTATTCTTGCTTTACAAAACAAAGTGCTGGTAATCACGGGAGGCCCGGGAGTAGGAAAAACTACACTCGTCAATAGCATACTGCGAATAATCGCAGCCAAACAAGCCGATATTTTATTATGCGCTCCAACAGGGCGGGCGGCAAAGCGACTCTCCGAGTCGACCGGTCTTGAGGCAAAAACAATTCACCGCTTACTTGAGTTTGATCCTAAAGCGTTTGGCTTTAAGCGCAACCGAGAAAATACACTTAAGGCAGATGTAATCGTTGTCGATGAAGCTTCGATGATCGATATCGTTTTGATGAATCAGTTGCTAAAAGCCGTTCCAGATTCAGCAGTTTTGCTTTTGGTTGGAGATGTTGACCAGCTGCCATCGGTCGGTCCAGGGGCGATACTGTCAGACATCATCGCTTCAGAAGTGATACCAGTTGTCAGGCTAACTGAGATATTCAGGCAAGCAGCAACTTCCAAGATTATTGTTAACGCTCACAGAATCAATCAAGGCAAAATGCCAGCTCAGGCCGGCAAGCAAGAAGCCCTATCTGATTTCTATTTTGTGCCAGCTGACACGCCGGAAGAGATTAGCGAGAAAGTTTTGCAAATCGTCTGCGAACGCATTCCAAAGCGTTTCGGATTGGATGCCATTAAGGACGTGCAGGTATTGACGCCTATGCACCGGGGCGGCCTGGGTAGTCGCTCAATGAATATAGAACTGCAGAAACGCTTGAACAGCAATAGCGGACCGCAGGTAACGAAATTTGGCTGGAGTTATGGTGCCGGTGACAAGGTGCTTCAGACGGTCAATAATTACGACAAAGAAGTTTTCAACGGTGACATAGGCACCATATCTAGTATCGACCTGGAAGAATCTGAGATTGTGATTGAGTTTGACGGCCGCGAGGTCAAATATGAAGTCAGTGAACTTGATGAAATCTCGCTTGCCTATGCCACTTCCATCCACAAATCTCAGGGGTCGGAGTATCCGGCCGTGGTAATTCCGCTTGCGACTCAGCATTTCATGATGCTAGAGCGCAACCTTCTCTACACAGCCGTGACCAGGGGGAAAAAACTAGTGGTCATAGTCGGTCAGCCAAAAGCGCTGGCAATGGCAGTTAAGAACCAGAAATCTACGCAGCGACTGACAGCTTTAGCACATCGGCTGCGTGTTGACGCGGATGCAGTCATCTTATGACATTGCCCAGACACGCAAGCGTGAGAAGCAAATAAAAGTGAATCGCATTCCAACTCAGGCTGCAGGGAGTTAATTTTGGCGGTCGCCTTGAATTAACTCTTATCTGTTTGCTTTTTCTGGCTTCTCTGTATCAGTGAATCGCCGTCAATTCCAATTTTCGCGCGGTGGGCCTACGTCTTGATATGCATGCTATATCAAGGCTTAGGCGTCTTGATCAACCCAGTGAGATGCTGCATGCTCTGTCAGTGAAATCGGTGCAATCGTGAATTGCGCAGCAGGCATAATATGCAGTCACTCGATCTTATCCAGATCGCAGCGCGGTAGAGGTCATTGAACATGAACATGAATACAAATAGCGAAGATCTTTATGAAAATTTGTCGGCAGAGCAACTTGATGTAGCGATGCAATTTACCCTTGATCCAACAATGAAAAAACGGCGTCAAGGAGAGTTGTCAATTCGGGTTATGAATTACGCTGTATCTAGCCAGTCCGTTCACGCTGATGCTGACATCAATTCATTTCTAGAAGAGCTGATCAATACGATCGCTGAATCAGGCTCGCTTACAGGCCGCTTATCTTCGAGCCCAGGCGACAAAGCTTTTGATATTATTTTTGAAGCCTGGAGAGCATCTCCGTCCGAAAAAATTGATTTGGCAAAAAAGGCTCTTGAAATAGATAAGGATTGCGCCGATGCCTACATTTTGCTGGCTGAAGAAGCTGCCAGTTCTGCCAAGGAACGCTGCGCCTATTATCTTGAGGCTTTGCTTGCCAGCGAAAGACAGCTTGGTTTTGAATGTTTTAAGTACAACAGCGGAGAGTTCTGTCAAATCGTAAAGACAAGGCCGCACATGAGGGCCAAAGCCGGCCTGGCCGAAAGTTTAATGGGGCTGGGTGACAGACTGCGGTCTGTAGAACAATACAAGCAAATATTGAGACTCAATCCAATAGACAATCAAGCTGCGCGCTATCAGTTATTTAATTTGCTTGTGCTCGATAGGGAGGAGCACTGGTATCTTGCCGAATTATTTGAAAGATACAATAGCGATCGCATGGCCCATTATTTATACACTCGGGCGCTTTGGCTTTATGCAAGAAACAAAACAGCCCCAGCTAATTTTGCCCTTCGCACTGCCTATGCGCGGAACCCGTATGTCCCCGTATATTTGCTGGGCTTGAGACCGCTTCCAGAAGTGATACCGTCTGCGATGGCTCCTGGCTCGGCAGAGGAAGCTGCGTCATATGCATCGTTAGCGCAGACGAATTGGCAAAACGTTCCTGGCGCCCTTGGTTGGCTTGGCCGTAAAATCAAGATGAGTGCGACGATCATTGAGAAAGCGATTCAGTTTAAAGCTGTAGATGAAGAAGAGTCGGAAATTTTCATCGAATCAAATGCCCTGATGCCATTTTCACTTGTTTAATCAATTCAAGCAGGAAGTTACAACAATGCAGTTAACAGAAGCTGAATGCTCGCGTTTTTACAAGATCTGGGATAGTTTAATTTTGTTCGTCAATTCCCGCTTATCCATCGTGCAGGGAATGTCCTTTCCGTGCGATACCATGGCTGATCTTGAAAATGTCGTAATAGTGAGGAGCGCTCTTTGGGCAGATGATTCTCTGTTGGATAAATTTGCAATGGAAAATCCAAATGATCTTTCAAATGCTGACCTGGAACTGTCTATGACATGGAAAAACAGAGTAGGAGGCTTGTTTATTGTTGAGCGACACCTCAAAAAAGGTTCGATATTTATTGACGAGAACGACAATGTCTACAGTGTTGCGGGTCTTTTCACCGCAGTGCCCGATTTGATACCAGACGTCCCAAGCTATTTGGAGACATTTTTGATCCCATTTGAAAATCGCATTATCTGGGATGGGCTTGTTAATTTGCGGCCAATCAGATTTGGTTCAAATATTAGAAAACGATTCCGCGGTCTCTACGTAAGCGCAAAGAGCAACAACGAAATAATTACTTCACTGACTGGAAAGGCAGTGGCAACTGCTCGTTAAGGTTATCGAGCGAAAACCGATCCTTTTCAGTTCGTTTGGATATCGTCAAAATAACAAGCGCTACAGTTTGGTGCGGTAGAACTCATCAGGAAAGTGTTCTGTAATCAGGGCGCAGTCTTCTTTTGATATGAAAATGGCATTCATATGGCCGCTCATTCTAAGCTCTTCTAATCTGGCAAGAATGCTGTGGCCAAAAGTGGCGACTCTCCGCGCGGTATGTCAAAGCCAGTGGCATCACAACCGTCTGGTCTGAGCGCAAGCACCCAGCCGGGCTTGAGCCACTCGACCGGAGTTATTGCTATCTTGGCTGGTCTTTCCCGACTCATATTCACCTTAGAATGCGTAACGAGATTGTACTGCGGCTAAATAGCGCACATGGCCAAAGTATAACTAAGGCTAAAACTAAACTCAATCCTCAGGGACCCCCTGTGATAAAATACGACTATAAATGTATGACCATGGTGCAGGCAAGATGCAAGGCAAGCGTAGAGAAAGTCAAATTCCTGCGGGTGAGTTCAAAAGCAAGTGCCTGCAGATCATGGACGAAGTGCAAAAGCTTCGCACTCATGTAGTCATAACTAAACACGGAAAACCTGTAGCTATGCTAGTTCCGTGCGAAGAGCAACCGACCTCTCTATTTGGCTGTTTCAAAGGGTCAGTTAAGTCTTACGGCAACATCATTGATCCGGTTGAAGTAAAATGGCAGGCCAATGAGTAGTGCTGCCGTCCTGCTCGACACCCATGCCTGGATATGGCTCGTTGACGGCAATGATGAACTATCCTTGCCTGCCCGAAAACTTATCGATCAAGCGGCAGCCACGGGCACTGTACTTATAGCTTCCATATCTGTCTGGGAAGTTGCCATGCTGGAGCGCAAGGGCCGGCTGGTGTTGAGCCGAAGTTGCTGGAACTGGGTAGAAGATGCACTGTCTCTTCCCGGTTTGCGCCTTATTCAATTGTCAGCACAAACGGCACTAGAAAGCTGCTTCCTGCCTGGCAAATTTCATGACGATCCGGCCGATCGATTTATTGTCGCCACTGCCAGGCTGGAAAACGCAGCAATTGTCACTCGAGACAAACAAATTTTGCGGTATGCTCAAAGCGGTCATGTGGCAGCGATCAAGTGTTGATGCCGCTTAAGACTAGAGCGCAGCACGGTTTCAGGCGCAGAATGAGTCGCCTGTACCTAACTTTGTTTCTTCAATACTACGAGAGCAGTACTGCAAGCAATCAATACGACGAAGGCCGGTAAATCCCGTTTCAAGCAGGTAAAAAAACAAGTAAGCGCATCCGTTTCGTCTTCAGGATGGTGAAAAAATCGGTAATCGATATCGCCATGATTGGCTAAGTAGTGTTCACCACCGAAGAACCAGAAAGCGAGAGTGGTTGCTATGATAGATAATGCTACACACATCCAGAAAGGTAATGCTTTTGCATTTCGATTTTGTTCTGCCTTTGGTGTCATTTCAGCCAAGTTACAACGTTTTTAGCGGCGGCTGCCTCATCCCAGACTCTGGGATTCTGCCTTGTTGTAGTTGCCAGTAACAAATCTTTTGAGCCATTTAATGGTTTCTTTGTCTCATTCCAGATTTGCATACCAGCATTGAGTAAAAAAATCTGGCGTTATTGTCGGAGGTCGGCCATCATAATCGAAGGCTTACGCTATGTGGCGTTGTGTCTATCATTCCGTCAGGCAGTTTGGGCTTGATATCTGTCGTTACAGCGTAAACGCACCAGAATCGTCATCTTGTGACTTTGAGTAGGCTGAGAGAACATATCAAAAGGAGGCGAGCAGCATTTTCGCTGCGGCAGAGCGCTTGTCCCTTCAGATATGAGGTTAATTTGGAATGTTGGTACGTTGGTGCCAGAACAAATAGAAGTTTTAGTTTGCACAGAAGCCATCGACATGAGGAAAGGAGCAGATGGTTTAGTTGGTATGGTTCGAGAGCTTTTAAAAGAAGAGCCGCTATCAAGAAAGCTCTTTGTCTTTC